>SDBT01003394.1_pt1 | contig 27593 bp, 27 predicted proteins | sample 2277101 | NCBI WGS metagenome assembly SDBT01 (sample SAMN10404973, study PRJNA504765) | marine sediment metagenome | isolation source: marine sediment core GS10_PC15, 103 cmbsf | place: Arctic Ocean: Southern Knipovich Ridge | collected 2010 | reverse complement strand
TGTAAATGGATTAACATTTTTCTGGCCAATGTATCCTATGTTTGGATGGGGTTTTGGAAGTGGATATCATTTAATTCTCTACTTAGCTTATAATGATAAAATCAAGTTTCTTTCAAAAATTCTAAAAAGACGATATTTCGGAGCATTTTTTATTACTCATGCATGGTTCTATATTTCAGTAAGTATCTATTTGATCGTCCTCAATGTTTTATATAGTTCCTTACCGTGGAGTGCGTTTGCAATAATGGGATGGGGAATTGGTTTTGGTTATCATGTAATTATTGCTTCCTTAATGAAATCTCCAAAACAGGCTGAATTAAGAGCAAAAAAACCTGAAAATATTAATTATTGTCCTAATTGTGGAGCTAGTATAACTGACAGGAGTGGAATTAAATATTGCTCTTCATGTGGGATTAAGATAGAGCAAGAAAATTAACGAATAAAAACTTTTTTTTTATTTGATTCTCTTTTATTTTTTTAATTTTTTCCTTATTTTAGATTTTTTAATCCTTCAATCTGTTTCATAGAACGTGGAGCTGTACGATAGAATGTTACGTCTGGATATCCTATGGTAAAAACACCTAATTTTGGGCATTCTATGCCAGCTATTTTTCTTATTTCAGGATTAGACGCCATGGCAATCTGAGTCCAAGCATTCCAGCAAGTTCCTAAGCCAAGTGCGTGTGCCGCTAGCCTCCCATATGAAATAATAATTCCAATGTTGTTTGCCTCAAGATCTGTATCTACCGGTGAGGAAACAAAAACCACATGTGGGGAATCGAAAAAAGTTGGACATTGAAACTCGGATTTAAGGACTTTAAATCTTTCTCCATATTTATCATTCAATGCGGGATTCTTAAGAAGTTCAATCATAACCGCATCAGATAATTCTTTTATTTTTATTTTATCAGAAAGAATCGAAAAAGATTCGGATCTCATGTTACTAGCCGTTGGAGCATATTGCATAGCATTAAAAACCTTTTGTAACAAATCTATAGGTACATTTTCTTTCTTATAGCGCCTTATTGAGCGATGGACTTGAAGAAATTTCAACAAATCTTCATGTGGAATGATATCTCTAGAACTGTTAACTTCTTCATAAGAATAAGATTTTCCCATATTTTCATATAAAATAGCATTCTCGGGGCATCTCGCAATACAATGCCCACACAAAATGCAGCGATTTTGGGGATCACTGTATAGAATTTTATCTTGCGGTTTTTTCTTGAATAGGGATCTAGCGCATGTAGTTATGCATAAAAGGCATTTTGTACATTTTGCATTATCAATTCCCATAATTGGCATTATAATTTCCACGTTTTATTAAATGAATCAAAAATAAAAACATTTAATCTATATTTAAATTCTCTTTTATTACTTTTAGTATAGTGGATTCTACAGGAGTACAACCCTTAAGAAATATTCCGTTTTCTTGTTGATGATATGTACAATTACCTATAAGATATGTATCTGAATAAAGATCAGATTGTTTTATTCCTTTGCCTATAGCTATATTTAGAGGCTTTTCAGGAGTGAAATGTTCATCAATGAAAGCCTTACTATTTTTCAATAAATTGAATATTGTAGATAAACATGCAGAACATGAATCAATATCAATGAGGTTTACATTCTTATATTTTATAGATATTGAGCTCGGTGGAGGTTCTAATGGGTTAATAAACTCTTGAATATTTTCTGGAATAGTATGGATATCGTCTCGGCATTTTGGTGAATTTATAATATCCTCAGAAATGAGTTTTAAATGAGGTACATTATCTAAAGTCCAGTTAGGTTGGGAAATTGCAAGTGCTATAATATCAGCAGCAATAAAATTCATTGAAGCAATTATAGTGTTTAATTTTACTGCATTCCCGGAAGATGGGCCCATACCTTCTTGAGCATATGAGGCATCTATTACAGCTAAATTTGGTTTTATAACTTGAGCAAGGTCCGAAATTGCCACATCTAATTCTTTAACATGTTTCATTGAAGTTTGCAATTTCTTTATAATATCTGGGGCTTGTAGTTGATGTAGAGTTATTTTATTTCTTTTATAAATCAATCCCTTTAAATTTTTAAAGCTTAGAGATGCACTTGTATGCATATGCATTTTTAGAACGGGGATGGATATGATAAAATCAATCTCATTTAGATAGCTTGTTAGCTTAATTTTCTTTAGAATTCTTCCATTTGGAATATCAACTTCAATAAAGGGTTTGCTGTCTAAATCTACAAAATGAATTTCGGGATCATTTATTAATTCTGAAAAGCCAGAGTGCTTAAAAGCATTTCTGGTATCGGTATTAATTATCGGTGAATCGCCTATCAAAAATTTAGCATTAAACCGCTTTTTTAAATAATTAAAAACAGCTTTCACTACAGCTGGATTAGTATTAACACCTGTTCGTGGATCAACTTCTCTTCCCACATTAGGTTTAAGGAGAACGGTTTTTCCTGTTAAATCAGGGATATTTATTTGATCGAGAGCTAGATTAACAGCTTGAGTAATGTCCTCATTGCGAGCCACTGAAACAATAGGTTTTTGCTCATTTAACATTATTTAATACCAAGAAAATCGATTATCTTATCTTTCATTAATTTGCTATTTGGAGTTTTCCCCGTCCACCATTCAAATGCAATAACTCCTTGATTTATAAGCATATCTAAGCCACTTAGGGTTTTACAGCCAATTTCAGCTGCTTCTTTCATTAATTGGGTTTCCATCGGATTGTAAATAACGTCAAATACAAAGAGCTCTTGATGCAATAAATCTTTAGAAATCGGGGAATTCCCTTCTTTAGGGTACATTCCTATTGGTGTGGCATTGATCAATAAATCTGCGTGTTTTATTTCATCTGCCAATACTTTGTCGCTTGCGAGTTTTCCCTTGACGTTTGCCCCCATATTTTTTGTGATTTCTTTAGCTACGGTAACAGCCCTTTCCTCAACTATGTCCGTTAAGACAATTTTTTTTGCATCTTCGGACAAAATATATGCAATAGACCTTGCAGCGCCCCCTGAACCTATAAATACTATGTTTTTTCCTTCAATTGTGAATCCTGCATCAACTAAGGATTTTTTTGCTCCCGCAGCATCTGTATTTGTTGCTTTAAGATATCCATCATCGTTTTTTATGGTATTTATTGCTCCCATTTTCTCAGATATGGGGTCAATTTCGTCTAAGTATTGCATGATTTCTTGTTTATGTGGAATCGTTACATTTAAACCTTTTATATCAAGAGTTCTAATTGCACTTGCCGCATTTTTTAAATTATCTGGATGGACTTCAAAAGCAATATACACATAATCTAAGCCTAATTCCAAGAAATTAGCGTTATGCATTAGAGGAGAAAATGAATGCTCAACGGGGTAACCAATTATACCATAGAGCTTTGTAGTACCTGTTATCATAATTTTAAATCCTTTATTAACTGTGTTTAAAATTGAAAATTTAGGTTTAGTAATAATAATTCCTAATTTAATTAATATTTAAATGTAGTATATGATTTTATGATTATTATTAGCATCTATAAAACTTCCATTATTCTATCAATATTTCATTAAATATATTAAATAATCGCGAGTTATTAAGTAAAAATTATGACTAAATCTTCGATCGCTCTTATAGGTTTTATGGCTACAGGAAAAACCTCAGTTGGGCAAAAATTAGCAGAATCTTTAGGAAATGAATATCAATTTCTGGAGACTGATCAACTGATAATAGAAGATGCTGGGAAGTCCATTCCTAAAATTTTTGCTGAAGATGGAGAAATTAAGTTTAGAGAATATGAAATTGCTGCTTGCAAAAAAGCTTCTAAGTACGAAAAACACATCATCTCCTGTGGAGGTGGAATTGTATTAAATAAGATTAATATTGATTATTTAAAACAAAATTGTTATATTGTATTATTACAAACAACAGCAGAGGAAATATATAAGCGAGCTATGAAAGACGGTCAAGAAACAAGGCCAGTAATTGATAAAGAAGATCCAAAAAGGGAAATAGAAAATGTTTTAAATTTTCGAAAACCATTTTATGACGCAGCAGCAGAAATTATTTTAGACACCACAAACAAGAGTATTGATGAAATAGTTAGAGAAATAATTGATAAAACAAAAATTAAAAGTTAATGCTTTATATTTAAGCTCATGACGATAGCCTCAGAATTTCTTGAGATAATTCAAAAGATTTCCAGAAAAATTACTTTACCCTCAATTCAAGACATATTCTTTCCTAAAATAACCACTAAAGACGAACTTACTTCTAAAAAAACTAATTTTGGTGCAATTCGATTGACAGATGGCTCGATAGGAGTAGTTTATTTGGGTTTATCACCAGAAGTTAAAGAGCTAGGATCAAATATGGACAAATTTGAGTATATTAATACAAATCCAATAGATTTGGCTCAAAAATTTGAATCTTCGAACAATTTTGAGAAGACCCTTGGTTTAGGGGCGATAAATGCTATTAGCCAATATATTTTTAGACACTCTAAATTTCCATTTGATATTACCACTGATTCTCTTGGATTATTAAATATAAAACAAGGAGATAGTCCAGGGATGGTTGGATTCTTTCAGCCACTAATCAGCCATTTAAAGAAAATGGGCATTAAAGTCATAATAATTGAAAAGAAGAAGCATCTAGTGAAAAAAACGGAAAATTGGGAAGTAACATTAGATCCGAGCAGATTAACTGAGTGCAATAAAATACTAATTACAAGTACCACAGTTCTGAATGAATCTATAGATGAAATTTTAAAATTTTGTTCCCAAGCAGAAAAAATATCAATGATTGGTCCCACAGCGGGGTTCCTTCCCGATCCTTTGTTTAAAAGGGGATTGAATATTGTTGGCGGATCTTTTATAAGTAATTCTAATCTTTTTATGGATCTAATCCAAAAACAAGAGAGATGGGGGCCAGCTACTAAAAAATATTGCATCCAACAGAATACATATCCTGGATATACTTCATTATTAGAAAAAATCTGATAATATAAATTATCTTAGATGGAATAATTTCATGAAAACTTTGAATGAATTCAATCATAGGATAATTTTGTTAAAGAAATAATTAGAACAAAATAAATAAAACCTAAATTTAAATTTGTCTACCCTTACTTAGATATATTATATAATGGTATAAGAGTATAAAAAGATAAAGCAATGTCAGATTATAAAAGATCAAAATGTCCAGAGTGTGGTACTGATAATCCACGTATGCTTCACCAAGAAGATGACAAAACTGAGGTACTTTATTACTCAATGCAAGGTACTCCCGTTTATAAAAAACTTATAAAATGCGGAAACTGTGGTACTACTTTTAAGAACGCGTAATTCAGTATTCTATTTTATTTCTTCTTTTTTTTAATTTAGTTTGTTAATAAGATTTCTATAATGAGCTATAAACTGATTAAATTATTAATTCGAAAGATAAAAATTATATAAATCAATAGATTTAATAAAATATATTGAAGAAATAGAACCTTTTATTGGTAAATATGACAAAAAAGTCGATCCCATTAATTGTAGGCGCAGCTCAGTACACACAGCCTAAAACAATCCTCCAGCCACTTGATCCCCTCAATTTAATGGTTAAAACTTCACAAATGGCTATTAGTGATAGTGGAGTTAATAATTTAAAGGATTTGATTGATACTGTTTATATGGTAAATATAAATGGCTGGTCATATAAAGATGCGCCTGGAGAGCTCAGTAAACTCCTAGGTATTAATCCTGCCCGAAAAGTATATTTACCTGGAGGTGGTGATTCCCCTCAGATGTTAGTAAATCGGGCTGCGAAATCAATTGCTTCTGGAGAGAGCCAGGCGATATTGATTACTGGTGGAGAGGCTGCATATTCGGTATATCGTGCTAAGAGAGGCAAAATTACTTTAGAATGGCCAAGGAAAAGAAAACCTGAAGATATGGAAATAAGCCTATGGAAGGGTACTAGTGATTTTGAAAATAAATACGGATTGTTTGTTCCCTCTTGTGCATATGCTTTATTAGAGATGGCTTTACGCGCAGATTCTGGTAGAAATGTGGAGGAACATAATCTGTATATGGGTAAACTTTTTGAACATTATTCAAATATTGCATCTGAAAATCCCTATGCGTGGAGCCAGAAGGCTTATACTGCTGAAGAAATCACTACACCTAGTCCTGAAAACCGTAAGGTAAATTATCCTTATACAAAACGTATGTGTTCTAATGCATTTGTAGATCAATCAGGAGCCTTGTTAGTGACAAGTAAGGATAATGCGTCAAAGCTTAAAATTGATCAAAATCGCTGGGTTTATCTAATGGGAAGAGCTGACTTGAAAAATATATATAGTATTACTCAACGTCCACAGCTTCATGATTCACCCGCAGCAAGAGAAGGTTCAAAACTGACATTAGAACAAGCAGGTCTCAAGCTTGAGGATATAGATATATTTGACATATATAATTGTTTCCCCTCTATCGTCCAAATTATAAGAAAAGAAATTGGTTTATCTGAGGATGATCCACGTGATTTAACTGTTGCAGGGGGCTTACCATATTTTGGTGGACCTTGGAATAATTACTCTATGCACTCAATCATTGCCTCAGTTGATCTTATTCGTAAAAATCCTTCATTGAAAATAATGGTTGTAGCAAATGGGGGATATAATACTAAGCAATCATTTGGAATTTATGGTAAAGAACCACCTGTTAAACAATGGGAGGAGCGTGAGGAAAACAAGATCCAACAATCAATTTTTTCTAAAGCCTTGCCTAATCCTATCGAAAAAGCGAATGGTCAACTAACCGTTGAGTCATACACGATCTTTTACGATAGAGTAGGGAGCCCGGAACATGTTATTGTTATAGGGCACCTAGAAAATAAACAGCGTACTCTTGCCAGAGTAAAAGGGAAACCAGAGAATCTATTAAAACTGGAGCGAGAAGATCTTGTTGGAAAATTATTTCCTGTTCATTATGATTCAAAACTCGATCGAAATATCATAAATATCGACGCCTAATTAAAATAAAAATTAAATAAATCAATAGATTTAATAAAATATATTAAAGAAATAAAATCTTTAATGAGAAAATATGAAAAAAAATTCTTTCCCTATAATTGTAGGTGCGGCTCAGTACACACAACCAAAAACAATTGTCCTGCCACTTGATCCACTTAATTTAATGGTTAAAACTTCCCAAATGGCAATTGCTGATACTACAACAGAAGAACTAAAGGATTATATTGACTCCGTTTATATGACTAATATTAGTAGTTGGTCGTATAAAGATGCACCCGATGAACTCAGTAACATCCTTGGGATAAATCCCTCCAAAAAGGTTTATTTTACACCAATGGGAAATCTACCCCAAGCGTTAGTAAATCGAGCAGCTAAGGCTATTTATTCGGGAGAGAGTCAAGCTGTCCTTATTGTTGGGGGAGAAGCTGCATATTCATCATATCGTGCTAGAAGAGGAAAAATTACTTTAAATTGGCCAAAACCTGAAGATCCTAAATATATGGAAGGTAACCCGTTGGAAGGAACAACTGAATTTGAGAGAAATTATGGATTACGTTCAGCTCCCTGTGCTTATGCTTTATTTGAAACTGCAATTCGTGCAGGTTCTGGTAGGAGTTTCGAAGAACATAGAAAATATATAGGCAAACTTTTCGAACGTTTCTCTAAGATTGCTGCTAAAAATCCGTATGCATGGATTCAAAAATCTTATACTCCTGATGAAATAACTATACCTAGTGCGGAAAACCGAAATGTAAATTATCCATATACTAAACGCATGTGCGCTAATTTTTTTGTGGATCAATCAGGGGCATTACTAATGACCAATGAAGAAATTGCTGAAAAATTAGGAATAAACCGCAAGCTATGGATTTATCCAATGGGTGGCGCTGATTTAAAAAATATTCAATACATAACTCAGCGTCAGCGGTATAATGAATCACCCGCAGCGAGGTTTGGACCGAAATTAGCTCTAGAACAAGCGGGTCTTTCTCTTGAAGATATAAGTCAATTTGATATCTACAGTTGCTTTCCTTCTATTGTTCAAATTATCAGAAAAGAGTTAGGCCTTTCTGAGGATGATCCCCGAGATTTGTCAATAGCGGGAGGTCTTCCATATTTTGGCGGACCGTTAAGCAATTATTCTTTGCATGCAATAATAACAACAGTCAGCCTCATTCGTGAAGATCCTTCAAAAAAAATAATGATTATAGCAAATGGTGGATATAATACAAAGCAATCATTCGGAATTTACGGAACAACTCCCCCCGTGAAATCATGGGGAGATAATGACGAAAAAGCAATACAAGAAACAATACTTGCAGAGACATTACCCGATCCAGTTGAGGAAGCAAATGGTCAACTTACTATTGATGCTTATACAATCTATTATGAGCGAGATGGAATGCCTAAGAAAGGAATTGTACTCGGACACCTTGAAAACCGTCGTAATACTCTCGCTTATATTGATGCTAAACCAGAGCAATTAAAAAATCTTGAGAGAATCGACATTGTAGGTCAAATCTTTCCTGTTCATTTCGACTCTAAACTAGAACGTAATCTAATTAACTTAGATTAATAATTATCAGATAATATCTGAAGAAATTCTCTCATATTTTTAATATTTATCTGTCCTGGTGCTGTTCTTTCTTCTAATGAAGCATAAGTTAGGAATGAACCTGCTTTTACGCACACTATTCTGGAAAAGATTCCCAATTCCCCCATACAAAAGCTAATTACATTTTTATACTTATTTTTCTCTAAAAGATATCTGCATATTTTCATTGGAATTAGATTATCTTCAAATCTCTGAGCAGTAAATATTAATTTGAAGATAATTTTTTTAATGGAAATAAAATCTACCGCATAGTTATTCACCAGTTCTTCCTTAAATTTTTCAATAATTTTAACTCCCTCTTCGTATAAGGGAGTTTTTTCAAAATCATGAAAACTATATAAGAGTTTAACATCATTTTCCCTTGCCAAATTTATAACAGTTTGTAAGGTTTCTCTGTCATTTTTCATCTCAATATCATAATATTGAGGATGAGCTTCAATTAACAATTGTATAATTTTTAAACGTTCTGATTTACCTAATTCGATCTGTCCTCCCTCCGAAAATTCTCGAAATGTAAATATTGTCTGAACTTGGGATCCAATTAAATCTAGAAGATTTTTTACAAATGTGGGTGTTATTAGCTGAATGTCTTCAATATAATCAAATCTTAATTCGACAAATTCAGGATTTTCATCCAAAATTTTTTTCAATACTTCCTCATTTTGCTCTAGACCTCCAGAAGTAATCGGAGCTGCAACACAGATGTTAAATTTCATGAGTTATCAACAATAAAAGTTGGTATCCTAGATTAAAATTAACTATATTTAACAATTAAAAAATTTATCTATGCTAATTTTATTGAGAATATCACAGTTAATTTCGTAAGACTACTAAATAGAAAATTTTGTTTTTTCTTATTATATTATCTTATACTCTTTTAGTAGTTTCTTAGTGTTTTCAGCATTATCTGTTGTTATAATATCAACTTTCCATTTTTTCAAACATTTAATGTAATTTTCTAATTTGATTGCTCCAAGAATAACCTTAATGCCTTTTTTCTGGACAAGGGATATAATTTCATAATATAAATATTTCCCATCTGAGCTAAGATATTTTACTGGATATCGTTTAATTCTTGCATAATAAAACATCAGTGCTAATAACTTGTTTATTCTAAAGAAATTACTCCATTTGTTTGGTTTTCCCATATATCCAAGATATAGTGCATATTCTAAATCTGGTGCGATTTTGTATAATTTTTTAATTGATTTTTTAAGTCTACTTTGGACTATTATATGTCTTTCAAGCTTATATTTACGTATCAAATGTATTACTTCATGTTCTATTCCACGATCCCTTAAATCTAGGATATAATTAACCCTTCCATTTGTAAGAGAAAATAATTCATCAAGAGTAAGAATTTCTTGACCATCATCATATTTAAAAGATTTGATTTGATTTAAATTTAAATTTTCAATTTTTTCCTTAACGTTTTTAATGATGGGATTTAAAGTATTGTCATGAAATATAATTGGGATGTTATCCATAGATTTCCTAATGTCAAATTCAATATAATTAAGATTTTCTTCAATTGCTTTCAAAAAAGCGGCTTTTGTATTTTCTAGTTCTTTTTCTTTATAGCCTCGATGTCCTGCTAATTTTATGATAAAAATCACTGAAAACTTAATTTAAATAAGAGTGTAATAGGTAGAGAGATAGATCTTTTAAAAATGTTAATTTTCTGTAAAGAAGTTATGCATTATTTTTATATTTATTTCAAGTAAATTGAGAAAAAAAAATATTAGTTATTACATTAAATTAAAATTTGTACTCTTCCTTTTGTATCTTTTCATAGAGATCTTTTGTCAAAGGTGTGTATTCTGACTCACTCGGCAACAAAATATACAAAGGATCGTGTATTTTTTTGAAGTCAAAACCCTCTTTTTTCAATTTCACTTTTTTAAGTTTGAAAGTTGGAGTGATCGATAAATTCGATTTAAATCTAAGGAAAATTGGAACGGCATAGGGAGTAAGATTATTCCTAAACTCAGTAGCTAAAGCTTTTAAATTGAAATCTTGGACTGAGGTGCTTGGTACGATAGCTGCCATTCCTGCTCGTCCATCAGTACCGGGTATCTGAACACCATAAACAGATGAAAATGAGACTTGATCGAATAGATTAAGCACTTCTTCTACTTCGGTAGTAGATACATTATGCCCTTTCCAACGGAATGTATCTCCCAGGCGATCTACAAATTGGGCATGTTCACACCCAATATCTCTAAGTAAATCACCTGTATTAAACCATATATCTCCTTCTTTAAGGACATTATGAAATAGCTTCGCTTCGGTTTCCTTCTTATCGGTATATCCTTGGAATTGGTTCAAACCTTTACACTCGAAGATACATAAACCAGTTTCACCAAGACTAACCCTTTCCATAAATCCCTCTTGATTTCTGATTGGTTTTTCTTCTTCAATATCATATTTAACAATGGCGTAAATAACACTACAAATACCTACGGTACAATCAAAATTAAGTAAATTGTAAAAAGAACCTGCACCTTCACTCGCCCCGTAGCCTTCGGCAACTATATCAATATCAAAGCGTTCTTTAAAATTTTTCCATATTTCAGGGCGAAGGCCGTTTCCAATAATAGCTCTTACGGTATTATTTCGGTCATTAGCATTTGGGGGTTGATTGATCAAATAACGGCAAAAATCTCCGACATAAGTAAAGATTGTCGCATTAAATTTGCGAATTTCATCCCAGAAACGACTAACGCTGAGTTTACGGCTCATAGCTAAAGCTGCTCCACTAACAAAAGCGGGAGCCCAACCTAGCCATAAAGCAGTCCCGTGGAAAAAAGGAAGCGCAACATAAATTGTATCATTGGGAGTGGTTTCCGCTACTACAAGCCCCATAATATAACCCGCCAAGGGGAATGAACCTTGGATTACTTTTGCGGCTTTAGATAACCCTGTAGTACCAGAAGTAAAATAATAAGCAATAGGGTCATGATATTTAATAAGGTTCGTAGTTGAAGGATTATGAGTGGGAAAATCTTTAATAGCTTGACTGAGATCAATAAAATCATCTGCAACTGACATAGATTCATGATCGGGTGAAAATAAAAGTTTTTGTGTTTCTAATAAATTGAGAGCTGATTTAACATTATTGAAGGCATCGATGAGTTCTGAACCAACTATTATTAGTTTTCCTGGCGTAAGTTTTAGGCAATACTCCAAGGTTTTTTCACGCAGTTCGGTATTAATCAGTGAGTTTATTGCTCCGATTTTACTAATAGCAGCAAAAATGAATAAGAATTCTGGCCTATTTGTCATAAAAAGTTCAATAACATCACCTTTTTTCAAGCCTAATGAGATAAAATAATGAGCATATTGATTAACAGTTTCATTAAATTCTTTATAAGTAAGCGTGATATCTTCAAATTTGACAGCTATATTGTCAGGATATTTTTGCGCACTTGATTCAACAACCCTTCCCCAAGTAATTTTATTTTCAAAACCAAAATTCATAACTTCTGCGATTGTTTTCCCATGTTTTCGAAATTTTCTCATTCTTCTTTTTCTATATTCTCTCTTATCAATAAGATCCGGATCCTTCGGTTCTGGACTTTCTAACACATTTAAATACCTCTTTCTTTTGTATTGTTTTAAAAAAAAATACACATTGAGTTCTTTTTAAATAAAAAACGATTTCGTTAGAAAAAATGTAAGTAAACTCCATTTATAAATCTTACATTCTTGTAAATATTCTAATCCTAAATTTTTCAAGAAATTATCTTAAAGTGGATTGCATTTGCTCCAAATAAAAAAAGAGAAAAAAGAAGGTTATAATCCGATTATTTTTTTGATATCGTTTTCGGTTAGGTCCAGCGTGTTTTCCGCATCGACTTTTTTCACGAGTCCTTTTTTTTCATAGTACTCGATTACAGGTTTAGCGTTCTTTTCATAAGCGTCTAACCGGTTTTTTAGCGTCTCTTCGGTGTCGTCACTTCTCTGTTTAAACTCGATTTCAGCTCCGCATTCATCGCACGTCCATTTGTTCTCCCTCGTTTGGATTTTAGGCTGGAGCGTGTATTTATTGTAAATTTCGCCGCATTCGGGGCACCCGAATCTTCCGAGAATTCTCTTCGTGATAATAGATCTATCCAACTCCAGCAATAGCAATAAATCTACTTCGGTAATTGTTGAAAGGGCCTCGGCCTGCGCTAAGGTCCTTGGAAAACCGTCCAGCAAAAATCCATGTTGCTTAACATCATCTTGATTTAAGCGGTCTCGCACCATATCAATTACCACATCGTCCGGAACGAGTCCGCCTTTATCCATATACCCTTTAGCTTTAAGTCCTAGAGGGGTTTCGTTTTTTAGATTTTCTCGAAAAATATCACCAGTGCTAATATGAGCAATATTAGGTAATACTCGTTTTATCAATGAGGCTAACGTTCCTTTCCCAGCCCCTGGTGGTCCGAATAATACTAGTTTCTTCATTTTTAACAATTTTAATTGTACTATTATATTTTATATCAATTAATTGTGAAAAAGATTTAAAACTTTTAATCAATGGAAAAAATCCATTATGGATAATACTAAGGTAACCACCTCAAAAAAAAAATGTATATAAACCATTTAAATTTAAAAGATAATAATAACTAACTCATCAAGTTATAGATATGATTTTTATGAAAGAAAAAATTGTAAGTGTTGAGCTAACTCCCCTATATGTTCCTTTTAAAGAATTCGCAAGAAAAGCAATGGGAGAAGGTGAAGGTGGTATAGGAATGGTACATCCAGCTGAAGAAGAGTGGTTCGGCGCAGATTTTGTAATTGCCAAATTAGTTTGTAGTGATGGAAATGTGGGATTGGGGGAATCATCTATTTGGTTGCCTGAAAGTGGAATAACTCCAGGGCAAGTAATTGATGCGATTAAAAATGGATTAGCAAATTACGTGTTAGGCGAAAATCCGTTTAATATCGAAAAAATCAATAAAAAAATGGATAATAACGTAGCCCGAACCGATCAAGCTAAGGGAGTGTTAGATATGGCCTGCTATGATTTAATGGGTAAAATTACAGACCTTCCATCTTGCTGTTTTATGGGGGGCAGAAATGTAGATGAAATACCGCTAGCAGCCCTCATACCCCTTGGATCTCCTATTTTGATGAGGGGTTTAGTTAGAAGTTTTTATAAAAAGGGATTCCGAACTTTTAGATTAAAATTAGGATTAAGTATTCAAGAAGATATTGAAATATGTCAGAAGATCCGCCACGCATTAGGAGATGAGATTCGACTACGTGTGGATTACAATCAAGCGTATTCTACTTCTGAAGCAATAAAGGCAATTAAAGCTATAGAACCTTTTAATATCGATTTTGCAGAACAGCCTGTTCGTACTGATGATTACCTAGGCATGGCATATGTACAAAAAAGAGTGAATACTCCCTTGATGAATCATGAGGGCTTTTTTTCTTTAAGAGATTTCATTACGCTCGTTGAGTTAGGAGCCGTTCGAGTTCTCGGAATTCAATCAGATCGCCCAGGCGGTGTGAGTAAAGCTCTTAAAGCGATAAATTATGCAAGGTGCAAAGGTTTGGAAGTTATGATACATAAAGAACCACTTGGGATTGCGTCTGCCATGCTTATACATCTTCATGCTGGACAATATTATTCAATTGATCATGCCACCGAATTGTTTGGTCAGGAAATGATGGAAGACGATCTCATTGTTAAAACCCTTGACTATAGTGGAGGAACAGCTAAAGTACCGGAGGGACCGGGTTGGGGTATAGAACTTGATGAGAAAGCATTAGAAAAATACGCAACAGGTCCAACCGTTATTGTAGAGAAATAATATTAAATTACTTTTATATTGAGATACACAATCATTTAATTATAGGAATGTCAATATAGGATGCGTGAGATTTATTTCTATTGATAATATAAGTAGGAATTCCTTCTTCGGGGTATCTATCAAATGTATCTTTATCCGCTCCTGCAATAGCGATTCGAATTTTTTGACCTTTATGAATTAAGACTGAAGTTGGTAGAAATCCAAATGAAATCTCCATAAGCTCACCTGGTACTACAGGTTGTGAGTCTTTCTGCTTAAAAGTGTGATAGGGCACTGTCATATTATATGGAGGCTCGTCCGTCGAGATTTTGCGATGAATAAAACGAAATTCCCCTTCAGTTATATAGGTAACTTTTCCATCTTCGTCAACTTCTTCTAAGTAAGCGAATACCGCTCCATCCTCATGTGTAGACGTTAAAAAAAGTGTGATGATAGCATGCCCTGTAATCTCTAAATCCTCATCAAGGGGATTGCTAGTATATGTTAATAGTTTTTGATCAGTTTTAGCTCTGTCTGGTAATTTTAATTTTTGGCCATAGTGTACATGCCAGCGATTTCCTTCCCCAGTACTACATTCAAAATCTACAGTATAGGAATCTTCACCTGATTCATTCTGAGGTTTGGCATGAGATAATCCATTGTTCTCGGAAAAATACCACCTTTCCATAATATGCCCTACGGGAGGCCAAACTTCTGTTCTCTTCCACATTTCTTCCCCCATAGTATAATAATATAAGACTTTTTCAGAAAACTTATTATTCAAACAAAGTTCAAAAAAATCAAGTCGAGCGTTCTGTTGTACTTTTTGATCAGGAGTGAGTTTATATTTTTTATAGAAGAAAGGATTGGTTTTTCTGTAGACCTCATGGTCCCAATCACCTATAATAGCCCTCATGGGATTAGTATATGTCATAAAGCGTTTGATAATATGATCGGATACAGCAGCATCCAACCAACCACCCCAAGTATAAAATGGAACATTTGAGCGGTTTATCTTCTTTTTCTTAGTAAAAACACTTGCTACATCTACAGCATCTCGGTAAGGAGCGAGCTCATCATCTTGCCGATCATGTACATATATATTTGATTTATGTTCAATTAATGCTTCCATTAAAATCGTTTCATTTTTATCAGATTCTACTGGCTTAACACCCTTTACAAGGAAATAGAATGAAGGTTGGAGGGTAAGGAAACTTTTAGTTATGTTTTGATCTAACTCTTTATCAAGATCTCCCCAATCTCCTATAAAAAAATTATTATATACTCCTCCCGGGCTCCATACTTCTGAATAAACATCCCATTGGTTGGAAATAGGAAGAATTCCCTTAACAGAGGGGTGTTTTAAAGTCGCAACATATTCAGCAGCAGTTCCTAGATAAGACACACCCATAGCAACAACATTTCCATCAGACCAAGTTTGTTTTATTATCCAATCAATAATCTCACGTCCATCTTTAACTTCTTCTGTTGACCATGGCCATGGTCTGATTCCAAAAGAGGCTCCTGTCCCTCTTACATCCACCTTAACGAATGCATACCCACGTTTTATTCCAATTTTATAAAGATGTTTATTACACCCCTTAGTATAATCTTTCATTATCCATCTAAAAGGAAATCGAAACTTATAATCTCTCCAATACCGAGTTTGTAACAAAATTGTAGGGAGTTTATTTTTTGGGGTCAAATTTTTTGGTAAGAGAAGTTCGACTGCAATCTTCACGCCATCTCTCATTGTAAGATAATAAGAGCTTTTTTTGAATTTTTTAAATGAAGTTTTTCGACTCTGAGCATTTTCAAAATAGAAAGGATTTACATTCATACTATCGCCAAATTTTTTCTAAATACCTACTCTTTAAAATTATAATATAATTTAGTAAACTTTGGTTATAAGAATTTATATATATTTAGAGCAAACTTGAATTCATTTTAAGAACTATTGTTAAAATGCAAATCAGCAAAATCAAGATATTGTTCCCAATCATATTTAAGAACATCATGCTCTCCCTCACGAATATGATACCCTATGGTAGACATTACCGGTTGATGGAGGTTAGGCATTTCAATTGCGTTAAGACCGGTAGTTCCTAATAACCGATAAACGGGATCCGCGTATCTGGCAGCGAAAAATTCACCTCGAGGGTCTGACCAAAGATCTTTTTCAGCACTAGCTACATAAACTGGACGAGGAGCAATTAATGAGATTAGCATATGCTGGTCTACAGGAAGATCATCATCTTTATTATTATAATTTTTAAAATTCTTGCAGAACCAGTGAGGAAAACGACTATTAATAGATGAAATTGTCTCCCCAAACTTTCGACGAAATAAAGCTGCCCCTCCACACCCAGAATTATTGGAAATTACAATAGCAAAACGTGGATCGTTTGCTCCTGCCCATAATGCTGCTTTACCTAGACGAGAGTGCCCCATTACAATCACTCGATTATTATCTATATCACTATCACTCTCAAAATAATCCATTGCTCGAATTAGCCCCCAAGACCATGCTCCGATTGATCCCCATTCATCCATGGCTGGGGTAGTTTGTCCTTTTTTATAAAATAATGGATGTACGCCATTATGAAAACCATCATCAAAGTCTGGATCAATATCTCCATAGTATATTGTAGATAGAGCATAACCACGATCAATGATAAGTTCAATTGGCCATTTAGAGGAGCGTACTGCTCGTGAAGCCTCTGTTGCTCGATGTTTCACTATCTTGTAAGCTATTTTTGTAGGCATCCATCTGTTTGAGAGTGTTATGTTTGGATCTTGATGGATTGAATGATTACCATAAAAGTTTAAAGCAACAAAATTTGCAATTGGTTTTGGTGCAAAATTAGGAAGATAACTAAGTATATCCATTTGTATCTCAGTGTTATTATTTTCCATAACAACAGAGATTTCCTTTCGAGTTGCCTTTCCGTTAAGCGCATCTTTATCTAGGGATTTAATTTCAAATGACATCTTTTCAGGTTTTCCAGGCATTTTTCCATACATATGAAATTCAAATAATTCAAGAATTTCACGTTGTCGTTTCTCAAACCATAGTTTTTTATCAGTTATTTTTGTTCCATCAAGACAAATAAGAGGATCAGGAAGCCTATAATCTGGAACTTTATTCTCATAAAAATTAGCTTCGAATCCCAACCTAATTCCCTTAAATTAGTACAGATAATTTATTTTAAAATGTCAATAATAGTTATTATATATCTAATATTTTTAATAATTGCTTGTTTTTACAAGAAATATCATAAAGGGGAAAATTAAATGAGAATAAACTTACATCATGCCCATTTATTTGCGTCAGATATAGAAAAGAGCCTAAATTTTTATCGTGAGATATTCGACGCAGAAGTACTCTTCGATTTAGAGGTTGCAGGTGCCCGGAATGTTATGATTTCTATAGGATCCTCAAAAATAAACTTCTATGATCAGCCCCCGAAAGAACAAAAACAGGGAGTGGTTCATCACTTAGGAATTGAAACTGATGATTTAGTTGCTCTGGTAACACATATGAAGAGTAAGGGTTTTGAGTTTAGAAAATCGATAAAGAATTTAGGTATTTTGAAATATGTTATGGCAGAAGGTCCAGATCATATCCTTTTTGAGCTGTTTGAGGTTTTAAAAGATAAATTACCTGAAGATCAATATAATATTATTTCATCGCTCTAATAATCATTAAACCTAAGTAGTAAACGCTTTATCAACTCTTTTTAATAAAATTTTTACTGAGCGTTTTTCTTTTTTGCTAAATAGTGTAGCAAAATTCCTTTTGATTGAAGATCCATAATAACTATTTCCAAAAAATGTAGCTGCTTGTTTGATTGTATCTAATATGTATTTTTTGTTTCCTACTTGGAGATAAATGGAAATATCATTTATAATCAGGATTGAAGTGGGTTCCTCATTAAAAATTTCTAAAATCCCTAATGTCTTTTCATAGTTCATTTGAGCGTATTGATACAATTCTTTTTTATTATTAGCATTTAAGCGTGGTGGTATAATTTCACCTTCAAATAGAATATTGTTACATCTGATGCTTTGAGGAAAAAAATCTTCAATTTTACCACCAATTTTCAGTCCTCTAATATTACTTAATTGCGGGGCAAAATCTAAAATAGAAATTTCTTTGGGATTAATTTTTTTTATATCTGTTAAATATTGTACAAATTTAGCAGTATAATAAGTCTTTTTGGTATTAACCTCTCCATACAAAATGGTATGAGCTCCGATAAAATCGTCAAAATTTAAATCTTCGTGGAATTTCATAAAAAAAATAAATTATTTTAATGAATTAAAAGTAATCTTCCCAGGTGATTCCAGCACGTCTTAGAACTTTTAACATTAGGAATCCCAGGATACAACCAGGAATACTACTAGCAGCAAATAAACCCCAATAGATAAAAAGTCCTTCAATACCACCTATTGGTGCTATTAGTTGAGCAATTGTACCTCCAATTAAAACTGTGCCGATTGGTTCTGTTAAAGCAGCAAATTCTATTTTTTCTGGAAAATTCTTTCGTAAATAGTATGCTGTTAATCCCACTACAAGGGCTCCCGAAACTCCACCGTGGAAAGCATGAATTGTTCCAATCCCTAAAGAAAATCGCAGAATTGCAATACCCAAAGCGACTACACAAGAAAAAGATAATCCTATTAGAACTCCGGTTATTGCATTAATAAAATGAGCAAAGGGATTTATTTTTGTTCCAAATATAGTAAAATAAGCGAAAGGATTAAGAAAGCTTAACACAAGTCCAACTGCAATAAAAATACCAGCGGTTGCAACTTTTTTCGTTAATGTGTTTTGAGTTGCCGTTTTTTCTTTTGTTTCATCATCAATATGATTCGAGCTTATTTCATTCATTTTTTAGATACCATTATTTAATCTGTTTAAATTAATCAATTAAATTGTTTTATTCTATTTTAAATTTTTCTGAAAATTATGGGTGCTTAAAATTCAATGGATACTCAAATTAATGGTAATTTTTTTATCCTTTAAATAATTGAAAACTCATATTAATTCTATTTTAATGAGTGTGAAAAAATGATAAAAATTGGAGATAAAACCATAAATCCAACAAAGATTATATGTATTGGTATCAATTATATGGACCACATTGAAGAGACAAAATTACCCGTCCCGAAGGAACCAGTACTATTTCCTAAGACTCTAAATTGTTTAATTGGAGATGGAGATCCAATAGTATATCCAAAACTATTATATAACAATCGCAAATTGAAAAGAGTAGACTATGAAGTGGAGTTAGCTTTCATCATTAAAGATAAATGCAAAGATGTTCCAAAAAGCGAAACATATGAGCATATCATGGGTTACTCAGTCTTTAATGATGTAACAGCTCGTAAAATGCAGACTAAAGATATTATTTCACAATTACCCTGGTTTCGATCCAAATCTCTAGACACTTTTGGTCCGATTGGCCCAAGAATTGCATCTGTTGATGAAATTCAAGATCCTCACGATCTAAAGATCGAATTAAAGGTTAATGGAGAAGTAAAGCAATCATCTAATACTAAGCATTTATTGTTCAAAATACCTGATCTCATGGAATATATTACAAGTTTGTTTACCATGGAACCCGGAGATATCGTTGCCACTGGGACGCCTAGCGGAATTAGCCCTATCGTACCTGGAGATATTATTGAAGCCATTGTCGAAAAGATTGGAACCCTTACCAATAAAGTTATTTTAGAAGGAGAGTAAGTGAAATTTATGAAAATTGGTTCAACGGAAATATTTCCTACAAAAATAATTTGCTTGGGACGAAATTATGAAGAACATGCAAAGGAGATGAAATCTCCAATACCGAAAGAACCCATATTTTTCTGTAAAACAGCAAATTGTTTAATTAAAAATGGAGAACCAATTATATATCCACTTATTTTATACGAGAATAAAGATTTAAATCGCGTTGATCATGAGGTTGAACTTGCTGTAATTATTAAGAAAAGGTGTAAAAATATTAAAGCGGAAGACTTTGAAAACTACATACTAGGTTATACTATTTTTCTTGATATCACCGCTAGAGATATGCAATTGAAAGATAGAGGAATTAATCTACCATGGTATCGGTCCAAGAATTTTGATACTTTTGGTCCTATTGGTCCAAAAATAGTAGAAAAAATTAGTAATCCACATAACCTGAAAATTGAATTGAAAGTGAATGGAGAAATAAGACAATCCTCCAATACGAAACATATGATATTTAAGATTCCGGAAATATTTGAATATCTCTCTAAATACGTTACGCTTGAGTCGGGTGATATAATTGCTACCGGCACTCCCAGTGGTGTTTCTGCTATCCAACCAGGAGATATCCTTGAGGCTACTATAGAACACATAGGAACCTTGTCAAATAATGTTATTTTAGAAGATGTTGGATCTAAATCTTTTTAAATGAATGTTAAACCTTTTTAATTAATTCATTTTAATGTTTAACATAAAATAATTTAAGGTTAAAGTAATGGCAGACGAGGTTTATATAAAATTACAAGAATTTTTAGATGAATTCCCTATAGGTTTTCCCAAAACATCCACAGGAGTTGAGATTGAGATTTTAAAAAGACTCTTCACAGAAGAGGAGGCGAAAATAACAGTAATGTTAAATCCAATACCCATTTCTGTCTCGTCAATTGCAAGACGCGCTAAAATGGACAAAAAAGAAATGGAGAAAAAATTGGAGGCGATGGCGAAAAAGGGGCTAATATTTAAAGTAAAAAGGGGAGGTAAAACGCTTTATAATGCAGCACCTTATATGATTGGCCTCTATGAATATTCTGTTAATAAGATTGATAAAGATATGGCAGAGAAATTCAAAGAGTTTTACGATTCTGCTATGATGGAAGAATTGGGAGCGAGCGATGTCCCCGGATTTAAAGTCCTTCCAATAGATGAGTTAATTGAAGCTAACACAGTGCTTTTTCCATATCATAAACTCAAGGAAAGCATAAAAAATGCCAATAAAATCGCGGTTTATGATTGTGTATGTCGAAAAGAATCCAGATTACTCGGTGAAGGATGTGATTATCCGATGGAGGAGACTTGTTTGGCCTTCGGGGCAGCAGCTGAATATTATATTGAAAATGGATGGGCTCGAGAAATTACTCCGGAAGAATGTATAAAAGTTATCGAAAAAACTGATAAGGCAGGATTAGTTCATGCTGGAGTTAATTCTAAACATTTATCAAATATTTGTAATTGTTGTCCATGCTGCTGTGCCACTATGAAAGGAATAACAAAAAAGGGTTTTGATAAACATAGATATCTCAATGCCATATTTGAATCTATAATTGACCAAGAATTATGTATTGGTTGTGGGAATTGTGTCGATCGCTGTCCCGTCGATGCGATAATATTAGATGATGTTGCTAATGTTGATAGAGATTTATGTCTCGGCTGTGGTTTATGTGCTAGCGTTTGTGCAGAAGAGGCTATATCCTTACATTTAAGGGAAGATGGAGAAGAACCCTATGAACGGGTGCTTGCGTTGGGAAAAGCAGTGGCTGAGGGTAAAAGAAAGCAATCGAAGTAGCGATTTCTCCTCTTTAATATCAAATTAAGATTTAACCAAGAAATATATCTCATCATCCTAATAGTCGTTGAAATTATAACAAGTATTCCTATTTATAGTAATGTTATGAAAACGACGCCAAGATTCAATAACAATATTCATAAATAGATTTGGATCGAGGATTTTATATGGCATATTTACCAGCACTCCATTATCGTCTTGAGTTATTTGAAGATGACCATAATTAATATCTTCCACATTAGAAGCAATAATCCGCACTAAATTTTTATCAAAAAGTTCGGGATTGGTTAGTAAGACGGGGACGAGGACATCCCAAATATAGATAAGGTCAAGACCGGAGTATTTTTTATACACTGAGATAAATCCCTTAACAAGGTCTATTATCTTTTTAGGAAAAAAATTGACTCTTTCTAAATGAGCGATTGTAAATGGAACTTGAGTGCAAATTTCACTATTGATAATATTCACAGGACATTCTGCATGAAGAACCCTAAAGGAGGCTTTCAGGTCAAAAGCTACATTTATATCTGGCACTTCTATTTTTCCCATTTTAAAGGGATGCTTAATACGACCACCCATAAAAAATATTTCTTTAAGATTTCGAAAAAAGTTAGGATCAATTTCTACTGCTCCTCTCAAATTCCCTAATGGTCCTGCTGCTACTAAAGTAATTTCTCCAGGATTTGAAGCGGCATTATCAACTAGAAAGTGTGCAGCATCAGTTGGAGGGCTTTTTCTCATACTTGCCCCTTTAAACAATGGAATATCCTCTCTACCAATAGCTTTTAATAGTCTTTTTGTGTGATACATCACTTTTTCAATTTTTCCATTACCAAATGTAGTCGTAATTCCTAGAAGGTCCAGATCTGAGCAACCAAGAATATAAAAGAGGGCGAGTCCATCATCTAACTCCCATTTGACTTGCCCCATCATATTATCACAGTCAAAAATTATCTTCTTTTTCATTATTTGAAACCTTTTTTTAGGTGTATAGTTAAAAAATAGGAATGTAATTTTAATAAAAATTAAACCAAATATTAAAATTGTTAGTTTTATAACTAATTTATAATGACTGAAGAAGTTTCCGAAGAAATCAGAAATCAGATTTTTGAATTGATATGCACACCTGGAATTGAAATTGAAGAAATTGCAGAAAAAGTAAATCTTGATTATGATAAAGTTAAGGAAATTTTAACAGATGAGTGTCTACGGCATAATTTAGACTACGGAAGGAGATTATGTTGCAGATAATATAAGTTAATCTCCAAAAGTTTGGTTTTAAAACTGGTTTTTTAATGAAATTTTTAATTTTAATCTTATCCACTATCTCACTAAGTATAATACATATTATTGAAAGACTAAGGATGCACGCTAGATAATAAAATAAGTCCTGCTTTAGAAGTTTATGTAAGAATACAAAAAAGTATATATTCCTAAATGAAATAACTTTATAACTATTTTGAGAAATTAATGTAAGATAATTAGGGACGATAACATTTAATTTTTATTAAAATTGATTCCAAATGCAGACGGAAGAATACGAAGCGGTTTTATTGGAAAAGGCAAGTGCTAAAGAAGAAGTATATAATTGGGTGGAAGCAGTAAAGCTATATGAGCAGGTTGCGAAATCATTTTTAGATAAAAAAATGGTGAAAAGAGCTGCGGAAACTTATAAAATGCTCGGATACGCTAACGAACGGGCTGCTGAAACTGCAGAAACAGCAAAAGATTATTTAGAACAAAATCACCAAGCTGCCAACGCTTATAAGGAGGCTTCTAATCTCTTTAAACAGAGTGGAAATATTTCTGAGGAATTGGAATGCGAGGCAGAAATACTCTATGTTAATGGGTTAGTCACGGGTTCTATTTTAGAAGCAAAGAAAATTTTAATGAACTACATCCTAAGTATAAATTATATACCGTAACAGAATATATTAATGAATTTTATCCAAATAATACGACTTGGAAGTTGGCAATTCAAAATATTGTTCCATTTCTATATGATTTTCTATCAGATTCATTAAAACTTAAACTTTCATATTTCCCAATTAGGAGTCATAAAGTAAGCGAGGAGGTAAAGGAAAAGGTAATAAAATTAAGAGAACAAAAAATTCCCATTCATACAAAAAAAAGAGATTTTAGAGATATTGTGAATGATTTGAGAAATCTTTTCAAACTTTTTAATATACATGATCCTGAAGAATATCTCAAAACAGCAAAAAGTATTTATGAAATTGCACTACAAAATGGTTTTGATTTTACAAAAATCCAGAAATTTAAACCAAAACAGTTAGTGTGTTTTTCAGTTACACTACTTTATTACAGCCTTCTTAAGAAAGGACATAAAAGTATTAATAAAAAAGAGATATGGAATAAATTAAAAAAAACAAAGTACCACATTGGGCAGAATTCATTTTCTAGAATATCTCAAGATTTTGGAAATCATATAGATATAAAAGGATATACAAAGTATGATAGAAAATCTTTTAAAGTAAAACTGCGGGACATTAAAGAACAATATGAAAAAAATCATAGATATGATAATGTAGCTTTAATTGATTTATTATTGAAAACTTCAGACTTATACAGGTCTGATTTTAAGGATTTTATTAATAAAATAGCACTTATTGGGAGTATGAAAGCAAAAGCTAGTAAAATAATAGAAAGGCTCATAATTCCTAATAATTTTAATAAAATATCAATGCTCAATAATTTCGTTAGCAAATACAAAATGTTTATAGATAAATCATTAATGAATTCAAACGATAAAAATGAGTTAAATTACCTTTTAGAAAAATTTAGAATTAGTAAGGAAGAATTTTACAGATTTGAAGAGAAAAAAACAGAGAAAAAACAAAGAGAACAAGAAAGATATTCAAAATATGGAGACTCTTTTTATTCTATGAAAAATAGAATTAAGAGATTTTTACTCATGTTAGGTTTTAGTCCTTATGATGGCTTTGATATATGGGATAATAAAGCATTAGTTAATTGTAAATATTATATTTTCGCAAATTTCCATCATTTTCATTATGATCCAGAAGATCAATCGGATGGTGATCTTGTCTTTATACCTGTTAAACCACCTGATATATCTAAAAGTATTAGAGAAAATATAATAAAGGAACTTAAAATGATTGAAAAACGAATCAGTTTTAACTCTCTCCTTTTAGAGAAAGCAGTTTTCTTAAATCCTAATATTCTTAATAATCTTAAGGGATGGGCAAAAAAAAGCATAAAAAAGGCAAAAAAAAGACTAAATGATGAAAATTTTAAATGGTCTAAAGGAATTGAAGAATATATTCCTACAGCGAAGGGTTATGAATATGAGAGGATTATTGCTGGCAAAACAAAAAAAATTATACAAGATATAATAAGACAACGAGAATCAGGCAATTTTAATTAATAGTTTTTTTATTCATAAACTTTTTTAGTCTCAAATCGTTTTATAACTCACTAAGTTCGAAATATATTTTTTAAAGACTTAGGACGTAATAAAACGGTTTCAATATATTTAGATATTGAAAATTAGTTCAATGCAATATAACCATTGTTTTTGCGTTCTTTGACCTTTAGAAATAGATTTTGAACCAATTTAATAAAAATAAATGTTCGATTAATATGAGTGAAAAAGGCAAAATAGTAGTTCGCGCTATGGTAACTGGTGGTGCAGCCTCTGGTGGTCCGCCTATTGCATAAAGCATATCGCTTTAGTGATATTTGGTAAAGGCCCTGCCGTAGGTCCAACTGGAATTAACATAAAAGACGTCGTTGATGAAGTTAACGCACAAACAATGATGTTTAAAGGTTTAAGTGTTCCAGTACGTATCGAATGTGACCCTGAGACGAAGAAATTTGAAATATTCGTTGAAACTCCTTCTACAGCCTCATTATTATTAAAAGAAGCGGGAGCGGAGAAAGGTTCATCAGCTACAGAGGAAAATAAAATTGGTGATTTAACTCTTGAACAAGTCCAAACGGTTGCAAGGTCTAAAAGGGACATTTTCCTTGATAAAACTTTTAAAATCAGTGTAAAAACGGTGTTAGGGACTGCTTTATCAATAGGAGTGACAGTTGACGGAGAAGATCCTCGTGTAATTCAACAAAGAATCGATAATGGAGAATATGATGATAAACTAATGGAGGAACAATAATATGAAGGTCGATGACAAATTATTAAAGAAATCAGTAAATGCTGCGATTGATTTTTCGGTAATAAAAAAAGAGGGACACAAAGATAAAGTACGCAAATTTGATGAGACTATAGATTTTATCATAAATCTAAAAGATCTTAATTTAAATGATCCGAAAAACAGAATCGATAAGGAATTAATTTTACCTTATGATATTATTGCAGAAAAAAACCTACGAATATGCATAATCGCATCTGATGAAATACTAATGGAAGCTAAAAATATTGGTGTCGACACTCTTGATAAAGATGGTTTAGTTAGTTTAGATCGAGAAGAAAAGAAAGTTAAAAAGAAATTTGTTAAAAAATACGATTTCTTTATTGTTGAAGATAAGTTAATGAGGGATGTTGCCAGGTATTTAGCAAGATTCTTAGGTCCTGCCGGAAAAATGCCTAAACCATTTCCAACAGGCTATGGGATAATTTCTTCAATAAACGATCTTAACACTGCTTTTGACCGTTATAGAAAAATAATTCGAATCCAAGTCAAGAAGCATCCTATTGTTCAAGTGAAAGTTGGTAAAAAATCTATGGAAGCAGATAACGTCTATGAAAATATCAAGACAATCGTTGATTACATTGCAGGATTAATGCCCCATAAATACAATAATTTCAAATCTATGTTTGTTAAAAGCACAATGGGAAAATCAATTAAAATCGATGAAGAGTTTTTAAAAAATATAGGTGTGTGAAAAAATGATAAAACAAAGACTTATTCCGCAATGGAAATTAGATGAGATTAATAATCTAATTGATTTGTTTGGTAAATACAAGAATGTTGCCGTAATTGAAGTTGGTCATATTCATGATCAACAAATCCAAGCAATGAGGAAAATCTTAAGGGGAAAAGCAGAAATTCGAATGTCAAAAAAGTCACTACAAACAAGAGCACTAGAACGTTTTCAAAAAGAATCAGGCAAAGAAAACTTAGAAGAGTTTGCTAATAATATTCCAGGTCAAGCAAGTCTCCTATTTACTGATATGGATATCTTTGAACTAAAAAAGATTTTTCTAGAAAATGAATGGATGGTGCCCGCAAAACCTAATGAAATCACACCTGTAGATATATGGGTTCTTGCTGGTGATACAGGACTCCCTACTGGTCAAGTTATAAGTGAATTAAACATGACCTTGCGTCTACCAACACGACTTCAAAATGATACCATCTGGATTAGAGATGACACCCAAACACATAAAGCGGGGGATTTTGTAGACGTAAAACAAGCAGCTGTCTTGAAGAAACTAGGAGTAAAACCTGTAGAATCTTTGATTAAAATTCACTATGCTTGGAGCGATGGTGATATTTTGTCCGAAGATCTTATTTACATGGATGTGGAAAAATTCCGGCAAGATATTGCATCTTGTTATTTTGGTGCGCAAAGAATTGCTATTGAACTTGGAATA
>SDBT01003393.1_pt1 | contig 27594 bp, 21 predicted proteins | sample 2277101 | NCBI WGS metagenome assembly SDBT01 (sample SAMN10404973, study PRJNA504765) | marine sediment metagenome | isolation source: marine sediment core GS10_PC15, 103 cmbsf | place: Arctic Ocean: Southern Knipovich Ridge | collected 2010 | reverse complement strand
TTCCGCCATCTCAGCAGCGGTATCTCCCCTTGCTCCAGCAAATGTCATCGCCAGAGCCGAGGAGATGCTGTAAGGAGAGAAGAAAATGTTGCCTGATTGATCCTGCAGCCTTTGATAAAGGTCCAGGGCAAAAGCATTATTGCCGGAAGTCAGTGATCCCAAACCCTCTGCAGGAAATTGGGAGATTGTTTCACGTGGTATTTTTGATTCCAGAACCCGGGAATTTGATCCCCCAGGCAGATTCACAAAGTCACCGGAACAACCCGCTAGAACCAAGATAATAGCGATGCTTAATGAAAGGATAATAAATTTCTGATTTGATTTCATAAGTTACTCCATAATTGGATTTGATTTCTTATAATTAAGACGAATCATACTGCCATTTTGTTCCATTAATATAGAAGATTCGCAGGGGTCAGGGAGATGAACTATCTACCCTGCCAACTGATTATTAGGGGGATAGTTAAAATAAGGGACCGGATCCCTTTATGCGCTGAACCCTAAAAGCAGGACACGAAATTAAGAACACCTCTCAAATTAAAGAATGCATGAGAGGTGTTTACTTGTCTTCCCTCAGGGACTAAAGTCCTCAGAGGGGTCTTCGCTCTCGCTCAGACCAAACGTCCCTGTTCAGGGACGTAAACTTTTCCCTGATCCTATTGATCGACTATAACTTCAGCGTCAAGGAAGACCTGTCCTGAGAGAAGGCGATGGATTGACGCTCGGACATCCGGCCCCTCGGGCTGGATGTTCCCTCTGAGGAATTCAATCCATGTCTGTAATGGACTAAATCTGCCTGGAAAGGAAAATCCACTTATTATCTCTGGGATCCAAGGTACTGGCGCCTCTGAATTGATAGCGGCAGTTTGTGATATTACCCGAAGCAGAGTCTATATTTATTTGTCCGGTTTACAGGGTGCATACCACTAAGGGATCCAGATCCCTTATAAATGTAAACAAAAGTCTGTCATAATTCGACAGACTTTTGTTGTGGTGCAGATTGTTCAGAGTTTTATCTTATTAAAACAGCTCTGATTTTATTGGGTCAATTTACTTTGCAGTCTTCTCCATTTTCAAACATGGGATTTCCAAATCCCCCTGAAGCCAGCCTATCAGCTTAATCCTGAGTGAGCAGAGAAACTGCTAACAACATTTTTTCATGATCTTATTCCTATTGTGTAATTTTTCGTTATGCTCACGAATATAGTAATTCATTATTAATTAATAAGGGAATATGAACAGATCATTAAGTGTTAAATGGGAGGGAAATACTAAAAAATCCTTAATCCAGGAAACTTACCACTGTCACGCCATCTCCCCCTTCTTTTTCTTTCCCGGATTCGAAGTTTATTACCTGGGGATGGTTTTTCAGAGTTTTCCGGACTGCAGTTCGCAGCTTACCGGTACCAATGCCGTGGATGATCCGGGCCCAGGGCAAGCCGGCCAAAAAGGCTTTGTCCAGGAAATATCCCAGATTCTCCAGGGCTTCATCTACCCGCTGTCCTCTCAGATCCAGTTCTGTTCCCGGCGATTCAATATCCCTGGGAGTTCTCACTACTGAGTTTTGTTTCACTTCAACTTCCGGTGTTTCTGGATCAGAGCTGTGCTCCAGATCAGCTTTCTGAGCGCGCACCCGGATCACACCCACCTGGATTTCCACATTATCCCCGTTCACAGATAAAACCATTCCATTCTTCCCGAGAGATCGCAGATATACCCGGTCACCTTCTTTGATGGGACCACTTGGCTTAGGCAGCTTAAGTTTGGTTTTTCTTCTGGGCACTGATCGGGAGACTTCTTCATATACCTGGTCAGTCTTGTCATCAAGTTTTTTGATCTCATCTTTCTGATCGGTTCCACGGGTCAGCTCTTTCTTGATGATTTTCAATTCATCCTGAAGCACCCGAATAGAAGATTTGTTTTCCCGGCGGGCTTTTTCCAACGCGTTGATACGCTCTCCTTCGATTTCCTCTATGCGGTCAACTAGCTGTACTCTCAGCTGTTCCGCTTGCTGATGGGCATTTTCAGCAGCCTGCCGGGCTTCATCCGCCAACCTGCGCTGGCGGTGAATATCATCCAATAGATCATCCACCTGCAAATCATCCGGATCCAATGTGCCCCGAGCGGATTGGACAATCTCTGCGGGAAGACCCAGGCGGCTGGCTATTGCCAGGGCATTGGAGCGGCCGGGCAGCCCCACAGTCAGGTGATAGGTTGGTTTTAAGCTTTCCAGGTCAAACTCCACCGAAGCGTTAATAACTCCCGGGGTGGAATGGGCATAAGCCTTGAGGTCAGGATGGTGAGTAGTCACCAGGGTAGTCACGCCTTTCTCAAGTAAATTCGACATCAGAGAGCGGGCCAGGGCAGCTCCTTCCTGGGGATCCGTTCCTGCACCTAATTCATCCAGAATAACCAGGGAACAGCGGTCCATATTCTTCAGGATTTTGATGATATTGGTGATATGACCGGAAAAGGTGGAAAGGGATTGTTCAAGGGATTGTTCATCGCCAATATCAGCATACACATTGGAAAACAGGCTCAATTCTGATCCTGCCGAAGCTGGAATGTGCAGTCCTGTTTGGGCCATCAAAGCCAGCAAACCAACTGTTTTCAATGTTACGGTTTTTCCTCCTGTGTTTGGTCCAGTGATGATAATCGCATAGGTATCCTCATCCAGGGCAATATCAATTGGCACAACTGTGGCCGGGTCCAGAAGCGGATGCCGGGCACCGAACAATCGCAGAACAACTCCAGGGTGACCGGATTTAGTTTTTTTCGGGAAAGGACGTAGAACTGGCTGCACAGCATTCAATGACGCCGCGTGGCGCCCCCGGGCAAAAGCCAGGTCAAGGCAAGTCAGAGTTTCTACTAAATCCTCCAGGACGTGGGCATGTCCTGCAACTTTCAAGGTCAATTCTGAGAGAATTCTTTGGATCTCATCTCTTTCATCCAGCTCTAGTTTGCGAAAGAGGTTATTTGCTTCCACCATGGCCTGGGGCTCTACATAAATGGTCGCCCCGGATGTGGACTGATCATGCACAATACCAGGCAGTGAGGATCTGGCTTCTGCTTTCAACGGAAGCACATATCGTCCGTTGCGCTGAGTGATGATAGCTTCCTGAAGATATTTGGCAACTTCTGGTTTTTTGAGCATCTGGTTCATGCGATTCTTCAGGCGGTTGTGGCTGACCACCAGGTCCTTACGGATTTGAGCGAGTTTCGGAGAAGCGGAATCCAGAACTTCACCCTGTTCAGATATGGCCTGGCTGATAACACTGACCAATCCCAGGGATTCTGGAAGCTGACTGGATAGATTTGCCAGGGTTTGGTAATCAGCCTCGACCTTGGTCATTAAACGAGTCAAATTACGGGCTGCTATCAGGGTATCTTTCACCTGAAGGAGCCGGGATGGATCAAGGACAATACCCCGGGTGGCATCTGCAATAATAGGACGTAAATCCCGGGCGCCGCCTATGGTGGTTCCGGGATGTAATGTCAATAATTCCAGCGCTTCTGCTGTCTCGCGCTGAAGCTCCTGTACTTGATCAAGATCAATCAATGGTTCAAGTTCAAGCGCCCTTTCCTGGGCAGGATTAAAATGACAATGATCCGCCAGGGCAGCCAAAATTCGGGGATATTCCAGGATATGGAGCGTTTTACCATCCATCGGTGTCAGTTTACCATAATCAAATCAGCAAATGCTGATTTGATTATGGTGTTAGACGTAAACCGTAAGGCTAATGATTTATGACAGTAACACGCCTTACAACTTACCACTAATAGATATTTATCCGATCGTCTAAATCCTCAAGTATAATTCCTACATATTATTCGTATATAACCGTAATTACTGACCTATGAGCCGTCCTGTCTGGTTTGTAAACCTTCTCAAAGCGATCTATCCCGGCCGCCGATCTTTTGCGAGGCTGACTAATCTTCCCCTGGTTGGAGACCTGATTGATTACCTGGTTTTCAGGGGGGACGATTTGGTCGTTTTGCCTATAGACCGAACCATCACGATCAATGCCCCCCTGGATGCTCCGGAAAGCACTATGATCCCATCCCGGATAGTTGAGCATTTTATCAATCAAGCCGACTACCACTGGGTAATGGATTTCTGCATTTGCCGTGAAGGAGATGATTGCCAGGATTATCCCCAGAAACTTGGCTGCCTCTTTTTAGGCGAACCTGTGCTTCAGATCAATTCCAAATTGGGCCGCCTGGTCAGCAAGGAAGAGGCTCTGGAACATACTCGCCTCTGCCGGGAAGCCGGCCTGGTTCATACAATAGGGCGCAACCGACTGGATTCCATCTGGCTGGGTACATCACCAGTTGAAGGGTTGATGACCATTTGCAATTGCTGCGCCTGCTGCTGTTTGTGGGGTTTGGTGACAGATCTGACTTCAAAAATCAGCCAAAGGATCACCGCCATGCCCGGTGTTTTGGTTGAAGTGAGTGAGGACTGCCAGGGATGCGGAACCTGCACAGATGGGATCTGTTTTGCGGAAGCCATCCTGGTTAATAACGGAAGGGCAGAAATCTCCCTGGAATGCCGGGGCTGCGGACGTTGTGTAGAGATCTGCCCCGAAGATGCTATCTTATTAACCATCGAGGGTGAAAAGAACATCCAGGAAGCGATCACTCGCTTGAATTTACTGGTTTAAAACTAGACTTAAATGAAATAGGGTCTCGGTCCCTTAAAGGGACCGAATCCCTCCTTAACACTAAACTTCAAATGAATCCTCCGGAACCCAGGCTGGAGTGCACAGGGCCAGGAATTCCAGATCCACTTCCCCTTTATTTTCAATGCGGTGGATGTCTCCCGGTGCCAGATAACAGGCGTTTCCAGAATGAAGTTTGAAATCTTTTTCATTTACCTGCATCTGGCCTTCCCCCTGCAGGATATAGTAAGTTTCTTCGGATATCTTGTGGTAATGGGCGCTGCTGGATTTCCCCGGCGGGATGATGATCCGGGCCAGGCTGTGATTAGGTTGACATCCATCGTTTTGAGCATTTCCAATCAACTCATAAATAATCTCACCAGATTCGGTCTCCAGGGGTTGTTGAATCTCTTTCCAATCGGTAATTTTCATAGTTAATCCTCAAGCAATAATCTAACTGTTCTTTTCCTGAAACAACGACTCTGTTCTGGCTGCCATGATGAAGTCATTCAGATGCAGTCTTTTAAAAATGTGCGTCCACCAGCTGACCGCGCATCGTCTTGAGCTTACCAGAATGGCCGGGTGATGATCAGCTTCTTCAGCCAAGTCTGCTACCTGGTTGGTAAAAACCACTGACCCCCGAAAATCATCAAAGGGAAAGCTTTTTTCAAGGCGGGGGATATCTTCTCTTTCGACAATTTTCCACCCCGGCAGTATTTCCAAATAAGCTTCAATTTCGCCTTCCGAGAGAGGAGCATCACTTTCCCGATATGGCAGGATATTCTTTTTCGCTAAATCTTTCATCTTTATTCCTTTTTAACTGGTCGTTCCAGTTGAGTATATTTCACCTCTACTAAATCCCGGGTGAAATGACCACAAATACTGAATCCAAAACTTTGGAATGTTTTCAGTGAACGCTGATTAAAATCGGCAACAGTAACCCGATATATTTCCGGTTGGTAAATATCCTCAGCAAAATTCAGAACTGCCCCCACAAAGTCGTTTCCCAAACCCTGGCCGGTAAGCTCAGGTTTTAATCCCACTCCAATATCAAGCACTTTGGGCTCTCCCTCACTATAACCCCCACCCGGCACCCGGGCATCTTCACCAAAACAGCAAAACCCATCCAGCTCACCTGATAGATTCAAAACCTGGTGGTAGCGGTAGTCTGGATTTAACAGTCTGGGGAGATGTTCCGGTGCCAGATCATACAGATCGTAGGGAGGATCATAATTCCAATTTATCATCCGTTTGGCGTTTTCTGGAGTTAATGAGCTAATCGAGTAAGACACCGGGGAACCCGCCTGAAATACTTAAAAGTTGTTAAGTTAATTAACTTTATTCAGCTTTAAGGATATGGGTGATGACGGTCGCACCGCTGCCGCCGATATTCTGGGTCATACCCACCCTGGCACCTTCAATTTGAGCAGGACCAGCTTCGCCTCGCAATTGCAGGACTGATTCAACAACCTGGTACATCCCTGTTGCTCCCACCGGATGTCCGCGGGCTTTTAAGCCGCCCATGGTGGTTAGGGGAATTTTTCCTCCGGGCATAATCTCTCCATCCAATGCCAGGCGGGGGGCCTGCCCTCTTTCTGCAAACCCACAGGCTTCCAGGGAAAGAGCTGACATAATTGAAAAGGCATCATGAATTTCAAAGAAATCGATCCCGTCCGGACCTACTCCAGCCTGGCGATAGGCTTCCTGGGCGGATTTTTCCGAGGCAGCAAGCCATAAGGGATCATGGCGGTCATGAACAGCAAGACTGTCTGTTGCCACAGCGGACCCGGCGATTTTTATCAAGGGTTTTTCCTTCTGCCCTTTGACCAAATCAGCTGGTACAACAATTACTGCCGCAGCGCCATCCCCAATCGGAGACGCATCCATTAAATTAATGGGGTCAGCGATCATAGCTGCTTTTTTATAAATACCCTCGGTGATTGGAGCCTGAAAGCGTGCATTTGGATTTTTGGCCCCATTGGCATGGGCGTTGATTGAAAATTGAGCAAAGTCCTCATGCTTCCAGCCGTTTTCATACATGTAGCGGCGCATGATCAAGGCATTTAATCCCACAAAGGTTACGCCGTGAATACCTTCCCAATCGGCGCTGGCCGCTGTCGCCAGGGCTGATGTGGTCTCCCGGGGTGATGTATCAGTCATCTTTTCAACCCCAACGGCAAGAGCACTGGAAACCATCCCTGAGCCAACTGCAATCATGGCTGTGCGTAATGCCAGGGCCCCTGATCCGCAAGCAGCTTCAACTGCCATGGCTTCGATGCCCCGGAATCCAACCCAATCCGCTATCAAAGCACCCAAATGGGTTTGTTTATCAAGCTGACCAGCCATCATGTTGCCCACATAAAGGGCTTCCACGCGTTTGACCCCGGCATCCTCCAGGGCGGCAAACACAGCATCGCCTGCTAATTCAACCAGGCGTTTTCCCCAATGTTCCCCGACTGGCACCTGTCCAATTCCCAGAATTGCTACTTCCCGCATAGTTCTTATATCCTTCAATATGTTTCTTTGACAAGATTCTAAACTCCAGGAATCAGCACCTGAAGCCTTCAATCATAATTATGGTTATCTCTGCTCTCATTTTCTATCAGAATTAATCAGGGATCAATCCCGGCTGATAATAGAAACTAGTATAAAAAAGGTATGATTTTGTAGGATTCACCTGCATACTTAAGGTATCCATCATGTTTTTTTGACAGTAAACCCTCTTCATAATTCAATTTCAGCAGCAAATTGACCAGCAGCGTAATCCAAACTAAAGACCGAAAAACGCTGAAATAATTGATGACCAGAGGAAAAGTTGCCAGCAGTAGAGCCAGATACATGGGGTGCCTGACCAACCGGTAAGGTCCACGGCGGACAAGAATACTCGATTGCGGTGGATCCGGGATAATGTTAAAGTTGCCAATCCTCATCACCAATACCGCCCATACTCCCAGCCCAAGCCCGATCAACTCAATCATCAGTAGAACAAATGAGCCGGGAAGGATGGGACTGGTCAGTCCGATTAAACCCAGGCTAAGAAATTGCACAACAACGAATAAGATGGATTTCCAGAGCCTAGTGGAATTTTCAACCATTAATTACTCCTCAACTAATATGGGAAGTTTTATAAATATCAAAACTCAAACCAGGCAGTTATTGTAATCCAGGGCTTTGAAATCGTTATAGACAAGCCAATGAATTTACAGGAAATTTATAATTGGTTCTAGATCAATATCACCAGAATATTTGCCAGGACGAGGATTCCCAGGATCAGACCCAGGGCAATTGACCAACCCGCCTGAGCCAGGAAAAAAGCCATTAGAGCAGAAAGAATAATCAGAACAAATAAAAAACCATTAACCCGGGATGGATTATTCCGTAACAATTCCAGAATGTTTTTCATGAGAAATAAACCCACAGGGATGTCAGCAAACTTATGATCAAAAGTAAACCGCAAATAACAGGCAGGAGCTTCCTTAAGATTTCGCCTTCTTTTCCTTCCATACCCGCTGTGCTGGCCCCCACAATGATTTTGGTTGGAGCGGCGACCGATCCTATCGCGCCTCCTGTAGTTTGAGCCGCCAGGATCAGGGCAGCCGGCAAACCCAGGATTTCTGCTGTTCTGAGCTGCAGGGCTGAAAAAACCAGGTTGGAATTGGCATTGCTTCCAGTCATGACTGCTCCCAGGGCACCCACCCAGGGAGATAAAGCTGGATAAAACCAGCCAATAGTTGATGAAAAACCTCTGGCCAGGGTGTCTGTCATGCCGGCGTGCTGCATGATCACTGCCATCATCACAATTGATGTAATGCCCAGGCTGGATGAGATCACCCGGGAGACAGTGCTCTTTGTTATTCTTCCGAGAGCTCCATCCTGATACCAGCCGACTTTCTTAAAGATGAAATAGGCGGAAGCAGCAGATAATAACAGGATCATACCGGCGTGGCGCAGAATGTATATCTGCCGGCCAGGTCCTGCCGGCACAATATAACCAGCCGCAGTAATAGTTTCTGGAAAAACAAAACCAAGCTTTACCTGGCTAAATAATTCTTTTAGTGGGGGAATTAGCTGGATGATCAGAGTCAGGCTGATTAAAACTCCATAACCCGCCAGCGATATCAACAGCTTGCGCCAGGGCATTTTTTGCGAGACGGGGGATCTTCCTTTCCGCAGCCAAAGTAAGGGAATGCCAATTATTAAACCAGCTGCACCGCCAATTAAACCGCCAATATTCCAAAACCCCTGGCTGACAGTAAAATACTGGGCGGCTGACATCGACAGCCCGATCAACAGGATCGGCAGCCAGATCTCGCGCAGAGTTTTCCATCCTCCCACAACCAGGGCAACGGAAATGCCTACCAACAATCCCGTGATACCCAGGAGTATAGCCGCCGGGCCAGCCAACACCTGCCATTCCAGACCTGTGGCAGCCATCATAGCGTTGAAGGATGCTCCCAGGGACCCAAAAGTCACTGCCCAGGTGTGACCCAGAGAGGGAATAACAACCGCATTCAAGGGTGAAAAACCCAAGCCAATCAGAATGGGAGCGATCACAGCCGTAGGTACACCAAATCCGCCCACTCCCTGCAGAAATGATGCAAAGATCCAGCCTATCAATAAAGCTTGCAAACCTTTATTCGCAGTCAGGAATGGCAAGGTTTCGCTCAATACCTGGATACCACCGGCTTCATCTACCACTCTGAACAAGGCAAAAGCTGTCCAGATGATCAATAAAACATCCAGGATCAGAAAGACTGCTTTTGCATGGGCATATGCGAGGGTTTCCAGGTTGATTCCGAACCAGATCCAGGCGATCAGGATGGCAGCCAGATAACCCGCCGCGCCTGCTCGGGAGGCTTTCCAGTGGAACGCCATCATCAGGACCAGGATGATTAAAATTGGAAGAATTGCCAGGAAAAACATTGTTTTATGATCTCTTTTCTCAACTTTCTAATTGTAGCATGGATGTGTCGGTGTCCTGAACCCCTGATCAAATTGGTTTCGTTCCAAATTATTTGATTAGCCATCATGAAGTTCAAAGATCCACACTCGTGCTACAATAGGAGCTCTGGAAAAACTCACTATTGGAAGAGCTATGGATGTCATTACCTTTGATGAAATAAGATTTAATCCCTCAACCTCCCGGATGTTGAAAAAAATGCGGGTAAAGAAAGGATCTCCGTATGAAGAAATTGTTAAAAATATGGTCGAGCATGCTCGCCAGATCGGCAGGCCAAAAGCCATGTATACTCTGGCCGGGATTGATAAAATCCATCAAGCTGGTGTGGTAATTAACGGTATCAAGCTGAAAAGCCGGATCCTGTCTATAAATCTAGAGGGGATCAACAGAGCATTCCCTTATCTGGTAACCAGCGGAAGAGAACTATACAATTGGAAAGAATCCCAGGATGATATATTGGGAAAATATTACGCGGATGAGATCGGACAGATGGCCCTGCAAACTGCAGAAAAGTTCCTCCTGGATTATTTAAAGAACACCTACGAGCTTGGACAAACCGCCACTATGAATCCCGGATCATTAGCAGACTGGCCTATAACCGCTCAACAAGATCTTTTTAGGCTGCTTGGAAATCAGGAAGCGTCTATTGGCGTCGAATTGCTGGACAGCATGTTAATGCTCCCAAATCGAACTGTATCCGGAATCCGGTTTGTATCAGAAGATGGGTATTCAAGTTGTGAACTTTGTCCCAGAGATAACTGCTCCCACAGGCGTTCGACCTATGACCCAGAGTTACTCGAAGTTAAATATCAAAAGGGTCAATAATCTTTACAGGGAAGTCAATATAAATCCAAATTGTCAGTCTGAAGATAATCCAGAATTATCTTTCCAGTCAGGTGGGGTTTTTCCAGAGGTAGTAAATGCCCTGCTCCAGGAACGGTAACGCCCTTGCCGTTAACTATTTTTTTAACCATATTATGGGAAGTTATGGGCTGCAGGGTGTTGGTCTGTTCTCCCCGAATTACCAGTACCGGGCATGATATCCGGGATAAATTTTTCCATACGTACCAATCTGCCAAGCCTCCGGTTTCATAGATCCTGGCTTCCCAGTCAGGACTGTATTTTAATCCAACTCTCCCATCAGCTATATCCAGCGCCAATCCACCTACATAATCCCCCAATACCTGGTCAGATAAACGTTGAAATATGTTTTTCACCCGGTAATTCTCAAACATGGCTTCCCGATCTGAAAAAGATCTTTTCCGTTTGAGTGTTCCCCTGATTAAGGGATGAACTCGGCGCAAGATCTTTAATGGAGCTATTAAACGCATCAATGTGCCTTTCGCGCGTGTGAACAGGACCGGTTCAATTAAAACCAGCAGCCGGAAATATTCCGGCTGCTGAATGGCAGCCATTAAGGTGGTCATCGCTCCCACGGAATGACCTATACCAATTATTTTCCGGGAAGAGGGTAAAGCCCCGACGACTTGAGATTGATCCATCCGGGAAATTAGATACTCCAGATAGTCATCCCGGAATCCTCTCCAATCCCTGAGATGATCAGGATCAGATCCTGGCCAAAATGGTCGCAAATAAATTGCCTCTACCTGATAGTCCTTTAGAAATGGTTCCAGGAAAGTTCGGTAAGCTTGGGGAGGATAACCATTGGCATGGGCAAAAACCAGAGGAGGTCCCGCCTGGCTTAAGACCAGGGGATCAATCATAGATCTCTTCCTGATCAGCTTTATCCACCCGCCGCCGCCGTCTTTTTGCCGCCTTGTTCTTTCGCCGGGCACTTCTTTTAAGCAGTAAACCCAAAGAGGATAAACTTACACCGCCAAAGAAGAATATCGCATCATCCAGAATGAAGGCGGAGGAGGTAAAGAAGATTACCAGGCAGATCAAACCACAAAGAAGAAAGAAGTTTCCCAGGCGTTTTTTCATGATTGATTCAACGAAAACTGGCAGGCAAGAGGGAGCCGGGTAGCTTCACTCTACATAATCCTCCAGCTTATAGGACACATTGGGACTGCGCAGTTTACGGAGAGCGGTGGCTTCAATCTGGCGGATCCTCTCCCGGGTGACATCAAAATAGGCTCCCACTTCTTCCAGGGTATGGACCTTGCCATCCATTAACCCGAATCTGAGCTCCAGAACCTGCCGTTCCCGGACAGAAAGATTATCGAGGGCTTTGCTGAGCTGTTCCCGCATCATTTCCTGTGCGGTGGCTTCAATAGGAGAGGTGGCGTCCTCGTCGCGAATAAAATCCTCCAGTTGATTATCGTCTTCATCACCAATCGGACGGTCAAGGGACATAGGATCTTCTGCGGCTCGCAGGTAGCTGTGAACCTTGCTGGTGGCTTCCCGCCATTTGTGCAGCAATTCAGGCGGCAAGGAATCCTCGCGTTTAATATGATCTTTAATGGTTCTTTTATCCTCGGAGTTCAAGTAATCAGTTTCGAGGGCGATTTCCTTCAACGTGGGTTCATGCTCCAATTCCTGGGTCAAGCGCCGGCGAATTCTCAACAGCTGGGTTACAGTTTCAAATACGTGCACTGGGATGCGGATGGTGCGGGCCTGGTCTGCAATTGACCGGCTGACCGATTGGCGGATCCACCAGGTTGCATAAGTGCTGAACTTAAATCCGCGTGTGGGGTCGAATTTGGATACTGCCCGCAGTAAACCTACATTTCCCTCCTGGATCAAATCCAGAAAAGAGTTTCCCCGGCCGATATAGTGCTTGGCAACACTGACAACAAGTTTAAGATTGCGTCGGATCAGAGCCTGGTAAGCTTCATAATATCTGCTCCAGAGATTTTCGATCTCTATTTGGAGCTCCTCTTCGGAGGGCAGCTTCTCCTGGAATTTTTTAACTGTAGGAAGATTCTTTCCATCTCTAATGTACTCTATAAGCCAATCCGCGATGGAATCCGGGAAAGAATAGAAAGCTACAAAAAAGTGGAAAATGCTGCGGGCGACACTGCCCCATTCCTCATTTTCCCCCCACAAACCGTTATCAAGATAATCCCTGGTATAAGATGGCGGATCAAGGAACCAGGTAGTACGCAGGGTCCGGGCTTCTTCAATGATAATCTCCCAATCCGGGCTGATCATTTTCAACCGCTTGACATCTTCATCAATTCGGCGGTACATCACCCTCAATTCATCATAAATGGCTGTAAATAGATCATTATCAGCAGGATTATCAGTATCAACTAAGGGAGATTCCCGCTTCACGCGATCCATGCGGCGGGTGGATAGCAACCGGGCTCCCAGCCAGAATTCCTGGTGTACATCCAGAAGATCGATGGTACCGATATCATTGAGGTACATCTGGACTGGGTCATCGCGCAGTGCTGCTCTTATGTTTGCGCCTTCTTGATCAAGAATAGTACGCTCTTTCTCCATTGGTCGTAGCCTTTACGCGGTCAGTTTTAAGCGGGGACCAAAACATACACATACCGGGCTTTTACTGATTCAGGTTTCAAAGGGTGCAGTCCGGCTGGTATAACGTTCCATTGCTTTATCTATTTTATGCTCTTTTCGAGTATTTTGGAAAATATTTTTTTGATACTCTGTAGCTTTATAGTCACCATTTTTGTGATTCTTTTCCTGCAAATACCGGTAATAGTCATTTTGTTTTTCAATTTGTTGCTTCCTCAAATTCAAAAATGCCCGCATCAAGTCTTCCAGCACTTTATCTGATTTGGGATTCAGATCACTTGTCATCACCAGAAGTTCATCCACGGTAACCACAAAATCTTCAGGGATATGGTTGATAACATAATCTCGCGGTTCCTCATCACCCTGGACCAGGGATTGCTTAATATACTTGACCAGTATCTGGTAATTTGTGTTCTGAAAATCCTTCTTGTCAAAACGATCCAATCCGTCCCGGCCTAATTCCCGGTCAATTTTATAGATCAATTCCGGTTCCCGCAAGAGTATGCCCACACAATGGGCTTCATACAATTCCCCCTCTCTGGGGCCGGTCTGCCGGCGTGCCTGATCTATTGAGGGAGGCGGTTCCACCCGCGTTCGGACAGCAGATCTTCGTTTCCGCTCAGGCCGGAATCCTATCAAGGTATTTTCGTTTATTTCCAGCATACGTGATAACCGCTGCAGGTATACATCCCTTTCAATTGGATTTGGCAGGTCATCAATTAGGGGCAGAACCTGGGTGGCAATATCACTCTTTACCTTGGGATCATTCAGGTCTTGATTTCCAACCAATGTATCCATTACATGAGCGACCACCGGCTGAGCTGTTTTGATAAGTTCCTTCCACAGGTCAGGGTCCTGGTGGGTAACATCATCGGGGTCCATACCCTCAGGTAGTTTTAAAACCCGAATATCCGCCTTCAATCGCCCTTCCTGGTGCAGCAGACCCCGGGCATCAAATGTCATCTCGGGAATCCGATCCAGGGATTGCCTGGCGATCTGCAGTCCTCGCAGGGTAGCCTTTTGACCGGCAGCATCACTGTCCAGAGCCAGAATGAATTTGTCGGTATATTTTTTAAGAATTCGCAGCTGGTATTCGGTAAGGGCAGTTCCCATCTGGGCCACAATATTTCTGAATCCGTGCTGGTAGGGCCCAATCACTCCCATATAGCCTTCCACTATCACAGCCTGTTCCATTTCCCGGATATCTTTCCGGGCAGAATCCAGTCCGTAGAGCAGCCTGCTTTTATCAAAAATCGGTGTTTGGGGTGAGTTCAAATATTTGGGGACATCATCAGGATCTAAAACCCTGGCACCAAATCCAGCCATCTTCCCGTTTCGATCGCGGATGGGAATCATCAATCGGTGCCGGAACCGATCATAAACCTTGCCATCTTCCTTTTCCGATAGCAAACCAGCATCTTTTAATTCTCCCAGGGAATAATCTTTGTTCTGGAAATTATTCAGGACAGCATCCCAGGATTTTGGGGCATAACCCAGGCCAAAGGCTTCAATTGTTTCTGTATTCAATCCCCTTTTTTCCAGGTATGCCGCGGCAGCTTTTCCGCCTTCGCTGTGCGCCAGCTGATGGCGATAATAGACCACTGCCTCTTCCAACAATTCCCGCAGCCGGTCTCCTTCTTCTTTCTCTTCCCGGGCCTGAGGAGTGAGAGGTTTTAAGATCACACCTGCCCTATCAGCCATCATTCGCAGGGCTTCAGAGAATTCCCAACCTTCCCGCTTCATTACAAAACTGAACAGATCCCCGCCCTGATCACATTCGCCAAAACACTTCCAGGTCTGGGTATCTGGAAACACAACAAAGGAAGGTGTGTTTACATTATGGTGAAAGGGGCAAAATCCGGTATAGTTCCGCCCTGCCCGGCGCAATTCCACACTTTCAGTCACAAGGTCAACGATATCAATCCTGTCTTTGATTTCGTCTGTCACACTCATAGGGATCACCACTGGTTTAATGATTGCAGAACCGATTATACCAAGCCCAGGGAGGTTCAGAATAAAAATCCACCCCGGATACATATCTATCCCGGGGTGGAAAGTGTGTGGATTGCCAGATTACCTTCGGGGGTTAAAATCCTTCCAATCGGGTCAGATCCAGCGTGCCTTCTGCCAATCTGGTAATGGATTGCAGCAATCCCAGCCGGTTTTCACGCACAGACTGATCTTCATGCATGACCAGGACATTATCAAAAAAGCCGGTAATAAATGGGATCAAGGGGGTAAAGATCTTAAAGAATGCTTCCAGATCACCAGCTTTTATTTCCGCTGAGGATGCTTTTTCTAATGCTTTATAAAGGTCTTTCTCAGCCTTTTCCTTTAACAGGTCTTTTGTTACTGAGTGGGTTTTTTCAAGATCCCGGGTGATGCGTACACAGCGGGCAAAACTATCCAGGGTGACTTCCCAATCTTTTTTCTTAACCCATTCGCTGAGAACTCCAACAGCCTGGTAGGCGCCCGCCGGATCCTTACCCTGGGCAGATACAACTGCGTCCACCACATCATGGGGGAAGCCGGCATCGCGCAGGAAATGATGCAGCCTGTCGTTGATGAAGTTCAGGCAGGCCTCGCGGGTTTCCGGGGACATCTTGATCGGCAGCTCTTTAATCGCAAAGTCCAACACCAGTGCCAAATCCAGGTTAATCTTCCAGCTGATCAAATTACTGACCAGACCCAGAGCAGCCCGGCGCTGGGCAAAGGGATCTTTGCTTCCTGTTGGTGCCAATCCGGCTGCAAACAAACCAGCCAGGGAATCCAGGCGGTCAGCCAGGCCAACCACCAGACCAGGTTTGGTGACCGGTCCGCTTTCATCGGCTGAGGCCGGTGCATAATGCTCCCGAATTGCTACTGCAACAGGTTCTTTTTCACCGGAATTGAGGGCATAATAATAACCCATCACACCCTGCAGTGAGGTCATTTCCACCACCATTTGACTGGCCAAATCGGCTTTCGCGAGCTCTGCAGCCCGCTGGGTAACTGCCAATTCATCTTTGGTTAGTCCCACCAGGGGTGCGATCATATCCACCAGGCTCCGGATCCGCTTGGTTTTATCTCCCATAGATCCCAGGTCAATCTGGAAGGTTAATAAATCCAGGGCCGGTAGATAATCAGCCAGTTGTTTTTCCTGGTCATCTTTTACAAAATATTTTGCGTCAGCAAATCGAGCCAGGATCACATCAGCATTGCCCTGAGTGATCAAGGGCAATGCTGGATATTCATTCTCACCGGAGGGTTTGTTGGTTATGGTTATAAAATGCGGCAGCAATGCACCGTCTTTTTCAACGGGAAAATAGCGCTGGTGTTTTTTCATTACCGAAACCAGCACTTCGCGCGGCAGGTCCAGGTATGCCACCTCAAATTCGCCCAGCAAAGCTGTGGGAGACTCAACCAGGTGGGTCACTTCTGTTAACAATTTCTGGTCAGGTGTTACCTCACCACCAACTTTGGCCGCCAGATGGACTAGGTCTTTGGATATACGCTCCATGCGTTGTTTTTGGTCCAGGATGATGCCCTGATCTTTCAGAATTTTAAAATAAGCATCCGGAGAATTTACGGCCAGCTCTTCTCCGCCCCTGATAAATCTTAATCCACGGGTAAAAGGCCTGGCAGTCAGAGCGGCATAAGAAAAGGGAATCAAGCCATCACCGTGCAGTGCCAGCAGCCAGCGTATTGGTCTGGAAAAAGCCAGCGAGGGATCATTCCAGCGCATGGATTGGCCAAAACGAATGGAAGCGATCAACTCTGGTAATGCACTGGAAAGTACTTCGTGGGCTGGTAAACCGGTTTTACGCTCGACCGCCACCACATATTCCCCTCCATCCATTTCCCTGACTTCAAGTTCATCCACGCTGACACCTTTAGAAGCCGCAAATCCTTCAGCTGCCTTGGTGGGCGTCCCGTCCTGATCGTAAGCCCGCTCACTGGGAGGTCCCTTAACCAGCTGTTCCATATCCTCTTGTCTCTCTGCCAGTTCAGCAAGGGAGACCACCAGTCTGCGCGGTGTTGCCAGCACCTGCAAACCCTGATACTCCAACCTGAGATCCTTTAATATTTTGGGAAGTGCTTTTTCCAGCTGGCTGACAGCATCAACCACATCTCCAGAGGGCAGTTCTTCTGTGCCGATCTCCAATAGGAAGGGAGCTGGTTTTTTCGGGTATGATGGTGGGGATGTTTTTCTGCTTTTCACTGATTGTTTCTCACCTTCATCCAGCCAGGGAAATTCCAGTGTTTGGCGTTCTTCCAGGTAGGCGTCCGCCACCTGGCGGGAAAGATCCCGCATGCGGTGGAAGAAACCCTGTCTTTCGGTCACACCCACAGCTCCCCGGGTATCCAGTAAGTTGAAGGTATGAGAACATTTCAAAACATAATCATGAGCTGGTAAAACCTGTTTAGCACCGAGGCAGCGTTTGGCTTCCTCTTCATAAATGCGGTACAGCTCCCGCATATTGTCGACATCAGCCAATTCAAAGGCATATTTACTGAACTGCTGCTCACTTTGCAGCTGGACATCACCGTAGGTGAAGTGTTCGTTCCAGCGAATGTCCTTAAAATCGCGAGCATCCTGCAGAGCCATGGCAATGCGCTCCAAACCATAGGTGAGCTCAACAGAAACCGGGTTCAAAGCCTGGCCGCCAGAATGCTGGAAGTATGTGAACTGGGTTATTTCCAGGCCGTTTAACCAGACTTCCCAACCCAAACCCCAGGCACCGAGAGCAGGTGATTTCCAGTTATCTTCCACAAAACGAATATCATGAACCCCGGGGTCAATTCCCATGGCTTCCAGAGACTTCAAGTACAGACCCTGGGGGTTTCCGGGATCTGGTTTTAAAATGACCTGGTACTGGGTATGCTGATAAAAACGGTTGGGGTTTTCCCCGTAGCGTCCATCATCCGGACGGATGGAAGGCTCCACATAACCTACATTCCAGGGTTCCGGGCCCAAAACCCGTAAAGAGGTGGCCGGATTCATTGTGCCGGCACCAACTTCTGTGTGATAGGGCTGCCAGATCAGGCATCCGTTATCAGCCCAGTATTTTTCCAGCACCATAATCAGGGATTGAAAATCAAGCGCTTCTGCCATAAGAACTCCATCCGTCCTATTTGTTTCCAGGATAATTTACATCCTGGGTTAATAACCATCCCTTACTCTTTAAAACTATCCGAAAATTATAACATGTGGGCTAAATCAATAATAATACACGATGAAAATTCCATCTTATTATATATTTTATATCACCAACGATGCCTTACAGGCTGCTTCGCATGAAGTCGTGGGCTGATCAAAACCAAGTTCCACTCAAGTGGAACTTCTGCTTAACTCCCAGAATCATGACAGGCGGCTAGAAACCCCTCAAAGGGAAGTTTGAATCGTTTCAGCCCACGGTTTTAACCGTTGGGATGAAGATTATTAATGATAAAGACAAAATAAGATTACTGGAAGATTGTTCCGGAATTGTCCCTATTTCGGATTTATGGGATGGATATCTCCCCGACCCTCCAACAGAACCCATTCCACCCACAGACCCGCTCACTTGAAGTATAATCGCAAAACTAATCAGTGCCAAATTTACCAAATAACACTTAGTAAAGAGAGTTAACCATGACAGCAGAATATAAACAGGAACGCTGGAGTCTGGCCCCGCTTTTCCCAGGACATGAAACGCCAGAATATAAAGGTGCCAAGGAAACCCTGGAAAAAGTCATCACTTCTTTTGAGAAACACCGCCCCCAGCTTACAGATGACATCGACGAAAAATCCTTCCAAAAGATAGTTTCTGACCTGGAAAAAATCACTACCCAGAGCAATCGACTGTACGGATTTGCCGGCTTGTGGTTTTCAGAGGACACCCAGAACCAGGATGCCCAGGCTCTGCAGGCCAGGATAGAGCAGTTCCTGGTCGAACGGCAGAATCGGGTGCTGTTCTTCAACTTATGGTGGAAGGAACTTGACCAGAAAAACGCTGAGCGGTTGATGGCTAAAGCCGGAGATTTGAGCTACTGGCTGGAGGAAATGCGCCATTACACTCCCCACACTCTGTCCGAGCCGGAAGAAAAGATCCTCAACATCAAAAATGTGACTGGATCCAGTGCCCTCAACACCCTGTATTCTTCGATCACCAACCGCTACAGCTATCAAGTTGAAATTGAAGGCGAAGTCCAGGACCTGACCCGGGGCGAATTAATGGTTTACTCCCGCCATCACGATCCTGATCTTCGGGCAGCAATTTACCAGGAACTCTACAAAGTCTACGGCGACGATGGTCCCATTCTGGGGCAGATCTACCAGACTATTGTGCGGGATTGGCACAACGAAAATATCGATCTGCGTTCTTACGGCAATCCCATTTCTGTGCGCAACCTGCAAAACGATGTGCCTGATAAAGCCGTGGATGCCCTGCTGCAGGTCTGTGAAAAGAATGCCCCCACCTTCCAGCGCTTCTTTGACCTCAAAGCCCGCTGGCTGAAAACAGATCAACTCCGGCGCTATGACATTTACGCCCCGGTTGCCAAATCAGACAAAACCTATACCTACCAGGAAGGCGTGGATATGGTGCTGGATGCTTTCCAGACCTTTGATCCCCGGGTTGCTGAGCTGGCTGAAAAAATTATCGCCGACGGCCATGTGGACAGCGAAGTCCGGAAAGGCAAACGCGGCGGGGCTTTCTGCTGGTCGGTTGACAAGGACTTGTCACCCTGGGTGCTGTTAAACTATCAGGGCACAGCGGATGCGGTTGCCACCATGGCCCATGAGCTGGGACATGGGATCCATGCCCTTTTAGCTGCTGATCACAGCGTCTTCACCTACCATTCCTCATTGCCGCTGGCGGAGAACGCATCCACTTTTGGCGAAATGCTGCTGATAGACAAGCTGCTCTCCCAGGAAGATGATCCGGCTGTCAGGCGCGATATTCTTTTTAAACAGGTCGATGACGCTTATGCGACCATTATGAGGCAGTCCTTCTTTGCCATGTTCGAACGAGATGCCCACAAGATGATCCAGGAGGGATCGATCATTGACGATGTGTCATATATGTACCTGGAAAACCTCAAAACCCAGTTTGGCAAAGCGGTTTCGATCAGCGACGAATTCCGCTGGGAATGGGTTTCCATCCCTCACTTTTACCATACCCCATTTTATGTTTATGCCTATGCATTTGGCCAGCTGCTGGTTTTGTCCCTTTATCAGCGCTACCAGAAAGAAGGTGAGGTTTTTAAACCAGGTTATATCAAGATCCTGGAAGCTGGCGGATCCAAAGCTCCGGCCGAGATCCTCTCAGAATCAGGCATTGATATCTCCAGCCACAATTTCTGGCAAGGCGGATTTGATGTAATTGGCGGAATGGTAAAGGAATTGGAGGATCTGCCGATCGAATAAATCAGTGGTCTTCCTGGACCACCACATAACGTAAAACAAGTATCGCCAGCAGGCTCCCGAAACCGGCAAAAATGGCATTGGACCAGAAACCCCACAGGTAAAGGGGAGCCACCAGGAGTGAACCCAGGCCTCGACCGAGGTTTGCGCTGGCGATATTTAATGCCATCACAGTGGCCCTGGCTTCAGGCAGGACACCAGTCATGAGGGGGATCAGGCTGACGATGGTAAATTCAAATGCCAGGTAAAAGAGGAATAAGCCCAAGAATGCCCCCCAGGAGCTGCCTCCCAGGAAAGGGAGAAGAACTGATGACACCACACTAGCGATCAATCCCAACAGGACAGCCCGTCTGGCACCGATCCGGTCCGTAAAAGCGCTGACCCCACCTTCACCAATTAATTCAGCTATTCCGATCACCGCAGATGCTCCCCCCAGGGCTGCTATCTGCATGCTAAAAGATTCATTCAACCAGACTGCAAAAACTCCGTTAACCAACTGGTTGGCAGCACAGATCAACAGGGTCACTCCCATTCCAGCCAGAGCTGAACGAGAGTTGATGACCAGTTTGATATTGGCAGTGAATCCTGGAAGGTTTTTTCGGGGTGAAGATTCAATTGGAATCAAGATGAGAATAACTAAAAAAGATAAAACTCCCAGGGCAGTCATCAGAATGAAAGGAGATAACAATCCATATCGATCGATCAGAAATGCTGCAACTGGGACCCCCATAAAAAATGCCAGGGACCAGCTGATCTCGGTGATTCCCAACACAAAACCCCGCCGATTGTAGGGGATGGTATCGCCAAAAAAAGCCTGAAGAGAGGGATCAAAAACGGACTTGCCCAGCATGGATAGGATCAAGAAGATAAAAAACCCCAGTGGCGTGGGGATAAATACTATCAGCAGTGCTCCGAGCGTAAAGAGGATCATACCTGCCAGCATGCCGGTGCGGCGTCCTCTTGCATCTGCAATGGACGCCAGAAAAGGTCCGATCATGCCCACCAAGGACTGCCCAGCAAACATGCGGGTGATCTGAGTCAGGCTCAACCCAAAGCCTTTCATCAATATGGGCTGAAGGGGAAATATCATCCGGAAGCCGGTATTGGATACGGTCCGGATCAGGGTGGTGCTGATAATCTGCTGCCAGGACTTGCGGGGGATTTTCATAATCAATATATAGTACCAGTAAACAGCTGATTGTCATTCCGAGCAAAGCGAGGAATCCATATAATCATCCTTGTTTCATGACCTGCTCTCATATAAGTAGTCAATATCCATCCAACCCTTAATGGATCCTTCGCTACGCTCAGGATGACAAGCAGGAAAACAAGCAGGAGCCCTTCGTCAGGCTCCCTCGCAAAGACAATGGAATAGGGACTAAGTCCTTTGAAAGGACTTAGTCCCTTAAATGATCCTTTTAATCCCCCAATGTTTTATTTACAACTCAGCTCTAATTAATCATCGCTTTCTGGCATCGGCAAATCCGTGGAATGCAGACTCCATTCTTTGTGGTATCGATATTGACCCGTCAGGTCCGGGTTCATATCTTCAGATTGTTCAAATCCGCCTACTACAATAGCAAAAGTTCTGGTTGTGAGCGAGTACGGATAAAAAGGTACGAAAGCCGTAGCCCCTTCATTGGGGCAACTCAACGTCCCGCTTGTACCCCCATCAGTGTCAATAACCTCAATGAGGGTGAGGGTGATTTTCCCATCTTCACAAGAGGCCGCTTCCACGGACAATATGGCGTCACCGCTGGCTGTTATATCACAGCGGACAGCATCGCCTTGCATATATCCTGTGTTTGTGAAAGGGAAGATGCAATCCTCCATGGTGACCTTGCTGCCGTGAACCGAAAGCGGGCAGGATACAAAGGGCGCTGTTTTCCCATCCACCCGCATCTTAGCCAGATCCCGTTCAGGACTGTAATCCCAGGTATGATTTACGACCAGGAACATCGCCATCGGATTTGCGGGACAATGGGCCATGACAGGAGGGGACGCACTATCGTCAGAGCTGAAATCACCTTCCGAGTCATCTGAATCCCCATCCTCGCCAGAGAGATCTATCGTATCAAGTCCATCTTCATCACCGCTATTGGGTTGAGAAACGTTTTGAAGACCACTGCATCCTGCCACGATCATACTTAAACAAAGCATGATGATGAAAACTAAAATCAAGGTTGATAGTTTTCTATTAAAGAGCGGCATGATATTCTCCTTTTTTCTCAGGATGCCCGATAGAACGGATGAACTAATTGATAAACACGGATCAAGTCAACCAATAAACTTCCCCCTGGATAGGTATATTGTACACGGAAAAAGGCTCGAAGCTGTCAACTTCCCAGGAGATTGCTTCGGGCTCTTTCGATACACGTTTCTATGAAACGTTACTCAGGATGCCCTCACAATGACATACTTCTGTCATTGCGAGCGAACGCAGTGAGCGCGGCAATCTCCTGGACTTGGAAAAAACATATTCGAGGTTATCAATAAATCACCCAACGATTACCCCTCGACTATGCTCGGGATGCTTCGCAAAATCGTGGGCTGGAATTGATAGTGTAAGGTAATGGGCAGGTAACTTTATTTACAGACAAGGCTAAGATAGGGAAAAACCGCCTTGCGGCGGTTCGGGATTCACATCAACTATCCAGGAGATTGCTTCGCTTCACTCGCAATGACTGATTAATTGTGTAATAGCGAGGTGATTACTTCCTTTCGTCTGACACTTCGTGTCGCTCAGTGTTGCAAAGGCAGTGAATTAATCGGTTTTCCGTCCCCGGTCGGATGCGAAGCGTCCATCCGGCCTCTTTCTCCGGTCAAGTTATTCCAAACTTCGACTTTCAACTTGCCAAGGTTTGTTCAGATCTGCAGTTCAACCACGTCCTCGTCCTCGAGCACATGGTTGCGGCTGACCAGCTGGCCCGGGAAGTCCGCGCTTGGTCCCCAGATCTTGGCGGTTTTAAGATTTTCCTGGAAATCCTTGTGGACCTTTCCTGCAAAATCCGCCAGCTGAATGCCTTTTTCCACCACAAATGGGGCAGTTTTATCAATATCTTGACCGGGTGCTTTGGAATAAACCCGGATCACTCCCAGCATTTCAAAGATCTTCATCTTTAAAACGTCCAGGTTATGGCCATATTTAGCTGAAACCGGGATCATGGGATGATCAACTTCCACCAGCTCCAGGAAAATCTGGTAATGCTCCTCATAATCCGCACTGTCAAATTTATTGACCACTACCAAAGTTGGCACATGCAGTAGAAAACCTTCAGCTTCGATCGGTCCTTCCAGATAGTGAGGTATGATGCGGTTTTCACCCAATTTCTGATAAATAAATTCCAGCTGCTGAACCGGATTGGCATGCAGATCGATCATGATCAGCACCAGATCTACCCTGCGGATCAAATTCAGAAATTCCGGATCGATATAATCCTCACTAAATGGTGGAGTGTCGATCAGCTGGACCTGAAAATTTTCAATCATCATCATGCCTGGCATGGGATTCCAGGTTGTGAAGGGAACTTCGGAAACCTCCGGACTGGCGTTTGTCTGGTTAGCCACCAGGGAAGATTTTCCTGCATTGGTGCAGCCGATGATGATAAGCTGGCCGGCACCTTCCTTATTTATATGGTAGGGAGAAACCTGCTTCTTTGTTGTTTTCTTCGATGTACTGGCTGACTTTAATTTGGAAAGTTTTTTTCGCAGATCCGCTCTGAGATGATCCGTTCCTTTGTGTTTAGGAATCGTTCCCATCATCTCTTCAAGGAATTTTATTTTATCCTCAGGCGTTGTCGCAGAGCGAAAACGTTCCTCGGCATTAAAATAATCGGCTGGTAGATTGGTTGGCATAGTTTTTATTTCGTTTTTGTAGTTCAATTTTACCCCAAGCCGCACCTTACTGCTCTGCAAACCTTACTATTTTCTTAAGCACTGATTCCATTAATCACTTAAAATTAGGGTAATTAGATTGGATTAGAATAAAATACATGATTAAGCTATTACTGGCGACCAACAATCAAGGGAAGCTGGCTGAGCTGCGGTCGCTTTTAGACGGGCTCGATCTTGTCCTTTTATCCCCTGCTGATCTGGGGATAAATGTCCATGTAGAAGAACGCGGAATCAACTACCTGGAAAACTCCGTGCTCAAAGCAGCTATCTTTGCCCAGGCCTCCAAAACCTGGACCCTGGCAGATGACAGCGGCTTAGAGGTTGAAGCTCTGGATGGAGCTCCAGGTTTATTTTCAGCCCGCTATGCGCCCCAGCCTGGAGCAACCGACAAAGATCGCCGCCGCTTCCTGGTACAGAATTTGGAAAAATATCCCCGTCCCTGGAAAGCTTCTTTCCAGTCCATGGTAGCGCTGGTGGGACCGGAAGGCTCCCCGATCGTCACCCGGGGTACCTGCCAGGGAGAAATCATCCCGGAAGGCAGGGGGGTTGGCGGATTCGGGTATGACCGTATTTTTCAACTGGTAGACTCGGGATTGACAATGGCCGAGTTGACGGCAGAGAAGAAAAACAGCCTCAGTCACCGGGCCCTGGCAGTTAGAAAACTGATCCCTGTGCTGCAAGGATTATTTGCGGAAGAGATGATCAGCGGATGAAAAACAGTTTAAGGGCACACTTTGTCAGGATGATAAGTTCCCCTTTTTAAGTTATGATATAGATTATTAACCTGAGGTTTTTGTAAAAGATGGTATCAGCGCAAGAATTTTGGATCATTCTGATATTGGCCATAGTGATTTCCCTGCTTCTGGGAGGCGGGGCAGCTTATTTCCTGCTGCCTATGCTTCAAGGCAAACAAGAAGATCCAATTCCCAAGCCCAAGAAAAAAGAAAACAAAAAAACCACGGATCGGATCCGAAAAATGTTCCAGCTGATCACGGATCTAACCGTGACCCTGAACTACTCCCGGGTGCTGGAAAAAAGTCTTGATGCCTCTGTACTGGCTCTGCGCTTATCAGATCTTTCCACCGACCGATTGATCAGCGCTGTGCTCTTGTTTTCCGAAGAAGATATGCCTGTGCCAGACCTGGTAGTAGCTTATGGACGGGGTCTGCCCCGGCCGGATTTAAACACCCGGGTCCCTGGTGTCACGGGATTACTGGAACAGGTAATAGAATCTGGCGACCCCCACCTGACCAATGAAATGGGCATTGATCCCGAGTTAAAACAATTCATATCCTTTAGAGCCTGCGCTTCAGGCTACTGCCTGCCCTTGCGGGCTGGACTGGATACCTTTGGTGTGCTCCTGTTTGGCCATCCTGAACGGGATTATTTCACTGCAGATGCCCAGGAATTAATCGGAACAGTTGGTCACCAGGCCCAGATGGCCATGGCGAATGCTCATCTGTTCCAGGAACTAAAAGCAGAACGGGACCAGATCATTAAGGTCCAGAGCGAAGCCCAGCGCCGCCTGGCCAGGGCTCTGCACGACGGCCCGACCCAGACTGTGGCAGCCATCCCCATGCAGATCAGCCGAGCCCGCCACTTGTTGAAACGGGATGTTAACGCGGCTGCCGAAGCTCTCTATCAAACTGAAGAACTAGCTCGGCGCACATCCCAACAGATTCGGCATATGCTGTTTAATCTACGCCCGCTGGTATTGGAATCAGAGGGATTAATTGCTGCCTTGAACTCAATGGCAAAAAGAACCCACGAGACTTTTGGACAGAACGTGATTGTGGAAACCGATGCCACCCTGGTTGAACTTCTTGACATGAACACCCAAACGGTGATTTTCACCATAGCTGAAGAAGCTGTCAACAATGCCCGCAAACACGCCGAAGCCGAACACATCTGGGTTAAAGTACAGCGCCTGCAGGATGACCTAGCCTTCCTGGAAATAGAGGATGACGGTAAGGGATTCCTGGTGGAAGAAGTGATGGATAACTATGATGACCGGGGCAGCCTGGGTATGATTAATATGCGCGAGCGGGCTGAATTGGTCCAGGGAGTGTTCCACATCAAATCAAGACCGGGAGAGGGCACCCAGATCCAGATAGTAGTGCCTCTGACCCCCGATGCGGCCGACCGTCTGCGCTTGATCTAATATTCCCCAAAATCAACGTATAATAAATCCATGCCTTATCTAGCTGATATGTACTACCAGGCTTATCACGCGGATGATCTTGCGCGAGTCCCCCTGATCCTGATCCACGGCGCCGGGGGAGAACATCTCTCCTGGCCCAGTCAGCTGCGCCGCCTGGCAGGATACCGTGTTTATGCCCCGGATCTTGTCGGCCACGGAAAAAGCAAAGGTCATGGTTTGCAGCGTGTGTCCGGGTATGCCGAACAGGTACTCAATTGGCTTCATAAACTGGAGCTGCCGAAATTCTTCCTGTGCGGACATTCAATGGGGGGTGCCATCGCCCTTTGGATAGCCATACACAATCCTGAGCTTCTGCACGGACTGGTGTTGATGAGCACCGGAGCCCAGCTGCCGGTCAATTTATCCCTGATCGAAGACCTGACCACGCCCCAGAGTTTCCCGACCGCGGTGAATAATATTTGCCGTTGGTCCTTCAGTCCCGGCACAGATTCCCATGTGGTGGCGGATGTTAAAAAACAAATGCTCAAAACCCGGCCGTCAGTGTTGGAGGCGGATTTCCGGGCCAGTGATGCTTACGATCTCAGTGGGCAGCTAGGGAAGGTTAAATCACCCGCACTGATCCTGGTAGGAGAAGAGGATAAAATGACTCCGCAGCGATTTTCTGAAGAGCTGCGAGATGGGATAAAGGAGTCAGAATTAGAGGTGGTTCGAGGAACAGGTCATATGCTGCCGCTCGAGAAGCCGGTTGAAGTTGCAGAGTGCACCCGCGTCTTTATGAATAAGGTCTTTGCGGGGTAAAAGGATTGCCTTATCGGAGGCGAGGTTGTATAATGTTTTTTCGATGGGCGGTTAGCTCAGCTGGTTAGAGCGTTGCGTTGACATCGCAAAGGTCGCTGGTTCGAGTCCAGTACCGCCCACTAGAGAGAAGTAATCACAGTTCGTAATAGATAACGGTTTTTCATACCGTAATTAAGATCAAGTAAAATATCCGAATATCCCATTCATCCAGAAGGATCTAAAACATCATAGAGTTTTCTCCATATTAAGGCTGTATACCCTGGGATTCCTCAATTTCCAGTCTTCGAAT
>SDBT01003392.1_pt1 | contig 27602 bp, 20 predicted proteins | sample 2277101 | NCBI WGS metagenome assembly SDBT01 (sample SAMN10404973, study PRJNA504765) | marine sediment metagenome | isolation source: marine sediment core GS10_PC15, 103 cmbsf | place: Arctic Ocean: Southern Knipovich Ridge | collected 2010 | reverse complement strand
TTATTTTTTTTTTTTGCTATATCTTCATAGAATAAATTTAATAGGTTTTTGATGTTTAGAAACAATTTTAAATACTTAAAATCTTCTTTTTTTATAGCTCTTAAAAGGTATAAAATTCCTATGTAGATGAACATATTAACGATTATGAATAAAGGTATTAAGTAAATATGGTCGATTAAGTCTATATTAAGTTTCAAGTAAAGGAAATGATTTACAATAATAATTATTAAAGCTACAAATAAATAGAGAAAGATAGCGAAGTGGAATTTGTATTTATATCTTTTCCATAAAAAAAATCTTACAATTGGAGTATAGGTTAAATATCTAAATAATATTGATAATGCAAGACCATTTATACCCAAATTTAATCCAAATGGTGCAATAAATATGATTATTAAAAAAATATTGTAAAGTTCACCCACTACATGTATACTAGAAAATAATTTCGTTAAACCTCTTGCTTTTAAATCAGTATAAACAGCTATATCGTTAATTATAATAATCTGAGTTAGAATTAATATATTGAACACAAATATAGATGATGAATAATTTTCCCCTAAAAAAAATAAAATTAATTCATCAGAATATAAAAATGAAAGAATTATAATTCCACCCCATAAAATACAAAAATATTTACTTACCTTTGCGATAATTAACTTGTTTTTTTCTGAATTATTTTCTGCAATATTTTTTGAAAAAATTGATACCATAACTAAACTTATTACATTGGGGATAATCGTTCTAAATACTGAGAGATGATCACCTGCATAATAAAAAGCAACGGCTTCAGGAGATATCCAAAAATTTAACAAAATAAAACCAATATTTTCACTTATTTTGAGAATCACATTCGAAAAGATTAAAGGATAAGTATACGTGAGATATTTTTTGAATAATCTTTTCTTTGGTTTTCCTATTTTATATGGAAAGATATAAATTAACAAAAATGCAGTATGAATGATACTCGAAAGAAGATAAATTAGTGATAACAGTATGATACTAGAAGAAAAAAATAATAATCCTAGGATCAATATCATAATTTTAGAAGATGAAATGACAATCCATGGAAAAGAAGCTTTTAACATCTTATCATCTGCAATTAATATATTTGAAAATGAAGTATTGATGCTTTGAATAATTAAATCAAATATAAAAATAAAAAAGATGCTAGTTAATAAGGAATCTAAATTCATGAAAGATAACAATGTAAAATAAAAAATTAATGAGAAAAGGATGAAGAACACTTTAAAACTTAACAATGTGCCAATGCAAGATGCTTTATTCTCCTCTTCAGGATAAATTTTCAAGTGAGCTATGCTAAAACCAAGGTTGAAAATAAAACTAAATACTGCGACAAAAGCGATAGCAAATTGTACTGTCCCAATTGCGGTAGGAGTGTAAAATAAAACCATGAGATAAAAAAAAACAAAACTTATAACATATTTAGTTAGTTTGAAACCAATAACGAAAAAAATCTTCTGTGCTTGCATATTCAAATTATATTTTTTTGCTTCTAAGATAGAAATGTGAAATTTCCAAAAATATTATATTTTTCCAATGAAATAAATAGTCCGAAAAAATTTATAATTCAATTGAAGAAAGCCAACCTAAAAATCCCAACCATATATTAAATTTCATATATTCTGAAGAATGTGTTGTCAACGTTTTAAGGGTTGATTTTTTGAAGAATTGCGTAAATTTTTTAAAATTCATAAATTTTGATTCATTTAATGATTCAATCAAAGTGAGTATATAGGATTTTACAAGTTCTAATGAATGTTCTGTATAAAATATTTGTCTAAGGCCATATTTTGGCTTCCATTTAAAATAATTTTTCGGTAATAACTTCATTCTTTTTGCCATTTCGCGAACAAACCATTTACTTCTATATCCCCCGATTTTTAAATAAGGCGGGATCGGTAGAATTCTTTGAAACGCAATATCTGAAGCGTAAGGGCAATATAATTTTAAACCTAAGAAACTTGAGAGATTATGGGCAATTAAAGAATCTGAGTTAATACCATTAATTAATGTGTGATAAGCAGAATTATTATAGTCATTAAAAGGATAGGATGCAACATTTTTTCTGATTGGTGATAAATACGTTTTAAAATCTACTTTATATTTCGTCATTCTTGCTAATTCTTCTAAACTAGTCCATTGCCATGAAGAAAAATACGTTTCGAATTGTGAATTTGATTGAAGAAAATTTGTATTCATTATAATCGCAAGAGAATTAATTGAATCTTTATTCTTTAATTTCGATGATAATTTAAGAGAAGGATAATAGAATTTATGTAAAAAATTCATAAGATTACTCCTTAGTTTTAAGGGAACATAATATAAATAATTTGTATATTTGAACTTTTTAATTACAGATTCTCTTAAATAACTCAATATTTCACCAGCACCATCTCCCATTAATATGTTCTGGTTATTGGTCTTTTCAATCTCTTTGAACGCAAAATATCTAGAAAAAAATCCTGTTCCACCCATGGGTTCTTCCATAATATTAAATATTTCTAAATAAAAATTTTCCAAAATTTTTAAAGAATCTAATTTAGTTTTTCTAATTTTATGCGGAATATTAAGATATTCTGCAATCTCACTTGCAACCTGACCCTCTTCTTCATTATAATTTGGAATAATTATAGTTAAAGCTTCAATTGGAATATCATATTCCTTTGACAGTATTGATGTTATGACAGTCGAATCCAAACCTCCGCTCATCATAGAAAGTATTGGTTTTTTTACAGGAAGGTCTAAAGCATCTTTTAATGAATCGTATAAATGTTTCTCCCAATAAGAAATATCATTTTTATCATGTTCATTTATATGAAAAAAGTCCTTCGATATCTTCCAATATTTATTGACTCGAATTTTTTGGTTATTTATAAATAAATATTCTCCAATATCTAATCTATTTATTTTGGAAAATATTGTTTCATTCCCGTTGAGAACACCGATTATTAAAAATCGTGTCAATGCATTATAATTAATGTTTTTTACTTCTAAATTCGATATTAGAAATTTTTGAGATGTACTGAATAAAAAAGGAGGTGTTATAGTGTAATATATTTTTTCTCGAGCAAATTTGTCAATGTAAATCTTAATCCCTTTATTTTTTTCATATTTTACGAAAATAAAATCGTTGATTAAATTATTCGTTTCATTATCATAGTTTAAACCTTCTTTTTTGGTTTTAAGGATCCCTGGTATCTCGTTATAATATAAGCTTTTAAATAATTTATTATTGTCTATAAAGAAAATATTCTTATTTTGTTTATTTGATTTTTCTTTTATTATCCCAAAGAAGTAGTTTCCTTCAATTAGACCTTCAAAATCAAAAGTTTGTGAATAAATGTTCTCAAAATAATTTAGAGCATTATCGACTATTAAATTTGGGTTTTTTAAATAACCACCAATAATATATTCCATCTAAAATTTTCCTATAAATTTCTTTTTTATGAAAGAGTTTAATAAGATTTGAAAATCCTAAGCATTGAAAATCAGTAATATTTTCTCATATACAAACTTATGTATTTTTATGTAATTCTTAGTGCGTTTAAGGGCTGAGATTCTCCCATTTTTTCTATATTTCTCAATTAAATTTTTATTGTTAATAAGCCGCATTATAGCATCTGCCATTGCTTTAGGTTCTCCAGGTGGAATTAAAATACCATTTTCACCATTTTTTATAATTTTAGGACATTCACCAACCTCAGTACATATTGCAGCAGTTCCACATCCCAAAGCTTCAATTATACACCCCGGAGATCCCTCTGTATGTGATGGTAAAATAAAAATATCAGCTTGGTTATAGATTTTCGGCATTTCACTATAATCAAAAGTTCCTAGCAATTTTACATTTTTAATTTTGTTTTTAGTTATAAAGTTTTTTATCCAATTTTTTAATGTACCATCTCCTACTAATAGAAGATCAAATTTATCACTTTCGTTCATAATCAATTTAATTGCATTCATCAGCACTCTTAATCCTTTCTCTTCTTCAAATCTACCTACATATAATACTTGAACTTTTTTTTCAGAATGAAGATTAGTTGATGTATGTTCATCGGTAAAAACTGATAGATCAACATAATTTGGACTATGAATTTTATTTTTTATATTACGTTTTTCTACTAACTCCATCAATTCATTAGAAACAGGATATACAAAATTAGCGTTTTTTAAAATAATTGTTTCAAATAGAATAATTAATTTTCCAATAAACCATGTAATTAAGTTTTTTTTATATTTGGCAAACACCGCTTTTCTTTCATAACCACCAAGCCAAATTACGTGAGGAATTTTTTTTATTTTACTCAAAATATATACAGACGGCCCCGAAATAACAAGATTTTCTAATCTAATAATATTAACCTTTGCTATTTTTGTTATTTTAAATAAAAATATGGATAAATTTAGATAATTTTTACCGAGATTAAAAACTGATTTAAAAGTTGATGAAGATAAATCGAATGGAATTCCTATTAAATAACCATTATCATAAATTTTTTTATAAAGATATCTATTAGATGAGGTATAACACAAAACAATTACATTTTTAAAAAATTTACACCATGAAAAAGCTTCTGTGAATCTATGACCTATTAATTTCTCTAAATTATCTTGCCTAGTTTGTGTGACATATAGCAAAGTTGAGTTATTTATAATATCCATACTTACACTAATAATTGATGATTTAAAAATTTCTTAAATTAAAGAGGTAAAAATAATTAAACCAAAACAATTAAGTTATTTTAAAAATTCAAGAAAGTAATCAGCATGATTTTTAAAAGGATATGAGTTTATTTAAAGATCTTTTATTAAAATTTTATTCTAACTATGTTTTTAGATATTATTACATTTTATACCAAAACGTTAAATGGAAATTTAAAAAATTCGTTATAAAACCATATTTAAAATTAATAAAACTCCATTATAATAAATTTACTCCCTCAAAATACATTTTTAAATCAATTCAAATACAGACACAAACATATTGTAATCTTAATTGTCAATTTTGCCCTAATAACAAAATTAAGAGAGAACATGGTGAAATGGCATTAAAGTTATATAATGATATAAGTAAACAGCTTTCGGATATCAAATATTCAGGTGAAATCTTACTTTATCTTCATTGTGAACCATTATTAGACAAAAGAATGCCAGAGTTAATCAAAATTGCTCGAGAAAAATGTCCTAATGCAGTAATTGGCCTATTTTCAAACGGAACACAATTAACTAATAATTTATTGAACGAATTATTTAATTCAGGGCTAAGTTTCTTACGAATAAACGATTATACAATGGTACAAGAAAAGATTCATAAAATAAAGGAGATCTATAACATTAAATCAAAAATAATGAATTTTGTGTCCTATCCAATGTATAAAGATAGAATCAAAATATTCACTTATTTCCCAAATATTAGAAAAATGTCCAACCGTTCTGGGTTAATGGAGGGGATTGGAATCCCTACTCCTCTAAATTTATTTTGTAATCGCCCTTTTGAGCAATTATATATAAATTTCAAAGGAGAAGCATTATTTTGCTGCAATGACTGGCTTTTTAAAGAAAAAATCGGACAGTTATCTAAAAATTCATTATTTGAAATATGGCAAAATGCTCGATACAATAAACTAAGATGTGAATTGCTGAATAATAAACGAAGGGGTATTTGTACAGAATGTGATTTCACAAGTGCTCTGTTTCCAAACATTATTTTTCTTAATTTTATAAATAAAATTTTACCATTCGAAATTCCATTAAAGAGAACACCTTAAAATGGAATTATTTCATTTAGGATTTATTATAGTATTTTTTTAATCCAAAAACTTACTGGCCATTCTATGGGCCATCTCTTATCTCTTCTAATTAATTTAAATTCTGGACTATCCAATTCTGTTCTGTCCATCTTAAAAGATTTAAAAGCGTTCTCTAATTTTTTAAAATGTTTCATGTGCATGAACTTTGAAGCCCATAAAACTTTAAAATTATTATTATATGTTAAGAATGCTTGAAGCAAGTATTGTTCGTTGTAAAAACGGAATAAATTTAAAACCCATTCTGGAGGATATTCTGCAGGAAAAAATATATCGTGAATATGTATGATAACTCCTTTTCTCAATCTAGGTAATATCTCAAGATATTCGTATTGAACATCATTGCCAATTGTTAAGATATGACTCGAGTCAATAAATAAAATGTCATTTTCATTAAGATCCATAAACATTTCAAGCTCAACTTCTTGAAGCTTTTTAGATATGAGTTTTGTGAGTCCAGGAAATCCTTTTCTTAGAACTTCATTTGGATAAGGCTCAATCGCTATTAAATCACATTTATAGTTATCATCAAGCTCCATATTTTTTCTAATTGCTTGTGTGGAGCAATATGTTGAATACCCAGAACCAATCTCAATTATCTTTTTTGGTTTGAAATGGCGTATCATACAATATAGCATTTCACCATCTACACTCCTAAAATTGCCATTCGTAGTGTAGTATTGATAAGGAATTTTTGTTTTATATCTGGGAAAAATATTAAATTCTTCTTTATAATTTGCCTCAAATTTTAATAAAAGTTCTAATTGTTCTTTTTCTCTTATATCAATTCCAACATGCTGGGTTATATGACTGAATACTGATTTTGTTAAGAACCGAGTATCGGGAATGGGATAGTAATAATGGTTAGGTATAATATGAATACCATATCGTTGACCAATTAGAAAAATTCTTTTAAGATTATTATAAAATATACTTTTTATTCTTTTATTACTCCAAATATTAAGATTCTGTAAACTGTATAATGGATTTTTGTTGTTTCTTTTTTTTCTCATTAAATCTGATCCCATACTTTAATTTTTATCCAATTTTATAGTATTAATATATTTTATTAATTTGCGAGCAGATTCCTCTACACTTAATTTTTTTTGTAATAATTTAATACTTCTTTGACCACATTCGTATGCCATATCAGGATTATCTAAAAATTTTATAATTTTATCAGCTAAATCTTTAGGATTATTTGTAGATAAAAGACCTACTCGTTCAATAGAAATAATAGATGTAAATCCTCCTATATCATTACCTACAACAGGTATACCAGCTGAAAAATAGTCATATATTTTAGCAACGAAACCCAATTTTCTTGACAGATCATTATTAGACGTAACTACTCCTACATGGCATTCCGATAATAATTCAAGAAATTCTTTATTATTTTCTTTCCAATAAAAATCTACGATAAGATCCAGTTTTTTTGCTAAATTCATTATTTGTTTTAACTTCTCTCCTTTCCTAGTAATATATATTTTAGTTTCAGGGTACATTTTTACAACATAAGTCATACTTTCAAGAAATAACTTAAGATTACTTCTATAAACAACCATACCAGCATTAATGATCTTTGGTGGGTATGGTTTTTTCTTTGGTTTTTCTAAAAAAGTGATTCCTCCATTATTTAAAGCTTTTATTTTATTATTTGGATTACTCCCAAGGAATTTTATCAAGAAATCTCTTAAATAATCACTAATAGTAATTATTAAATCGGATTCATTGATTACTTTTCTTTCCAAATCAACAAGATATTTAAACCGTCTGCCGTATCTTTTGATAACCTTATGTTCAACTAACTCTTCAGGCCAAAAGTTCTGATAATCAGTAATAATTGGGATTTTTAAGTCGTCTTTTATTTTTGTAAGGATCAATCCACCTATTTCTGTTTCTCCAATTATTACGTCTAAATTAATAGAAGATTCTTTAATTGTCTTAAGTAACTCTTGTGATATTCGATCCATTACTAAATTAAAGAATTTTGGATTAAGCAAAGTAAAATTAGATAAAATTTGGATATCTAAAATCTTTCTTACAATTCTATAAAGCCTTTTTGATATGTCTCTCCTAGAACTTATAACAGGTACAGTTATGAAGTTTACCAAAGGACCCCAGTTTTCGGAATCCACATATTTGAATGGAGTAAAGATAAAACACTTATGAGATAACTTGGTTAGACCATTGCATAAATTCCAAACTCTGTATATTGAACCCATACTTTCACCTGGAGCATGCATAAAGAAAAATCCAATATCCATAAAAGTAAGCCTATTTTTTTGTTTGGTTTATTGTTAATATTTATTATCTAAAGGAAAATAACAATTCAGTTTTACTATTTAATGCTATTTTTTAATAATTTATTTCCAATTGAGCTATTAATTTATTATTATTCTAAATTTTTAATTGAAATGAATTTAATTATCTTTTTTTATTAAACTTTAAAATTATTTTTTTTTCTACTTTAACCAATAAAACTAAAATTTTCCCTATTATTGGAAACTTTTTAAAACTTTTTTCAAAGTATTCTAACTCTTCAACTGAAATCAATGAAAATATTCCTATTAGAATTAAGAAGAGAATTAAATAAAAACTAAGCATAATACTCATTTTTAGAATGGTAATTATTATATTTTTTATAGGGATCAAAATTTCGAGGATATTATATAACAAAAACGTAAACAATCCTAATATAATTGCCATAAAACAAATTAAATATGAATTTTTTGAATTTTTGAATAAAATATTTCCAAATTTTCTTCGAATTAAAGCATTGCCATAAATTACATTCACAAGTTTACCTAAAACAATTCCATAAACTAACCCAATCGCCCCTAAAAAAGGTATTAGAATTAAGCTAACTACTACTAATGAAATCAATTCAATTAGTTGTAAATAAAAAACATAATTTGTTTTTTTTTGTCCATTAAAAAATGCCGGTATCGATAATGAACCAAATGATACAAATAAAAATGTCCCGAAAAAGATTACAATAAAGGGTATTGCATCTCTATAACGCTCACCATAAATTATTGGAAATAATTCGGCAGAAAAGAGTATTACAAGTATTGTTGCGGGTATAATTAAAAGTGTACTGAATTTAATCGAAAACTTAAAGTTGTAAATTAGTTTTCTCCTCTCATTTTGGCTGTCATTATTCCATTCCAATTTAGAGAATATCGGAAAAATAGTTAAAGAAATCGATTTTTGTAAAATGCCTACTGCTGTAGCAGTCACTATAGCGACATTTATATAGCTTACTTCTACAATATAACCTGAGACGGTCAAAATGTAACCATAAAATGAGATCTGTATTCCCGCTACAATAGATAAAAATAAGAGTGGGTATCCATATTTAATCATCGTTGATAATGTTGTCCAATCAATTTTCTCTCTTTCAATTTTATCTTTAAAAAAAAATCTTCTTAAACAAATTAAATAAATAAAAACTACAATTAAGGAAGAAAAAATAAAACCTAACATAGGTCCAAGATAAGTAAAACCCAATAAAACGAGAAAAATTGAAAAAAATGTCCTTAAGGATGTAAGGATGATAGTGCCCATTTGTACCATTTTCACATGTAAAGCCCCTATGTAAAAAGAATTTAAAGTATCATACAAAATTCTTGACAATATTCCAATAGCACCAATTTGTATTAAAAATATTAATCTTTCATCGTTTATGTTATAAATTACGACAGCAATATATGTTGCATAAAGAAAAATAAGAATTGAAAAAACTAATCCTACAAAACATTTAACTATGAGAATTATTCTTATAACATTCCTTATCTCCTTAAAATTATTTTCTTTAATTTTCCTGGCAATAAAGTGAGTGCTAGCATAATTTAGCCCCATTTCCCCTGAGGTAATAAGTATTGAGGGAATAATGTAAGATATATTTAAAAGGCTATATTCTTCAACCGATATTAGTCGAATTATAACAACCGTTCCTATTGTTGAGATAAGTGATGATATTAAATAACCCATCATTAATACATATGAACTCTTAACCAAATCCTCATTTACTTGCTGAGTCATTTTATAATTAAAATCTGTTCTAACATTAAAACTTTAAGATTTCTTCTAAATTACATAATATATCTTGTAAAATTTTACAGTTTTGATAATACTATGTCATAAATTATCTATTTTAACATAAATTATAAAAGATCCTTTATATTCTTATAATAAATTTAAATATAAACATAAATTGAAAGATAAAATTAATATCATGGTTAAAAAAGTAGAAAAAATTTTATATATGGGATGTTATGGTCATCAGTCTAACCGAAATGCTACTTTTATAAAAGGGTTAAAAAGAAACAATATTAATATATACGAATATAATGTGAATTCTCATAACGTGTTAAAAAATATTGTTTTGTTTTTAAGAAATTTTAAAAGATTGAGAAATCAAAAAGTTGATTTAATATTATTTCATTCTGAAGCGTTTATACAGTTTTACATCGCGAAAATTTTAGCGTCAATTAAAAATGTACCACTTGTTCATGATATTTTTATAAGCAAACTTCAAACTATATATGATGATCGTAAGCAGTTTAAAAAGAGAATTCCAAAGTTTCTTCTTCGGATAATCTTATTTACAATAGATTTAATAGAATGTTCATTTTCGGATTATATTATTTTAGATACTTATTCCCACATTAAATACTTCCATGAAAAGTTTAACACTTCTTTAAATAAATTTAAAAGAGTACTTGTTGGTTCTCAAGATAATATTTTTTATCCTGTTGATAAGAATTTGTCTAAGAGAGACAAAATTATTGTGGGTTTTGTTGGAACATATATTCCCTTACAAGGCGTAAAATATATCATTGAAGCTGCCAAAATACTTGAAAATAATGATCACATAAACTTCCATTTAATAGGAACTGGTCAAACCTATGCAGAAAATAGGAACTTAGCAGAGAAATTGAAATTAACCAATATTAAATTTATGGAATCTGTACCATTAAAAAGATTACCAGATTTAATTTCGAAATTTGATATTGGATTAGGAATTTTTGGAAATACAGCTAAAGCTTTACAAGTAATTCCAACAAAGATTTTTGACGGAATTGCAATGAAAATCCCTATGATTTCAATGGAAAGCCCTGCCATTAGAGAATTATTTACAAATAATGAAAATATTATATTATGTAAAAAAACAGATCCTGAATCACTAGCCCATTCGATATTAAATTTAAAAAATGATCTAGATTTAAGAGAAAAGATTCGAGAGAATGCCTATGAATTATTTAATAAAAATTGCTCAATTGATGCAATTGGAAGAATATTACTTAAAATACTTAACCGTATTTTGCTTAAAAACTAAACTAAATATAAGTTTATAAGAGTTAGAGGAGGAAAATTTTTTATATGAAAATTGTACATACTTTCAGAATACATCCTGGAGACACTGGTTCGGAAATTTTTTTTCATGAGTTGTCAAATGAAATGAAAAAAAAAGGTCATAAAGTTTCAATTATAACAAGCGATTTAAAAAAATGGCACCGTCTTTTAAGTTTTTATCCAAATCGATGGACAAATAACAATGGTATAATAATTAAAAGAATTCCATCCACTATTTTAAGATATATTTTCTCGAGATTTACTTACGGTAAGAAAAATCTTATTATAAAATTTATTGATTTGACAACTCTTTTAGTTGAACAATTTATCATAAGATTTTTAGTTATTTTTTTTAAAAAACTGAAAAAACCTCTACTTTGGGGTTTATTTCAAGATGAATTTGGTTGGAAAATGAAATCTTTTTTAAAAAAAGAGAATTGCGACCTAATACATACAACTTGCATTCCAAGATCTTGTATTACGGCATCATTGTTAATAGCTAAAGAAAAAAAAATTCCAATAATGATTTCTCCATTTTACCATTATAAAGATAAGTCATTTAATATGAATGATAACTTTTGGATGAAAATATTGAACCTTTTCGATTGTATAAATGTTTCTACTGATGCAGAAGCTAACTACCTTATAAGTCATGGTGTTAATAAAGAAAGAATTGTAAAAATAGGGGTAGGAGTCTATTTTGAAAAGAAAAAATTGACATCTAAAATAAATTGGAGAAAGAGACTTAATATTTCTGATGATAAATTTATAGTGTTATATATGAATTCACAAATATATAATCCCCTTAAAGGGATTTTGCAGGTAATCGGAGCTGCATTAAAATTACGATCTATCGAATTTATATTTACAGGGAAGGATGAAACAAGCTGGAAAAAAATGGTTTTGGATCATTTTAAAAATGAAAATTTAGAGAATTGTCATTATGTTGGATATGTCTTGGAAGATGAAAAAAAGCTGCTAATAAAAGCTGCGAATTTAATTGTACGTCCAAGTATTAACGAAGCATTAGGGATAATATATATTGAAGCTATGATGGAAGGAAAACCAATTATTACCTCAAATATTGAATCCATGAAGGAGATCTCTAAAGATGTTGGGCTCGCTGTAGAACATGGTAATATTAAGGAATTAGTTAATGCCATTAATAAAATTCACTCAGATAAAAGATTATACTCAGAATTTTCAAAAAATGCCTTGATAAAAAGTAAATCTTATAATTGGAATGTGATATCAGAAAAATTCAATCGCGTATATAAATCACTTATAAATTCTGATTAATTTAATCCGATAAAAAATAATTGTCACAAAATTCTAACCTTGGTAGGATCCAATCATATAAGTATTCAACAAATTCGTCAAGATCATTATTATATCTACTTCTTATACTTTTAGGATTCCACATACTAGTTTCGTATTCTAAAACATCTTTTATCTCTTCATAGTAGCTTGAAAACATATTTAAAATGTACTCATCCGTCCATAATTCTTCTCTTAGTTGAAACCACCGAGAACTACATTCTCGCATAAAATCCTCATTATCTATTAGACGTGTAAATAATTCACTATGAATCCGGATTTCATCCTCTGGGTTTTCACTTGGACTATATTTTAACCATCCAAATTGGCCAAAACAACCATCGTAATCCCAAGGTATTAAAAAAAATTTACTTGGATACGTGTTTCTCACTAAGAAAAAATTATTACTCCAAAAATCTTTATGCAGTATGAAAAAATTAAATAGAAAAAAATCAATAAGATTTAACTTATTAAACTTCGAGTAAATTCCCGTATTAGAGTCAAAAAATTCTTTATTAGATGAATTATTAATAAAATAAGTTAAATTCATCAACATCTCTCGCATAATAAAAAATCCTTCATCTTCATTTGGCCAATTTTGTTCCCATCCTTCCTTTGTATAATCCCGAAAAAAAGTATATACTTTAGATTGGAAAATAAGGCTAGATTTAATACTTTTCTGCGCAGTATCAAGCCCAAATAATTTTTTATCAATTTTTTCTAAAAGTAGGTAAAGGCCCTGAAAGTTATCATTAATAACCACCATCACATACTTAATTTTTGGTGATATTGCAGTAGGGTTTGTTGGTTTAAGGCTTCGCCAAAGATCAAATGCCATTTTAGTTCTAATGCGTGGATAATCTAAATACATCGCGAGTAGTATCCAATCATCGTCTTTTCGCATTCCCAGTAAAGATTTTGACTCTGATAATTCAATTCTATATCCTTGTTTAGGCAATTCCGCACTATATTTACCCCGTATTATTATTTTTGAATTTGTAGGAGGAATTGTTTCATCTGGATTTTCGCTAGTCAATTCAAATATGCAATCTACAGATCCTTCTGTATTTATGGTATCTGTTGTAGTAATGTATATAGTAGGATAATCTGAACGAGGGACTGATTGATCTATAATATAAGTATAAAAAAGAATTGTCGTTATTGTAAAAATACCGATAAAGACAAGTGTTATTGTTTCATTTTTCCGGCTAAGATGAGGGTTCTTATCTTGGAATTGTAATGTAGGAGACATAAACATTTATATTTTTATATTCTCACATTAAATTTTAATTATCATAAATTATTAAAACTAATAATTTTACTCAAATTTTTATGTTTGTACATTTGAGATATATTTCAATTTCATTTTGTTTAATTAATAGTGGAAAATGGTAAAAAATTAAATTTAAATTAAAATAAAATCTATGTTAGTGAAGACTTTTTATTGGGAATATTTAAAAAATACATATAATTTTAAATAGTAATTTTAATCAGTGATTTTAAATTATGAGTTATCTTATTATCTTGAATTTTCTCTTTTGGGCATCTATGTTCTATTCAATCTATGTACTTTTCTTCATTTTTTCTAAAAAACGATTTGAGATTATAAGAAATAACCTCTACATTATAATTCCACTTTATTGCATTCTTTGTTGGGCATTTTACTTCGCTATTTTTGTAAATCCATTTTTAGAGGCAGTTTCCTATGATTTTACAAACTTCTATTACTGTGGGGAAAGAGTTTTATTTAAACCAAGGGATTTATATACGCATGATGTTGATCATGGTGTAAAATATGGATATAAATATTTTCCCAATTTTGCAGTAATTATAGGTGTCCCAATGTATTTAATTCCTTCAATAAACCTAGCCTACAAAATTTTTTACATTATCAATATAATACTTGGGATGATTTTCTTACTTTTATTCAATCAAATTTTAATTTTATTAAAATTAAAGCATAAAATACTAAGATTTTTCTTTCTCTTCATTATTTCTAATGGATTCATAATATTCCAACAATTTTGGCATAATCAAATGAAGTTTTTAATTGGAATAATCATATTATTTATATTGAAACAAGAAATTCTATTTAGAATAAAAAGGTTTGATAAAGATTTTAAATTTTATTTAAAGACCTATAACCTCTTCATCTTAGTCGTTGGAATGTTTCCATATTTTCTTTTTTTCTTTCTTGTATATATATTTAATGATATCTCTAAAGCAGATTTATTCAAAAAGATTAATCTTAAAAAATATTTTATTATTATAATCTCTTTTGTTAGCCAAAATTTTATATTTTTACTGTATCCTACTTTATTTAATGCCTATTATAAGCGAATTCGAAGAGAATCAACAAGAAAAGATACACAACTACAACACTTTTATTTAGAATTTATAGAGGATTATCTGATTGAAATACCAGATATAATTAAAATCTTTACATCTTTTACATTAAATATTATTTTATATGTTATAGTGATTTTACTGATTTTTATTAGAAAATTTAGAATTGAGGAAAAATTTGGATTTTTAAGTATTTCGATTATTCTCCTAAATTTTTCAGGTTATAGGATTTTAATTATTTTATTACCTCTCACAAGTTTACTATTTATACCTTTTTTAATGCAAGAAGAAAATATTAATGAATTTATTAAAAGAAATAAAATCATTGTTATTGGGATGATCAGTATTTTTAGTATTTATTTAATTCCAACTAAAATTCAAAAAAGTTACCCGTTTTTTCCGGGTATTACCATAGGGCTCTTTATTTCAGTTATGTTATTAGGGACTAGTATTATATGTTTATATATAAAGAATATAAAGAATACTTTGTCTAAGAAAAAAGAAAAATTAAACAATATTACGTTTTCTAAGGAAAATAGGTTGAATAGTGAAAAGAGTTTTTTCTAAAAAATTTTAAAAAATTTAAAATTAGTTCTATTTTAAAATTTTTTTACCTCTTACTCGGATTTTAATAATAGCAATGAGTACTGATAAAATCTTAGATAGGTTTAATTTTGATTTTCCTCCCTGCCGTTCATAAAATACAATGGGTATTTCTTTTATCTTTGCTTGGGATAAAACACATCCATATAATAATTCTTCAACAATTTCAGGATTAATCGAAATAAAATTAGTAAAGTTAAGCTTTTTCAAAATATCTTTCCTAAAAGCTCGAAAACCACTGGTGCAATCTTTTATTTTTATGCCAAAAAAAATCCTTATAAAAAAATTGGCAAATAGAGATATTGAGCTTCGGAATAATTTTCTATCATGTTCTCCTCCAGATAGGATTAAGCGAGAACCAATAACGACATGATAATTTGAAATATATCTTAAAAATTCTGGTATGTATTTTGGACTATGTGAGAAATCAGCATCCATTTCAATTAAGACATCACAATCAGATTTAAGAAAAAATTTCATCCCTACTATACCAGCAAGCCCTCTCCCCCTTACTCCTTTTCGTATAATAAGTTTTAAATTTTCAATTTGTTTCATCTTTTTTTTTATTATATCAAGTGTTCCGTCATTACTATTATCATCCACAATTAATATTTCTTTCTCAATTTCTACCTGATTCACGGCTTCTATTATCTCGCCGATGTTTTCTCTCTCATTATATGTTGGTAAAAAAACTAATACTTTCATGATAAGTGATATTTCCAGAAAAATTATTTATTTAATTTGAAAAAAAATTTAATTTTATTGTTTTCATTAATTTACATAATTAAACAAATTGTTTAATAAACACTAATTATTAAAATTTATACGTATAAATTTTGAATTATTCTTTTTGGAAGAATTTAAATCTTTATTTATTCTTATACATTTGGAAAATTGATTGCGAACTTAAATAGATTGGAAAATGTTATAAAATTAAATATAAATAAAAAATAAATCTAGAATAAGTAAAAATATTTAAATTAAAAAAATGGTAAAACTTAGGGAAAATTTTGATAAATCCACCTTTAGTCTTACATTTTTAATAATTGCAATTGTTATTCATATTATTTTTATTTTATCTCTAGTCTTTGGATTTCTAAATCCCTTATTTCATGATAGTTCTCAGAGATTAGGTCAAGGTAGTGATTTTTTTGCTATTTATCAAGCAGGATATAATATTCTAGTTGGGCAAAATCCATATAAAGTAGACGAAAGTTATAAGATTGTACCTTATGCATATCCATACATATATCATCCCTTTGTAGCATTTACTATAGGGCTTGCTTTTAATATCTTTTCGCCTTTTATTGCTTATTGGGTTTGGGTGAGTATGCTTCTTGCTCTTATATGGTATTCATGCTATTTAACTCATAAAATATGTAAGATTTTAGATAAACCAAAATGGGTTGAATTCGTCGCAATAGGAATGTGGTTATGTTTCACACCGACATATCTTGATTTATTTATGGGACAAACTACATTAATGTTAGGATTATTAACTTTCTTTTCTTGTTATGCTGAGATGAGAAAAAAAGAATTACGAGGAACTCTTTTATGGACATTAGCATGTCTTATAAAGCAAATACCTTATTTATTAACTCCTGCAATTTTAAGCTCAGGTAGGACAAAAAAAGTAGTATACAATATAATAATATCTATTATTGCTATTATTTCTTTTTTTGTCTACTTTTTCTCTTATTTTGTAAAATATGTCATAAAGAGGAGTGGGAAAATTTACGATCATCATGGAAATTTTGATTTTAGAAGTATTATTTATGATATAGGTGTGTTCATAAAAATTAACACTTCTTTACTAAGTGTCATTATTATTTGGGTTAATCTTATTTTGCTTTTAATAATTTTTGCACTTTTAATTATTATCTCAATATATTCAAAAGATTACTTAGTTTCATTGGCTTTATTTGCTAGTACATACTTTATAGTTTTTTCAGGAGTATGGGAACATCATTATACATTTTTATTGCCATTTATAATTATGTTATGGATTCGAGATGATTCAAGATACAAATGGGCCCTAGTTTTTGTGTTTTTAGCGATTCCTACGCCATTTTATTTAATTGAATTATTTAATTTATGGTATTTTCCTTTTATCTTATTGTATAGATTTTCAAAATTTATTCCAGCATTAATTTTTTTTATCCTTTTATTAATTGAAGCGTATAAGAAACCACGTCAAGCAAAATTTATGGATTCTCTTCGGGAAGTTAGGAATAATATTTATAATGGATTTAAAAAACAGAATTCTGAAGAATTTTCAAATGTATTTATTGAAAAATTTTAAGTAGAGTTAATAAATTTAAGACCTAAGAATTTCTTAACTTTTTATTATCTAAAGAATTTTATTTCTACTATATCTCAGGAATTTCTCCTAATTTCAAACAAGTTCAGTATTTTAAAGTTCTTCATTAATATCTCCCAAAGAATTATAGGAATTAATTAAAAATTCATTAAAAATTCATGACCTTCTAAAATAAAACAATATTTAATTCTATATATCCATTTCTTACTATTTTGATCTATAATTGCAGTAATTTTATGTAGTACAATTCCCTCAGATTTGATGTGAAAGCATACTTTTCCCCTATCCTGTATCTGGGACAGATTTTATCCCTCATACTCAAAAAAGATATGAACATCATTTTCATACAACTTATCAAATCGATAATCACTTGTAAAATTGTATAATTCAGTAGAATTTAAAGTGGAAAGATCTAACAAGACATATTCAATGTTCTTGTCTTTAATATATTCCTTTATTTCCAGAATATCATTTTCATTTTCTGAAAATTCCCTGTCGTAAAGTCTATAAGTACTTAATAGACTATGAAGAGCATCACCCATTCCATCATAATAATGTACTAAAATTTTGGAATCTTCTGGAACATGTTCTTTAATATAGAAAATTGTATCAATTTCTTCTTGTTCAAAATAATAACTATAATAGACCTTGTGATGTATAATATATGTGCTAAAAACCGAAACAAGAAGCGTAGATAAAACAATATATTCAATTCTCAAAAATTTTGAAAGGAATTTATTTGACATAAGCTTTCTATAGCTACCATAATTAATCAGTAAATAGGATGTAATAATTTTTGATTTTTTTATGATTTTTTCAAAAATAAAGCAACATAAGATCGTAATAGGTCCAGCAAATGCCTCTATAGCTCTCCATTTAAACCAATCCAGATTTTGGAAAAAGATATTGGATATATTTGAAGAAAAAGCTTCACCTAAATAAAGAAATATAATTAATAGAAGAGAGAGTTTAATAAAGTTAACAATTTCTCTATATTGTTTCTCGAAATGTTTTTTAGTTGATAAAAATAAACTAACAATGGAAAAAATAATGAAAAAAGAAAAGAGTCTCTTTTCGAGATCTAAAAATCCACTAATAATTTTATTATCTGGAAATGATTTATCCAAAACATTTGAAAAGCTAAACATGAGAAAAATTTGCCCAAAATTAGAGTTATGGGGCAGCTTTACTATTGTGATTCCAAATTGAACAAGGTGACCGTTTATAAATTCAATAAAACTTATATTTAGGACAATCATAGTATGAAATATATATGGTAACAACAATGTTAAGGTCAATATTAACGTTTTTGCTATATCATCTTTTAAGATTAGTTTAATTAATTTATCTGGGTAAAGTAAGTTAGTTAAGATTAAAAATAATAAAATTATAATGAAATAAAAGGCAAATAATGCATTACATAGAAACATTGTTGAAATAAAAAAACCTAATAGATAAAATGGGCATTTTGTACGTAAAATAATTAGTGAAATAAGTATTAAAAGTGAAGGTAATATTGAGGATGAAAAATTTGAAAATCGCGCAAATAGAGTGTTTGATATTAATGTTAACACTAACCCAGTAAAAATCAGATAATTTTTTTTAAAAATCTTTTTTAACATAATTCCTAAAATTATAAGATAAAGAGAAAAGAAAGGTATACTACCAAATTTATAATAGAAATATGCTAAGCGAAAATCAGGGAATATCAATAGTGGACCTGCTAAAAAAAATGTATATCCCTTTGGATAATGAATTACTAAACGGTCTCTCCAAAGATATCCTTTTTCTAATAAAAACCATAGTTGTCCTGTCCAACCATAAGTATCTCTTGAAAGGAGACTATATTTTTTAGTGACTATTTCCCATTGTGCTATAATTTGTAAAAAAACGATAAAAATAATTATTGTTATGAAGATGAGAGACTCTTTAGAATTTGATTTAAATTTTTTCTTAAAAGAATTAATAGAAATTCCGATTGTTTCTCTATTGATTACTCCATTGTATACTAAAAATAATATAAAAACGCAATCAATAATTATAATTGATAGATAACCTGAATAAAAATTATAAAAAAGGAAGATATCTAAAACAAAGCCAAAGGAAATATAGATTGATATCCCAATTCCAAAAGATATAATAAAAGATTCTATGAAATTTAATTCCTTAACTTTCTCATTAGTTCTTTTAAAATAATAAAGAAAAATAAATCCAAAAATAGAAATTAGAAACACGAATAGGTAAAAAACAAGACAAACCAACAAAAGGTTAAGGAAATAATAATCTTTACTTACCAGCATATTTCTTATGTTCTCTTAATAAATTGTATTATTAATAATTTCCCCTTTTATTTTATACTTTTTAGGACAATCAATATTATTGAAGATTTCAGCTTTAACATATATCTCACCATCTAGTTTCTAAAATATACTTGATTATAGAAGAATTTTATTGTAAAAAAGAAGGGATGCTTACCTTTCATCTAATTACTTTTTGAATTTCAATCAGCTTTTTTTTGCCTAAATCTTTAATACGGGGTTTTTTGAATCCAAGCTCATCCTCCCAAAATTTATCGTTATTGAATAAATTTACAATTCGAGGTAAATGACCATCTTGAGACAAGAGATATCCTCCTGGTTCAAGAAGAGGATATAGATATTTGAGGCAAGTGCGTGTTGAAGATTCTAAATCTACATCAAGATATATTCCTGCGATAGGTTTTTTGAAATTTTGCATTGTGTCTTCAAACCAGCCTTTAATTAATTCACATTTATCAATATAACCATATTTTTGAATATTAGCTCTTACTTCCTCTATATCGCTCTTATAATCACCCTCTCTAAAAGTTGCGGATCCTCCAAAAAGCCCTTTTTCACTTGGCTCTAAATTTTTGGGGATACCTTCAAAAGAATCGAACACTACTAATTTTCGTTTTGCTAATTTTATTGCTAAACTAAATTTTACAGTACTACCCCCCTTATAACAACCAGCCTCAACAAAACATCCTTTAATCGTGTTTGGAGTTGTCAGTATTTTTGTAATATATGCAAATATCTCATCTTGAGTATGAGGACAATCAATGTTTAAAGTAACAATATAAATGTCCTTTAGTAATCTCAATCTTTCTTTAAACGATAAAATAAAATTTTTATTCCGTAAAAATCTAAACGTGACTTTAATATCCCTCCATATATAAAACAACCCTTTAGGGTGAAATATTAACCAAAATCTATATCTAAAATTCTCAAGCATCGTGATTTTTAAGATATTGTAGCAGTAATACTGATTAGTATAATCATTAAACGATATAAATAATTTAAGAAAGATTTAAAAAAAAATATTCTCAAATCTAAGCCAAAATATATTCTATTTCAGTTCCATCATACACATGTGCTGTTCCACAGAATTTACACGTTAATTAATTAGATTTTAAAAGAATAAATTAAATTTCTCAGGTATAATCTCTTGTAAAAAATAAAGGATCCTTGTCGTTATTGAATAAATTTAATATTCGAGATAAGTGATCCTCTTGAGACAAGCAATATCCTTAATTGTAAAAATTGAATAATTTTAATGATTGTTGAAAAAGTAGATTTAATTAGACTAAATTCATATAAGTTGGGAAGAAATTCATCTTCCTCATCTTTGTTAAAGTTAGATATAACTTCGTCAGGTTCTTCACCTTCTAAAGCTTTATGATAATAGTCCGAGTTATATATATTGTATAAATTAAGATAACTTTGTGTAAATAGTACAACAATCAAAATAGAGATTTCAATTTGACGAAAATTTCCTTTAATGGTTAATGAAATAAAAGAATTTTACATAGAAAATACTTGAAGCAATGATTAAGATATACATGTATATTCGCATAATTCGAATAGGAATAGCATGGACTTTAAGAATTATAGTGATAATCTAAATAATTTAAGAAATATCTTGAAAAAAATCCCCTCAATTTTAAGCCAGAAGATAATATATTTACTAATATTAAAAAATAATGAAGGTTTAGATACATTTAATAAGTTAGGTAAAATAAAAATTGAAAATATTATATTTTGTTCATGGATTCCCTCCTAGCATTGGAGCAGGGGCAATAAATGCTTATAAGATTGCAAAATTTCTTAGCGAGTTTGGGCATAGTATTTTTGTATTATCACCAGGTATCTTCAGTAAAAAATCAACTCAAAATGACTTAAATTCTCTTTCTAATTTAGATATATCAGTAAAATATTCAAGTAAATTGATGAAAATTCCATTAAATCTAGTTGTATCTCATTTTGAAAATATGTTAAAATATTTAATTAAATTAAAAAGCTCCTTTAAGCCAGATGTTATTTTATCTCAATATAGTGCCTATCACTATGCGAGTGTTATAGGTGGTTATTTGTCAAAAATATTAAATATCCCTCATATTATTAGGTCTCATGATATTTTTTTTCCTACAGACACCTTCTCTTTTCCTTTTAAAATTTTTCATTCTATAATTTATACAAGAATTTACAGCTCTATCTCAAATTGTGATATTTTTTATGTTACTACAACAGAAATGAAAAGATATTACTTAAAATTAAAAAATTTAAAAAATATCGACTTTAGAATTCACCATAATGGGGTGGATACAAATATATTTTATCCATTTAACAATCAAGAAGAATTAAAAGATAAATATGGCTGTGAAAATATTATTTCATTTATAGGTCAAATAGGTAGAGATTATGATTTACAAAACATAATAAAGACGTTACCTGAAATTCTAAAAACACATAGGGATACACATTTTTTGATCATTGGAAGCGGTCCTCAATTCGCTAAAGAAAATTTATTAAATTTTATTAAGAAAAACAATTTAGTTAAACAGGTTCATTTATTAGGTATAAAACCGCATGGAGATATCCCATTTTATATAAATAATAGCGATATTGGAATAGGAAGGGTATCCCGTGAAAAAATATGGAGGTATATGATTCCTGTTAAATGTTTAGAATATATGAGTTGCGGGAAACCTTTTATAACAGCACCTCTTTCAAAAGACTTAATTAAAAATGATGATGTTGGACTGGTATTAAAGAGAAATTTTACCAAAGACGATATTATTAGTAAGATTAATTCATTAATAGAAGACAAATCTTTAAGAAAAAAATTGGGGGATAATGGTTTAAAAAAAATATATAAAAGTTTTAGATGGGTTGATTTAATGTCAAAATTCAATAATGAAATACTCAACTCAATTTAATTCCGCCGATTCTATTATGAATAGGAATATTTTTAATGAGTTATTGTTTTTCACAATAATATATTTTTTCATTTTTATCTAATCCATATTTTTTTACAAATTTTTCCTCAATTTCACTAATAAAACAATCAACTTTAACTATAAACGAGGCCTTTTCTAGCCTTTCTTTATAATCGCGCCCATAAATTCTTACATGAGTCTCTTCACCAAAAAGTCGTCTACGATCTTTTGGTAAAACAATTAGAGGATCTTCAAAAGTTTTTTCAAGTTTATAGTCTATAGGACTTTGAATAATTGCCCATCCACCTGGTTTTAAAACTCTAAATAGTTCTCTCATTGCTAACAAATCATCTTGAATATGTTCCAGTACATGTGAGCAAATTATGATATCGAATGTATTTTCTTTGTATTTGATATCAGTAATATCCATTACAACCATTGCAATGGGAGAATCTATATCACCACTAACATAATCATGATTAGATAAGTTCTTAATAATTTTCTGTATGATTTTATTTGGTGCCACATACAGAACTTTTTTCTTCGTAGCGAAAAAATTTGTTCTAAATTTTAAATATAAAACGACTAAACGATGCCTTTCTAATGAACCACACCCAGGACATTGTGCAGAAGTTCTAAATTTCGCCCCCACAGGAAGAAAGCTTCTAAAATAACTCCCACAGCAAGGACAATACCTATTATTTCCCTTATATAAAAATTTCCGTAGAAATTTAAATAAATTTATAAATTTTGGTATAAATTTATTGAATAATATAAAAATGTATGTTTGTTCATGTCCCAATACACTTAATAAATAAGACGGTTCTCTTATAATATTAAAAATTTGACTTTTCCAAGAAAATGATTTATTATTCTTTTTCATTTAGTTTCTAAGTTATAATTTCTAAAATAATTAATAAAAAATAATGTAATATATTAAAAAATCGATTTTTTAAAATAAAATATTTTGGGAAACAACTCAACAGCCATCTGTTCTCGAACACTTCAAAAGTTTTATTTATAAATAAATATTTAATAAAACTAAAAAAAACGAGTAAATAAATAGATCGTGGGAATTTTAGCGTTAAGAAAAAATTTAATTGAAATTCTTTATGTTTCAATTTTTATATTTATATATTTTATATCAATTTATATTTATTATGTAGTTCCAAATAACAACAACGTTTCTATACTCGTTTTTATTGGTATAGCATTCGTTATTCTCGGAATTTTCTTTTTCATTAATCTGGACCATAAAAATGGTAATAGTATATTTCTAAATTTTAAAATATTATCAGAAAATTCAATTAAAGTTATACTCGTTATTTTTATGTCTCTTGCTCTTATAATACGCCCAATTACTAGTCCAACAACTATAATTCTTTGGAGTGATGTAGGGGTTTTAAATTATATAAGATCTTTTGTATTTATAATTGGAATTGGGTATCTCCCTGGAGCTAATTTATATAATATTATTTTTCCAAAAAATGATCTTCACGAGAGATTTAAAGTGGAACCATTTCTTTTAAAAATCACCATTTATCCTCTACTTTCCTTTTTATTCCTTGGATTATCAGTTTTAATACTCGATCAAATCGGTTTAATGAGAGAAATGTTTGAAATATTATTATTTTCGATTATTATGGTATTATTTTTTTCAGATTTAATGGTTCAATATATTAGGAATAATAAAATTAGTTTTAAGTTCGAAAAAATGAATCTATCTAAATATACTTTAATAATTTTGATAATTTCATTAGGTATACTACTATTTTCCGTTTCTATACATTTAGGAACACAATATCTTATTGTTGGAGATAGTTGGGTTGGTTTAGCATCTACAAATTATATAGGGCGCTCAGGTACTAGTCCAATAAGGTGGGGCGAGGTTTATTATTATTATCCTATTTTTTGGGCTTATATCTGCTTTGGCTTTAGCATATTAAGTGGTCTTCCATATATAAATATTAATGCTTTATTAGCACCCTACTGTTATTTATATGTACCATCATTATACCTTTTGACCAAATCAATATTATATCAACTAAAAGAGAAATATGCTGTTTTATCAACAGCATTAATAACAATCTCCTCCGGGTTATTCATTTTTACTTCAAATACCGCTGTAGGAAATCTTCCAGCTTTAACATTTACAGTTGAATTTTATTTTATATACAAAAGTTATTCATACTTGTTGTTAATTTTTGCTTTATCATTATTTATAATTATTTTAAAAACTAATGAAGAGAAAAATGCATTTAATGAAAAAATAATTAAAATTAATAATTTTAAGCTTCTTTTTCTAGTCGCGTTATTTTTAGTTATAAGTTTTATGCTATACCTGCTTCCCCTTTTAATGGGTTTATTTTTCATATTCTTATACTGCTTATTTTCTGAAAATAAAAGAAAAAATTTCCAGTTGTTAAAATATTTAACTGCCTTAATTGGAGTTATTTTTATCTCTTTAGATATTTTAATGAATTTTTATTTGAGTAGTTCCATGTTTAATATGGTTCAATGGTTTTTTCCAATTCAAAGTCTGCAACAAATATTAAGTTTAATTCCAATATATATTTTAATATATTTCCTTTTCGGTTGTTTATATGCATTAATGACTATTATTCAATTTTTAAGCTCTAAAGATTACAATAAAGAAAGAAATTTTATTTCTAAATACAAGCTCAATTCCAAAAACATTTTTAAATTTTCTCTAATAATTTTTACAGCCCTATTAATAATTGAAATAATTATATTGTTAGAAGAAGTATTTTTAAACTTAAATTTTAAACAAAATTTTACATTTTTTTATTATTTGGATAAAATCCTTATTAATATCGGATTTGTTGGTATTATTGGAGTTTATTTTTCATATTATTGTTTTCTAAAAGATAAAAAATTGTTTTTTATCTTAATTTCATGGATTTTAATATGTATTTTAATAGGGTCAACTTTAATTTTTATGTTTTGGTTCCAAAGCAATTCTTTAAAATTAAATGCAATTGAAAAGAGTAGCAGGCTTCTTATGAATAATTGGTATAACAGAAATTGGACTTATGCAATTATTCCTTTGGGAATTTTAGCTGCTATCGGTTTAATTAAATTAAGTAAGTTAGTAAATAATATTGAAGTTTTCAAAAAAATAATAACAAATAAAAAAAGAAAAAAGCTTTTCAACTTTTCTGCTTTATCGTTATTAATTGTTCTATCAACCTCTAATCTGATTTTTGCTGGAATAAATATAGGCAGCTTTAATAGTAAACCAAGTGATGAAGAAATAGATATGTTAAGCTGGATGTCTGAAAATCTTCCAATTGATTCCAAAATCTTAATTGAAGAAAATTACATTATTCGTTTAGGTATAATAACAATAGTAAATGGATATTATTACATAATAGACGATATATTCGAATCAAATTATAATCAGACTGAGAATATTCAAGAGTTAGAAGATTTAAAAGATATAAAAATAGAATATTTACTAGTTTCAAAGGATTTCTTAAACGAAAATTCTAATAGATCTATATTTTTCAAATCTTATTTAATTCCTAATTTCTATAATGAATCAGAACATAAAACTCGTCATTTATGGTTGTACTATGCCCCTTATTTTGATTGATTTATTATTAATTTTTTATTAATATCTTTATTCATAATTTACTCTTTTTTAAAAATTAAAAAGTAAGCAATTATTAAAAAAAATAAATGTTTTTATTAATATTATCTATTAATCAATCAATTTTTAAATCGTAGCCTAGGGAGACTTTTGAAAACAAATTCTTACATTGAAATGTATAATCATTTGGATAGGATTAAAATCAAAAAAGAGAAATATTTAATATCTATAGTTATCCCTGTATGGAATGAAGGTAAGACAATTTTCTCAATATTGAATAGCCTTCCGAATAATGACAAAATTGAAATCATTGTCATTGACGATTATTCTACAGATAATAGTGTACATGAAATTGAAAAAGTGCAAAAAAATCGTGAAATTAAGTTATATAAACATAAGGGAAACAAGGGATATGGTAAAGCCATTTTAACGGGAATCAAAAGTTCTAACGGTAAAATCATAATTACCATGGATGCAGATGGTCAGCATTGCCCTGAAGATATTTATACATTAATTCAACCTATATTAGATGGAGATGCTGATTTTACAATCGGTTCACGATATTTAGGAACATATAATTATAAACTCCCTATATCCACTAGATTTGGAGAAATAATCATAGAAAAATTAATACATATTTTTTTTGGTAAAAAAGTAGTTAATAATCAAGGGGGCTTTAGAGCCTTTGATAGACGAATTTTCAAAATTTTTAATGATATCCAATTTAAAAACTATGCATTCACTACTGAACTTATCATTAGAGCACAATTATATGGCTTTAGGATTAAAGAATGTCCCATAACCTTATTAGACCGAGCACACGGATCATCAAGAATTATTTTAAACAAATTGGCATTTAATCTCTTTTCTTGCATATTCAGATACTTAATTGTTAAGATTAAAATGAAGATTTTTAACAAAAAAGATATTGTTTTTAGACAACATAAGTTAATTTTCGGAGAGAAATTTTAAAATCTT
>SDBT01003391.1_pt1 | contig 27603 bp, 46 predicted proteins | sample 2277101 | NCBI WGS metagenome assembly SDBT01 (sample SAMN10404973, study PRJNA504765) | marine sediment metagenome | isolation source: marine sediment core GS10_PC15, 103 cmbsf | place: Arctic Ocean: Southern Knipovich Ridge | collected 2010 | reverse complement strand
GAATTAGGAGGTAAAACAATGAGCATAGCCACAGAAATCCAATCAGGGAATAAACTTACTTTCAATCTAGATAAACTATTAACTACTAGGCTTCTTATTCAAGCAAATGCAGGGGGTGGTAAGAGTTATGCTATAAGAAAATTATTAGAAGAAACTCATGGAAAAGTACAACAGATTGTTTTAGATCTGGAAGGGGAATTCTCTACATTAAGGGAAAACTATGACTATATCTTAATAGGTAAGGGGGAAAATGTTGATGTCCAGATAGACATAAAAAGTGCAGAATTATTGGCTAAAAAACTTCTTGAGTTAAAAACATCAGCAATAATAGATTTATATGAATTGAAACAACATGAGAGGGTAATATTTGTAAAAAGATTTCTAGATTCTATGGTAAATGCTCCTAAAAGCCTTTGGCATCCTGTAATCATAATTGTAGATGAAGCACATGTATTTTGTCCAGAAAGTAAAGCAGGAAAGGCAGAATCAACACCTGCAGTAATAGATTTAATGACTAGAGGAAGGAAGCGTGGATTTTGTGGGGTTCTTGCTACCCAAAGAATATCTAAATTGAATAAAGACGCGGCGGCAGATTGCAATAATAAATGGATTGGGCGATGTAGCTTAGATATAGATATGAAAAGGGCGGCAGATGAATTAGGATTTAATTCTAAAGAAGATATGAGGGGATTGAGATTATTGAAGCCAGGAGAATTATTCTGTTTCGGTCCAGCTTTCACAGATGAAGTGATAAAAATAAAGATAAATAAAGTAAAGACAACTCATTTAGAATCCGGGCAGAAGATAGGATTCACTCCTGCTCCTCCAACTCCCAAGATAAAGTCTATGCTTTCAAAACTTTCTGACCTTCCTCAAGAAGCCGAAAAGGAATTTAAGGAGAAATCAGATTATGTCAAGAAGATAAGAGAATTAGAACAAGAATTAAAAGTTCAAGAGAAGAATTTTATGAAGGCGGCTGAAAGAGTCCCCTTAACACAATTAGCTTCTATTAGGGGAGCTCAAATACAGATTAAACAATTAGAGGCAAGATTAGCTCCTGCACAGAAAAACTATCAAATCCAGAAACAAAGAGCTGATGAATTCCAAGCTAAAGCTGTAGGGGGAGATTCTATAATAAAACCTCTAATTCCGATAATACAAAAACTTATTCAGATTGATAAGAATATAGCTGAACATTTTAAAAGACCAAAGATAGAATCCAAACCAATAACTATATCCGATCTTACGAAAGCTAGCCAAGAGATTAAAAAAACGGGGGCTGATCTTGATAAGCCGATTATGCCAATTACGCCTAAAGAACCTGTTATTTTTGATAATCCAGAAGAAGAAAAACCATTAAGTAAATGTGCTAAACTGATCTATGGATTCTTATTAGCTAACTCAGATAAGGAATTTACAAGAACACAATTAGGATTGATCACTGGTTATTCATATACATCAGGGGGTTTCCAGACTGCAATAGCCACCCTTAATACTAAATCATTAATTCTTAAACAAGGAGATAAGATTTCAATAAATCCTGATAACATAGATGATGAGATTGAAAAAGGTAAGGAATATTCATTAGAATTAATAAAGAAGAGATTAGGGAAATGTGCCGGGGAAATATTAGATGTTCTTTTAGAAAATCCTTCTGAAGAGTATAGCAGAGAAGAGATGGCTATGGCTACTGTTACTCAATATTCTTATGATTCTGGAGGATTTCAAACTGCTATTGCTAAATTAAATGTTCTTGGATTGATTAAGAAAGAAGATGGCAAGATTAAATTAAATCCAGAAGTAGAGGAATTATCATGACTGGATATATAGATCCTACAAATATCACTAGACCGCTTAAATGCAGGAGATGTAAATGTGTTATATTGGAAGGAACTCATTGTTCTCCTTGTAAGGAGCTTGAGTATCAAGATAAGGTGGAAAAGGCTCACAATAGGCGCATATCCAAGCTAAAAGGCACTAAGGAATATGGCATAGGGTTAGTCAAGAAGTATGCTGATATCAGATTTTGGGCTAATTCTCATTCAGGCTGCTTTAGATGTGGTGATAATGAATCCCCTGAACATATAGATGCTAAATATCAGAGATGGAAATATCATAGGAGTATTGGCAGAACTGTCTATACGGAACTTGTATTAAAAGCTGGTTATGGTAGGCCTGATCTTATCATTGTTGATGGTGGGGATGTATTCGCAGAGGAAATTTTAGTTAGTGAGAAGGATGCTTCAATCAAGGAAAAGAAAGGCAAATATCCATTCCCCATCTCAGTAATTAAAGTTCCTAAACTGAAGATTGTAACCTCTTCCTTGCTAGTTCTTCCAGATGTCTTATTCAGGATGTCTAAGGGAGAGATAAGAAAGGAAGTTGGGCTCTTTGGTAAATCCATTAGATGGGCTGTTAATCAAATCAGTAAAGAAATCGTTAAATCTCAATTGGAGGTATCTAAATGAACCATCTTTCGTCACTCTTCAGGGGTTTCCACTTTACTCTAAAATCTCAAAATAAAAAACGTTTACAAACATATGAGTATATACTCAGTATAGTTATACTACTAACTACTACTACTACTACTAACAGTATATACTGGGTATATACTAATACTAATACTAATACATAATATAATATATAATAAAATGAATAAAGAAAGAAGATTAATAACTGTTGATCGTAAGATAGAGAAGGATATAAGGACGAGAATGCATGAAGGGTTCAATTTCAGTGAATGGGTTGAGAAGTCTTACTTTGAAGATTTCCTTTCAGATGAAGGGATGCAAGATCAGATTAAATTTCATGAGAAAATGGCAAAAAATATACGAAATAAGCTTGATTATTCAGCAAAAAACAGGCTAAATTTGCTGAATAAACTGAAAAAAGGGCTAAATAGCGACGAGAGAAAAAATACTGAATTTTCTAAAAAAATCCTAAAGAAGCACCCAGAGAAGTTATTAGCAAGATTGCGGTGTTTTAACAACGAATTTAAGCGTAATCTGACCAAAGAAGAGTTCTTAGGTCTGATGGAGGAAGAAAAATGAAGATAACTTGGAATAATTTCTTGAGAGAAGCAGTCAAAAATTACCCAAAAGAGAGCTGTGGATTCCTATTTTCCAGGCTTCCTTACTCATCTGAAGAAGAACTGATTGTATTTTCAGTAAAGAATGTCTCATTAGAACCTACAGAAGAGTGGATCCCTCATCAGAATGAGACTTTAAAAGTAAAGAGAAGAGCCAAAAGATTAGGATTAGTCAAGATAGGCAATATCCATACTCATCCAATATTGGAGAAGCATATAAATGAAGTTGATGAACTCATGCAACCTTCTTATATTGATCTAAAATTTGCCCAGAGATTTAATGATATTCTCAGGATAATAATTCCTGTGACTAAAGATTCTATTTTAGGCTGTTATGTCCATGATAAATTTGGCAATAAGATAGATTTGATATTGGAGGAAAATAAAAAATGATATATCTAGCTTGGTTATTATTTGCACATTGTATAGGGGATATGGTATTTCAGACTAATTTTATTGCCCAATATAAGGGTAAAGATTGGTTAGCTATGTTGAGCCATTTAATCATTTATACTGGTTGTATAGCTCTAGCATTGACATTGATGGATATATATTCCTTTTGGAAGATTGCCTTAGTGTTTGTAACTCATTTAGCCATAGATAGTTGGAAATCAAAAACTCCAAAAGATGAAGCCCATTGGCATTATTTATATTATGATCAAGGGATGCATTTAATTATTTTAATAATTGTGGGGTTATTTTAATGAAAAAAACAAGCCTTATAACTGGTGTTGCTGGACAAGATGGCTATTATCTAAGCAAGGAATTATTAGAAAGGGGCTATCATGTTGTAGGATTGGACCTGCCTCAGACTAAAGGCTACCATAAAGAACTTAAGGAGCTTATGGAATATCCTTGTTTTAAGTTCATTGAAGGGGATATCTGTGATAGATACTTGATAAGGAAGCTATTGATTAAAGAAAAGCCCAGATTCTTCTTTAATATGGCGGCTATAAGCCATGTGGCTGTATCATTCACAATCCCTGAGAGGGTTACAGAAGTCAATTATCTTGCTGTAATCAGGATATTGGAAGAGATCCGCGCGGTAAGCCCTAAAACAGCCTTCCTGCAGGCTTCTACTTCTGAGATGTATGGGAATAATCATTCATCAGCAATTTGGCATATAACGCATCCTAAAATCAATAAATTTATTGAAGAATTGAATCAAGTTAGAAATCAGGATATTATCCTTTTGCCACCTGAAGCAGAAATAGAATTTCCTAAACAAACAGAAGAATCCCCTATGCGCCCAAATAGCCCTTATGCCATAGCCAAAACCGGGGCTTTCTTCATTACTCAACTTTATAGGAAATATGGCTTGAAAACTTATAATACAATATGTTTTAATCATGAATCCGTGCCACAAGATTCTCCATTGATAATTAAAAGATATGGTTCAATTGAAATCCTACCGATTGAAGATTTATTTATGAGCAGGGGGGGTAGGATAAGAGATTTTTGTAAAGGCTATGAAAATTGTGAAGTATGGACTGGAAAGAAATGGACTAAAATCATAACTGGAACAGCATATAAAAATAGGGATAAACCTACTAAAATAATTCAAACTAGAAAATCATCATATGAAGCAACAGGAGATCATATTGCGTTCATTCATAGCAGTTATGGTCCTCCAGAAGAGATTTGTGAGATTGCGACAGAGAATATTAAACTAGGAAATAAATTAGTAAGTACTGTTTATCCAGATTTAATTAATCGATTATCACCAGATAAGAGATTGGCCTACATTATTGGTTATATTATTGGTGATGGTTATATTGATCCACGAGGAGGTATAAGATTAACTAATTCTATAAAAAAAGAGATAATGGGGATAGCAGCCCAATTAAATAATTTATTTGGATGGAAATATAGGATATCTACTTATGGTCCAGGCAGTTATGAAAACTGTACAAAAAATATTTGGCAATTAGATTTTAATAATGATTCCAATTTTGGTAAATGGTTAAGAAAAGAAATCTATACAAAACATACCAATAAAAAAAAGATTCCTTCATTTATATTAAATTCTGATATTGAAATAAAGAAATCATTTATAGAAGGATATTATCTTGCAGATGGAAGAAAAAAAGGCAACGAGAAATATCAATATAAAGGATTTACTACTTCTTCGGCTACACTTTGCCTAGGGCTGAATATCTTATTTAAGGAAGTATTTAATCAAATATCAAAAACAAAATGCGATTACAAAAATGGTAAGAGATATTATTATACTCAATTAAGAAGTCCAAAGACCAATTTAGGGAAAGGTTTAATAAAAGAACCAAATGAGGTTATTAAGATTATACCCACTAATACCCGGAGGGAATATCTATTTGATATCCAAACAGAATCTGAATCTTTTGCAACTGGCCCAAATCTTGTAAAAGTACACAATAGCCCTATCAGACCTGAAACATTTGTAACTAGAAAGATAACTAAATTTATGGCTGATATTAAATTGAATCAAGAACTTGGATATACACATCCAGTTCCCCATGGTTGTTTAACTTTAGGTAATTTAGAAGCTCAAAGAGATTGGGGTTATGCTCAAGAATATTGCCAGGCAATGATTCAGATAATGGAATCAGGAAAACCAGATGATTTTGTGATCTCAACTGGAGAAGTATATTCAGTAAAAGAATTCATTGAAGAATGCTGCAGAGTGCTTCATTTTGATCTTGAATGGAGGGGAAAAGGAATTAAAGAAGTAGGTTATATAAATCACACTCCCAGGATATTCATAAGCAAGGAATTTTATAGACCTGCTGATATAAATCATCTATGTGGAGATCCTAACAAGATCAAGAGAGACTTGGGTTGGGAACCAAAAGTAAAATTCAAAGAGCTTGTGAGATTGATGCTTAAATCAGATCTCAAGGAAAAGGTGAATTAAGGATGAAAAAATTAACATACCCTCAATTTTTGTTTAAGAACAAAGAATACAAATCTAATGGTTGGAAGATTATGTCAGTATCTCCAATTGCATTACAAGCAGGTGGTGGTGGTTTAGCAGAAATAGATATAGAATATATCAGGGAGTTCATAAAACCCACATATCATACTAGGAAGATGGAAAGAACAGTGATTATGACTACTGACCAAATTACTACAAGTTCATTAAATAGCTTTTTTAAGCTGTAACTCACAATTTAGTTAAATAAAAGAATTAAGGAGGCAGATAAAATTGACATACAAACAAATTGACATGGAAGTATTTGATTTATTTAAAAGATATTTAAGATTAATCCATAGTGTTTCTGTGGAGACTATTGAAGAATTTGAAAGAGAAATGATTGAAGATTTCCCATCAACAAATGCGGGATAAAGGTAATAAAAGAATTAGGAGGATTGATAAAAATGTATAGAACATTAAAGATTTCGGGAGAAGAACAAGAAGTTGAGAATTGTATGAAGAAAATGTGCGATATAGCTATGGATTTTGAAGTGAGTGTTCAAGAGTAACTCACTAAAAGGTAAAAGATTGAATTAGGAGGAAAAATGTCAGGAATAAAACCAAAACATCATCATTCAGATAGGGATAGGATATTCACACCAGAATCAATAGTAAAAGAATTATTGCAAATGAAAAGGATACCTTATCAAGAGGGGGATAGTTGGGGAGACCCTTGTTATGGCAAAGGGGCATTTTTCAACAATTTCCCTTGTATTGATGACCACAAAGTTTTTTGGGAGATAGATATGGGAAAAGACTTTTTGAAAGATGGATTTAAAGTTGATTGGCAAGTAACTAATATACCATTTAGTAAGCCAAAAGAATTTATTTTCAAGATGGCTGAATGTTGTAATAAAGGTTTTGGTATACTCTGCTTGGCTAATTCAATGACTGCTACAAGATTAAAGAAACTTGAGGATATGGGATTATACCTTTATAGTATTACAGTATTATATATCAAAGAATGGGGTTTTGGGTACAGAACTGATTTTTATGTATTCACAAGAGAAAAAACCAGTAATTTAAGCGTAAGTATAGCTTAACACACTAAATAAAAAGATGAGGTAATAGCAATGAAAAAGATTCACATATTATTAACCAGAAAACAATGGCAAGAACTGAAAGATTTGAAGAAAGAACTTAAAGTTAATTGCATTGTAAAAGAAGAGGGGACTCTGTTAGATACTTATGAAGAATACTTAGAGAAGGAAGAAAAGAAGCCCACAATGGCTTTATTCGGTTAATAATAATAAACAGAATTAAGATGTGCAAAGCAAAAAGATACAAAAGAAATCCTAACAACAGGATAGATAAGTGCATGGTAGACCTAATCAAATACCTTAATAATGCCAATATCCCTACACTTGCTTGTTGTTGTGGTCATGGGAAATATCCTACAACTATTGTGGTTAGAATCCATCCTGCTTGTGGAAATTATCCTATAGAACTATTAAGTATGACAGAAATTCCAAGAAAAAGGAAGTTTTACAAAAGAGACAGGTGGGGATATTACTATATCCCAGAGGTTAAAAATGCAAAGAAAAATATGTAAAGAACATGGGCATATCTACGGACATCCAAATAAAGAAGTCCTGTTAATTGGTGGAGAAGAAACAGATGCAACACAAAAGAAGAAAAGGTAAAAGGAAAGCTCAACCTATTCCAGAGCATATAACTGAGAGAGAATATTATGAGTTGCTAGTTCATACTCCTGGAATCCATCATAAGGAAATGATGATGTTTGCCTTTGAATCTGGTCTTAGAATCTCAGAAGGTATTAATCTACAACCGCAGCATATAAACTTAGAAAACACTACTATGAAGATTGTAGAAGGAAAAGGCATGAAAGACAGAATTGTCCCATCCCCTTACAGTTTTCAACCAGATTATCATATGCAATTCATTCCAATAGCTTGTTCAAAGAGGGCTATGGAAACAGCATTTACCAAAGCAGCTATAGCGTCTGGATTAAAAGAAAAGAAACCTAATGTTTGTTTCCATAGCTTGAGGCACGGATTCGCTGTTTATTGTTTAGACCACGGAATGACCTTACAACAGATTCAGATACTCATGGGACACGCAGATATACAAACTACTGCCCACTATGCTAGGATGAATCCAAGAGATGCTTTAGATGCTTGGATGGCAAAGGTAGCTCAAATTGAAGGAACAATTTACTAACACAACAAGTTCGGATAAAACGAGTTAAGGATGAAAGTACTAAACTTATATGCTGGAATTGGTGGAAATCGTAAGTTATGGAATGATGTAGAGGTTACTGCTATTGAAGATAATCCAGAAATAGCTAAGATTTATCAAGATTTCTTCCCAGAAGATAATGTTATAATAACTGATGCACACCAATATCTTTTAGAACATTACAAAGAATTTGATTTTATATGGGCTAGTCCACCTTGCCCTACACATTCACATCTTAGAAGGATTGGTGTTCAGGCAGGAAATTTTAAACCAAAATATCCTGATATGGCATTGTATCAAGAAATAATATTCCTTAAACACTTTTTTAAAGGTAAATGGGTTATTGAGAATGTGGTCAGTTATTATGAACCGTTAGTTAGACCAAAATTGTGTGGGCGGCATTATTTTTGGAGTAATTTTAATATAATCAATAAGAGAATGGAAATTGAGATTCCACAGACTAAAAAAGGAAATATAAAGAACTTTTCAAAAACTGATAAAACAAAACACATGGAATATCTAGGGATGATATATAATAAGAATGTATATATCGGTAAGAATCATGATCCAGCACAGTTATTTAGAAATGCAGTGCATCCAAAATTAGGATTACATATATTCAACTGTGCCTTTAAAACAAAGCAAGAAACGCTTAACACAACAAATCGGAAAAGGAGGGATTAAGGATGGAATTGACAAAAGATGATTTATATGAAATTGAGAAGGTACTAGATATTTATGCAGGATGGATTAATGATAAGCTTAATCAATACTGTCAAACATCAATACATTATGAAGCAATGAAACTAGATGTCAAAAAAGGTAAGGTACAAGGGATTAGTCCTTTAGCAGAAACGATAGGGCATTTGAAGAAAGCTTATGATAGAACCAAAGTTATAAGGGATAAGCTCTCTAATTCCCGTAAGGACAAATGATGGCATTAACAGATGAAGAATTCAATGATATATTGAAAGATTTTGCTAGTTTAGAGAAAGACGAATACTATCAAATTCCATATATGAGACATTCCTTATATAAGGAAGATGTTGTTAGAATATTAAGGAAACACCTAACAGGAGGTTGAAAATGTTTAAAGGAAAAGAATTAAGACAAATAAGAGATAAAGCAATCAAAGAGGCAAATGCTAAAGGTACTAATCCAAATTGGGTTAGGGCTTACCAACAGTTAGCAGATTCGGCTAATACATTGGATGCTATGATTGCTAGATGCACTGTGAAAGCAGATGAATAAAAGAAAAGCAAAGAGAATGTCCAGCTTTTATCAGAAAGTATCTGGTAAGACAAAAAAGGAAATAGCTGCTGATTTTGAGAGAACCTTAAATGATAGATGGTTGGGTTGTGGTGAACCTACTAACACCCAATCTCAATAAAGGAGGAAATAAGATGGATAAAAAGGTTTTAATGAAGAAATATGGGATTAAGTCTGTAGGTGGTGGAAAATGGGGTGAAGGTTTTTTTGATTGCCTAAAACAAATAGATAAGAAAAACATTGATTTGTTTAAAAACACACATACAATAAAACGAATCCTGTTTGCTCAGAAGAATAACCTACCTTATGATTGGTTATTAAATCAACTAAGGAATGATTACAAACGAAAGATAGGCACTACCACTCAACATTTTCATATACATTACCCTAATACAACAAAGAAACCTAAGAGGTGTTAATGATGGTAAGTCAACCAAATATAATAAAAAGGAAGATAACTGCTTGGACAAGAGAAAAGAGGAGACTTGAAGTAATCACTGGATGTTTAGCTAAAGATGCTCCAGATGTTGTTAAAGTTAAACATCATGTGATTGAAAGGTTCATCGAAGATTTAGAAGAGCTTAATACAGCTTCCCAAACGAAGAGGTAATAAACATGAAAACCAGAACAACAAAACAGATTTCAGAGATTAAATCGAAGGCTTCATTTTTTGGGACTGTGCAGGACATTGAAGCACAAAAGAAGGAGATAGATAATATGGAATGGGTTGCTGTTGATGATTTGATTAGTTTGGCAAAAGATGAGTATATATCAGATACGGACTTTAGAATAATGATTGGAAAATTACTTAACACCTGTAAGCAATCAAAAGTGAGACAAATTAAGATGAAGGACTTTAATTCAAAGATGCAATCAAAGGTGCATTAATATGGAAACAGACTATATGTTGGATTTATTGGCAATATTGTTAGTGTTGATTAGTTTTTTATTTATATTTGTAATTCCTAATAAATTTATGTGGGCATTTAGTTTATGTGGTGCTTACATTGTAGCTGGAATTGCAGCAGTTATGTGGTTTAGGAGAACAAGGCTAAATACGCTTTAACATAGCAAAGGGAAGAGGGTTGATGGAAAATAGGAATTTATACCCCCTATATTACATCGTCGGTCGGTTAAAATCCGACTCTTCCCACTTATATAACAAGAGGTAAAATGTCAATAACTAAAAAACAATTTGAAAGTTTAGAAGGAATAAGCTATTTTCAATATGTATTAAATTATCTAGCTTTGAATAGCACTAAAGCATTTACTCGTAAAGAATTAGGCAAAACTTTTCATATTAGTAAGATCGCTATGAGAGATATTTTACATAGATTAAAAAAGGCAGGTTTAGTTGAAAATAAACCGCCTTATTGGACAATAAAGAAGGGAATAAGGCCTGGAAAGATTTTAAATTGGGTGAGGGGAATTTGGAAACAACAGAACAGATAAATACATTTAAAGAACTTTTTGAAGAAAATAAATATAAGGCAAGATTAAAAGATAATCTTAGAAAAGGAAATAATTTCTTAGAATTAGATTTTGAGGATTTGAGTAAACATAATCTAGATTTAGCTAATCTATTGTTAGATGGGCCCCCTGAAGAAATTATTAAAGCTGCTGAACTTGCTATTTCAGATTTAAATGATAAAAAAGAAGAGATTCAGGTATTATTTTATAATTTTCCAGAATCTACATTAGTGCCTTTAAATGAGATTTCAGATCAATTAGATAGATTCCTTACTTTCGAAGGCTATGTTATGAAACCTTCTGATATCTTTTTGAAATGTAAATCAGCTAAATTTGAGTGTCCTGCATGCGGCCAAATTCTATCAGTATTAATGATTGACCATGTATGGAAAGAACCCTCAAGGTGCGGTTGTGGCCGTAAAGGGAAGTTCCATCTTCTTAGTAAAAAATTAATTAGATTTCAAAGAATGGAATTATTAGAAGCTATGGATAAAGTGCCAGATAAGCCTAGAAAATTAATCAAAAAACAGATATTTATAGCAGAAAATCTCACTAGGAAAGATATAAATGAACAATTACAACCGGGACAAAAAGTAAAAATATATGGTTATTTGAAATTAGAAGAAATCAGGCGAGGTAGGGGGAATATTAAATCTAATGAATTTAAGACTTCCATAGAAGCAAATAATATAATCCCTATAGAACAATCTTGGGGGGCTATTAAATTAAATTCAAAACAGATTAAGAAAATCAAGGATATGGCTAAAAATAAAAATTTATTGGATGAATTTGCCCAGAGTTTAGCCCCTAGTTTTGAAGGATATATCATGCCTAGAAAAAGCCTTATTTTACAACATGTAGGCGGCAAAAGAATAATAAAAAATGGAGTTCTTCAAGAAAGAGAATGTATTCAAGTATTGATGTCTGGTCCACCTGGTTGTCAACCAGCAGGATCTAAAGTATTAATGGCTAATGGAGATTGGAAAAATATTGAAGATATAAAATTAGGTGAATTAATATTATCCCCTCAAGAGGATAATTCTTATGAATTTTCTAAAGTTACAAATATAACCTCATGGGAATCTAATGAAAATTATAATATTGTTTCAAATCGTAAAAATAAAAAGAAATTATATGCTTGTTCATATAATCATCTTATCCCGGTAAATCATCGATATTACCCCCGGAATAAAGGAATAAGAAAATCAGGAGAATATAAGAATATTATAAAACATTTTACTGCTAGAGATTTTTCTAAATTAGCTATTGAAGGAAAAAAACATAATAATATAGGTTTTACTTGTCCAGAGATTAAATCATTTTATGGGGTAGATACTGATTTCGAGATAGAACCTTATTCTTTGGGAGTATATATCTCAGATGGCATGTTTTCTTTAAATCATTATAGTTATCAAAAAAATTGTTCTAAACTTATGATATGTTCTATGGATAAAAAAGTCATTGATGAAGTATTAAACTATTATCCTTGTGATTATATATATAATTCCAATAAAAGTAAGGCAAATCAGTATTATTTCAGTTTGAAGTCAGAGTTTGCTAGATTATTAATCAAATATGGATTTAAAGGTAAAAAGAGTGGGGAGAAATTTATACCTAAACAAGCCTTATTATCATCAATAGTGTATCGAAAGAAACTCCTAGCCGGATTAATAGATTCTGATGGGCATGTATCTGTTGAGGGTAAAGTAGACTTCATCACAAAATCTGAAAAACTTAGTAAGGATATAAGATTCTTAGTATATAGCCTAGGTGGGACTGCAACAATAAATCATTGTAAAAAAGGAATAAAAAAACTTAATTTTGAAGGAAAGTATTATAGAATTTATATTTCCATAGATTTATCCAAATTACCGTTAAAAAAGTTTAAAACTAATTATTCTAGAACTAAATTAGGTTATAATCGCATTTCTATGAATGCAGAATTAGATAAACCTCAAAAAGTGTATGGATTAGCGTTGGATTCTAAAAGTAAATGGTATATAACCGATAATTTTATGGTAACTCATAATTCTGGTAAGACTTATCTGCAAAAAAGTTCTTTGATTATTTCTCCGTTATGGCATTGGACAACTGGAGCAGGATTAACTAAAGTAGGATTAGTAGCCTCAGTTATTAGAGATAAAGATACTGGGAGTTATAATCTTGAAATAGGACCATTTGTAATGGCTGATAAAGGTATTTTAGGTATAGATGAGATGGATAAGATGAATAAAGGGGATTATGGAATGCTCAATAATGGCATGAATGATGAACAAACCAAGATAACTAAAGCTAATATAGACCAGACTTTAAGAACTAGGACATCAGTATTAGCTACTTCTAATCCCTTGCATAAGAAATTTGTAGAAGAAGAAACTATAATGAAGCAATTAGCGCCAATCCCTAAAGATGTTTTAGACAGATTTGATGTAATCTGGCCTATGAAAGAAGAACTTGATGAAGATAAATTATCTGATAAATATATGGCTAGACATAGAAAAAATGATGAAGGTATAAAACAGATATGGTCAAATGATGAAATGCAGCAATATATATCCTATTCTAAAAAATTGATTCCTCAAATAGATAAGCCTATGGAGAAATATTTCAATGAAAAATTTAAAAAATTAACTGGTAAATCTATTGATGAAGAAGGAGAAAAAAGTGGAACATCTCATAGATTAAGAGGGAATATCCTCAGATGGGTTTATGCTCATTCTAAATTTATAGGTATTGGAAAAGAGAATAAAGATATGGAGATCCCAATAACTAAAGAATCTATAGATTTTGCGTTTAGTCTTATGAGATACAGCTTTGAATTATTACAATTAATCAGTCAAGAAGGGTTTGTTAAGCATGAAGATATGGAAGAGATCCCTTCTAAAAAAGAGATAAGCAATTATTATGCTGTAAAAAATGCACTTAAGAAATTATCTAAAGAAATGAAGATTGTTCCAGAAGAGGATATAATCAAAGAAGCTCAAAAAGAGAAAGAGATAGATCCAGATGAAGTATACGCAGAACTTGAAAAACTTTCACGGGCTGGAGATGCATTTACTCCGGTTAGGGGGAAATGGCAATTGATATAGAAAGGATGCATTCCCTTTTGGGAAGGGCTAGGTCGCAGTGGCTTTCTATATCGTATATACTAAGTATATACTTATTTATAAATCTTTCTATTTATGAATGATTTATGAATAATACCTAAAGGCTTATAAAGTAGTATATTAGTAATATAAAAGTAATGCCTAATAAAATAAAGATTAATATTACTCTTAGCGAAGATATATTAAAAGAAATAGACAAATTAAAGAAATATCCTAAATGGAATGGCAAGAGAAGTAGAGTAATAGAAGGGATATTAGAAGATCATTTTTTCATCAAAAAAAGAGTAGGTAAATATGAAGAATAAAGAAAAGCCAAAAAGCAGAGATGAAATAGCTAGAGAAAAAGTAAAAGAAAAGTTTTCTAAAAAGAAGATTATCATATATGGTGCTCCTTGTCATAAATCCACAGGTAATGGGAAATTAATCAAGCATATGGCTAAATCTTTCCAATCAGCAGGACATGAGGTATTTACAATAGGCATTGAATATAATGGCCCTCAAATATGGGAAGATGGAATTCCTATATTACCGGGATTTCATTGTGAGATCTGCGGTAATGTTCATAAAGGAAGTCCTGAGAATGTAAAGAAAATAACTGAATGGCTTACTGTTCTTAATATTCCAAAACCAATAGATTATTTTATCTGTGTAGGTGATCCTATCCAACCACAACAATTTGGAATAGGTACGATAGATTTTAAGCATATAAAAGTCTTGATGTATGCCACTTTAGATAGTCATGGTTTGATGTGTAATAGAGTATTGACTGCAACTCATAAACCTGATTATTTAACTTTATGTGATAAGATAATTTCAACAGCTAAATTTACTCAAGAACAATTCAAAGAATATACTGATCTAACTACAGATCTGATCTATGAATGTATTGATTTAGAGAATTACAAACCAGTTCCAGAAGAGATTAAGATTGAAATGAGAAAAAAACATAGGTTCAAACCGGATGATTTTATTATCTATTACTCTGGAAGATGTATCGGAAGAAAAAGGCACAATATCCTATTAGATGCATGCGCTAAATTCCTATGTGAGACTGAAAATACTTATCTCTATCTAAATATCCCTCATTATGAAGATAAAAATGGAGAGAAATATTATCCAGATATAATAAATCCAATTGATTTTATTCAAAGAGTCCTAAAACATAAATATGGTAAGGATTTAATAACTGAGAAAAGAATAGTATTTGCAGACAGGGGGGCATTAGGCTCGGTTAAGATAGATGAACAGAATAATGCTGAACTTTATCAATTAAGTGATATTCATATCACTACCACTTCAGGTGAAGGATTTGGTCTCACACCTGCAGAAAGTAATGCATGTGGTGTTCCAGCCATAGTCCCTGATAACTCCACGGGCAGAGAAATACTGGGGATAGAAAAAGATGAAAGGATGCCTGGTTCTCAATTCATATTTGGAAAAGGCGGTTTATTGACAAGAGCTCCTATTGAATTATGGGCAGAATTTGGCTTAAAACAATTTCTTACAACTCCTGACATAACTTATAATGCTATTAAATTCCTCTATAAAGATCCTGAATTAAGGAAACAGATGGGAAAGCAAGGAAGGGAATATGTTGAGAAGATGTTTAATGTTTCTGATTTCAGAAAGAAATGGCTTGATATAATAATCAATACTGAAAAGAAAAAGAAGCCAAAAGAAGAATTTAAAAAAATGGAAATGGGTGAGAAAGAAGATGGAAAGAAAAATAATTAATCAGATTAATAAAGATATTAAAGAACATCTTAAAGAAAATCCATTGGAAGATAGAGAATTCATAGGGATATTTAGTGAAGGTACTGAAGCTATCAAACTTAATGCTGAAATTTCAGGATGCGAATTATTAACTGCATTATTTGTTTCTAAATCCCAAACCTCAAAATGCCAAGAAGTTAATTTAATAATACATAATAATGTTCAATTAGAAAATCCTGTAGATTATGAAATAATATTAAAACAATTCAAAAAACAAATAAAACGATTGGAGGAAGAAAATGCCAAAAAAAACAAATAAACAGATAATGAAAGAACAAAAAGAAGAGATAGCCAGACTTAAGGGAGAAAAGGCTAAATTGAAAGAAACAGCAGATGGAGAGACCGCAATTCCAGAAACAAAAGGAAAACCAAAAGAACCAGAACCAGTATTATGTCCTAGCTGCTTGAAGAACGGAGAAAAGGTAAAGATGACTGGTAGGGGAGATACTATGACTTGTCCAACATGTAATACATGGATTGATAAACCTGAATAAAATGCCGATTAGTGGAAAAGAAGCGGATAAGAACTTCAAAGAAGCATTAAAAAATCCAGTTAAGCCTATTAATGATACAGAGCCAAGTCCTGAGATGAAAGAATATCTCAAAAAACAGGATTCAGGAGAATTGGTAAGTGAAGAGACTCAAAAGAAATTAGAGAGACAAAAACAAGCTGAAGAAGAAGATAAATTCCAGAAATGTTGCCCAAAATGCAGAAGACCTACTTTAAAAAGAACTCCTCAAATGCTATGGGCTTGTGGATTCTGTGGTCATGAATCTACCTCGCCAACATTAATAGCACCAAAGTGATTTTTTATGTATTTTTGCGAAAATTGTTTCAAAGAGGTAGAAGGGAGAATTGCTCCTGATGGTGTAATCTATTGTGGATATTGTGGGAGGAGATTAAATAAAGAAAAATGATAAGGGAAACTTGGGCTTTTTGGATTCTATTATTAGCATTAATCGGACAAGTAATTCAGATTTTCTGTTATGCTAATGGGATGAAAAGGAAGATGACTTGGGATGCTGATTTATCAAGTAGGCTCACATCAATAATAGTATGCGTAATATTTGGATTCATTTATGCTATTGCTTTGGGGTGGATTTAATGAATTGGTTTAATTGGTTTAAAAAAGAAGATATTAAGGGCGGATTGGGAATACCTAAAGAATTTCTAGAGACAGACCATTCTAAGATAGAAAGACCAATAGCAATTGATGTTAATAATCAACCGATTGAATTTAAAAATTTAGAAGATATTAGGGGACATTATAAAAAAGGTTGTATGGATTGGTGGGAATACAACAGAAATGGCGAGGATATTCATGTAGAAGATTTAAGACAGATAGGAATAAAGAAGATTAAATTTCTAAGTACTTATAGATGTGGTGGGTGTGGTAAATGTATGACTGGGGGACACAAAGAAGATTTAAAGAAACTACTGGAAAAAAATAGAGAGTTAATAGGGTGGATTAAGCTGTTTTTAGATATAACAGATGAGGATTTAAAATGAATATTGCCTTTTTAAATGACCATACGTTAAAAGAACATAGCGGTGGTGCTCAAGTCACTAATTCTATAATGATTAAGAAAGGCAGAGAATTAGGGCATGAGATAGATGTAATAACTCCAAAAGATTTAATTGAAAATGGTAAATTCGCTGATATGAAATTGGATTGGGATTTGACTACAACTTTTGATAAAAGGTTAGAACAATATGATTTAATAATTCTAAATAATATTAATGCTTTCAAGACAGAAGTAATTGAATGGATAATCAAGAATAAGAAATATATTACCTACAACCATGATTATGGGTTCTGTCAATATCGTAATGCTAAATGTGGACAATGTAAAGTAAAATGCACTCCTGCTAAGATATTCCAGGATATGTTTTCTAATTCATTACTCAATATATTTCTTAGTCCGCTTCATTTAAAAATCCATGAGAAGTTTTTCGGACCTACTATGAGGGATGCTATCTATATTCCTAGCCCAATCGAAGAAGGGGTATTCTATCCAGATAAAAATATTCAGCATGATGCTTATCTTTATGCTGGAACTATAATGAATCATAAAGGAGTTAGTCAGATACTTGATTTTGCTGAAACTCAAAAAGGAAAGATATTTCATTTCGCAGGTAAGGCAATAAGCAAAGAACTGATGGAAAGAATCAAAGAAAAGCACCATTATCTAGGAGAAATTCCTTTTGAAGAGATGCCTAAATTATACAGGAAATACAAAAATTTTATGGTCAATCCATTATGGGATGAGCCATTTGGAAGATCGATGTGTTTCCATCCATCAATAAAAATATTCACCCAAAATGGAGTAAAACAAATAAAAGATGTTCAAAAAGGTGATATGGTTTTAACACATAAAGGAGAATTTAAACCAGTGATTGCTAAATTAATTAACAAAAATATTAAACCTTTAATCAAGATTAGAATATTAGGGAATACTGAAACTTTACGTCTTACTGATGAACATCCATTATTAACAATTAAAACAAAAACATGCTGTAAAAGTAAAGGATATAATTCTAATTGTAGATTGACTTGTCAAAGGCAAAAGAAAGGGTGTAAATATAAATTTTATAAAGACTATAAAAAAGAATGGATTCCAGCTAGAGATCTAAAAAAAGGGGATTTTTTATGCATTCCAAAAATAAAAACATCCCTCCCAGAATATACAGATGAATTTAATGAATTATTCATGAATAATCCAGAATTAATGAGATTGGCAGGTTATTTTATAGGGGATGGGTGCGCAACAAACTGTAATGATGGATATAGTAAAAGAATTGAATTTTATTTTAATATAAAAGAAAAAGAATATGTGGATGATGTTTGTAGCTTAGTTAAAAAGTATTTTGGGGTATCTTGTTTAACATATAAACGAAAATGGAAAAATTGCATTATTATAGTTTTTGTAATGACTAGTTTGGCAGACTATTTCCAAGAGACATTTGGTAAATATGCAAAAAATAAAACTTTCCCATTATGGTTTTTATCTTTGAGCCGAAATCATTTAAGCAATTTTGTTTTAGGATTATTCAGGAGTGATGGTTGTTTTTATCCTAAATATAAATCTATGATGTATTCAACAATCTCTTTGGATTTAGCATATAACTTATTTAATTTATTAGTTAAAATTGGTAAATCCCCTAAGTTTAATATAAGAATAGCTAAAAAAGATATGATAAAAGCAAGAAGAACTATGATTAAACATAAAACTATGTTTGGAAGAGATAGAGATAGAATTTCATATGAGATTGATTTACATGGTGATGATGTTAAAGAATTTTTAAAATGTCCTAATCTATCAAAAACTATTGTTCATACTTGGTCTGATGAAGAATATCTTTATGTCCCAATAAGATCCATAGATAATGAGGATTATATTGGAGATGTATTTAACTTAGAAGTAAAGGATCATAATTCCTATGTAGCAGAAAATGTCGCAGTTCATAATTGCGAGGCAATATTATCAGGTTGTACTTTAGTTAAATTCTCAAAAAGCAATCCAACAGGGATGGAGAGCTATGGCATATCACCTACTGAGATGATAGATAGATGTATCAAAGCCCCGGATAAATTCTGGAAAGAGGTTGAAAAGATAAAATGAGTTTTGAACAATGGTTTAAATTTTCTCTTGCAGGAGGGATATGTATAAGTGCTGGTGTATTATTATTTATTGGATGGGTAATAATTAAAATATTGCAGCATTTTGGGGTGATTTAAAAATGACAATTAAGGTTAAAGATTTAATAAAATATCTTCAAAGATTTAATCTAGAAGAAGATTTATTTATATGGGCTGATGAGATAGACCAATATCTTCCTTTTGATAAGGGTTGTTTTGGATCTTTTGCTGTTAAAAAAGAACTTGAGACAGCTTATAGGGCAGGAGTAAAGATTAAATATCTAAAGAGAACAAATAAATCAAGAGAGAAATTCCATAAATGGATTAAAAAGGAAGGATATAAATGAAACAAATTAAATCAAAAGAAGAAAAATATATCCAAATTGGGATAAAAAAGAATGGAAAAATAATCAAATCAGAAGAATATAGCATTGGAGATTTCTTTGGCAATATATTTACAATACCTACAGTAATAGTACCAAATATTAAAATAACTTTATTAGATATGATATTCAGAAGAAAAACAGTAAATCAATATATCTCTAATTTGTTTAATTCTGTTAGTAAAATGTATGATAAAACACAACAAGCATCAATGGAAAAAGCAATCAGGATCACTAATTGTAAAGAATTTGGAAAGAAGGCAAAGATTACTGGAAGTAGATGGGAAGAATTTGATAGGGGCGGTTAAGATAAAAATGATTAAATATCTTCTACTTAGGATTAGAACATTTATTGGAATTCAATTATTAGCTATTTTTGTATTCATAGCAATCTTTATTCCACCATTATTTAAGATTATAAATGAATCTGCTCTAATAAGCTGTAGAAAACTAGTTAGAAAATTTAAAAAATATCGGATAAAAAAATGGTAAAAATATATTATAAACGACTCCCAGGGGATAGAAATGCTCATGCCTATTTTATATCTAATTATTATCTAGAAGAAGCTCTTAAACAGAATAATATGATGACAGATAATGTGGAAGAAGCAGATATAATCTATGCTCAAGAGAATGTTGGCGGTCTAGACCTGTTCAAGAAATACCCTGAAAAAGTGAAAATTGTCCAATTAGTATGCTCACATCCTGATTTTTATTGCAAAATACTTAAGGAAGAGTTGGACAAATACAATATGGATGATGTAAGGCCATTTAATTGGGCCCCTATAAGAAAAGAAGAAATAAACCTAGCAGATTATATTGTTGTCTATTCTAACTTCACTAAGAAAACCTGTATTGATGCAGGAGTTCCAGAAAAGAAGATAATCGTTATCCCTAAAGGTGTTGAAACTGGATTCTTCAAGCCAAAAGATATCAAGAAGAAACAATTTACAGTAGGCTATGCAGGACAACTCCAATTAATTAAAGGAATACAATATCTTCCACCATCAAATAAAGATTTTAAATTGATTATATGTGGTGAGAAAACACAGTATTTAGACAAGAAAGGAAATAGAAGCTGGCAATTCAAAAAATGTTTTGACTTATGGAAAAAGGATGATTTCATAGATTATGGAAAATTGAGCAAAGCGCAAATGGTGGATTTTTATAATACTTGTGATGTGCTAATCATGCCTAGCATAGAAGATAGCTTTGGAATGGTTGCTTTGGAGGCTTTAAGCTGTGGAGTACCTGTAATAACCACAGAGAATGCAGGGGTAGGAGAATTAATGAATACTGGGATTCATGGTAGTATAATTCCTATAAGGGATACTAAGGCTATCTATAAAGCAATAATGTTTTGGAAAACAGAGAAAGCAGGCATTTATGGAAAAACTAGAAAGAAACAATGTAGAGAATTAGCTGAAAAACATTCAATGGAAATCTATATGGATAATTTGATTAAATTTTTGAAAGAGGTGAAAAAAAATGTGGTGGAATAGAAAATTGAAAAAAGAGATTGAATATCTCAATCAAATTGTAGAAAATAGAGATACTGAGATTCAAAATCTCAGGGGAAGAAATCAGCTCAAAATCGAATTATTTAAAGACAAAAGCAGGAAATGGAGATTTAGGATTCTTAGTCTAAACTATAAGATACTATGCTCAAGCGAAGCTTATTCAAGACATTGTTTTGCTGAAAAAACAGCAAAATTAATCAGAGAATCCAACATGTGTCTTGTTGAAGAAGAAGGATTATGAAGATATTAATTATTCTGGAAAGCGGTGTAGGCAATGTTATATTGCTTACCCCTTTGATTAAATCTCTTCATGATTTCTATGATAAGGTTGAAGTTACATTACTTAGTTCTAGATATCGAGAAGAAGGAAAGATATTGGAAGGCTGGGAATATCTTAAAGAATGTATCTATACAGCTAATGATTTAAGACCACAGGATTTCGATAAAGTGCTTGTATCTCCTATGTATGGCTCAATATTCAATTATTTTCTTGATAAAGTACCCAAAGATAAATTAATCAAGATAGGTGGCAATAGAAGTATAAATTGGAATGCAGAGCATGAAGTAGAAATTAATATGCGGTTTTTAAGAGAACAGGGGTATCCCACTAAAGCCCCAGGTACTGAAGTGATAACAAAAAAAGTAAAATTACCTAAATTGAATAAGAAAAAATATACAATCGGCTTCCATACTGGTTGTCAAAATCATCCTGATTATGCTAAAAAACTATGGTTAAATAATAGATGGGATGAACTGGCAGAAAGATTACAGGATGAATTAGGTGCTCAAATACTTTGGTTTGGTGCAGGTGAAGATTATTCAAATAAAAAAATAAGTATCAATCTAGTGAATAAATATTCAGATATTAAGCAAACCGCTTATGTGATAAGTAAATGCGATTTGTTTATTAGTCTAGACAGTGGATTAATGCACTTGGCTGATGCTTTGAAAGTTCCCACTATTGGATTATTCGGGCCAACTCTTCCTTCAAAGAACAGACCCTGGAATGGAGCTCCAATAATCCAATCAAGATTATGCTTGGAATGTTATTTTACAGAGAGATTTAGAACTTGTAAAGATAATAAATGCATGAGGGAGATAACTGTTGATGAGATAATAAAAGAAGTAGATAGGATATTAAATAGTAAATTGAAAGTCTGTTTAGTGGCTTGTAGGCAGCTTGGAGAGACCTTAAAAAATACTTTAAGACAGATGAATATTGATTTTTTCCATTATGATTATCTGCATAATTCTAATTTTGTAAATAAAGTGGCTGAATCTGGTTGTAATCTGATATTAGTTCTTCATGGAGTTCAATTTGAAATCGGTCTTTTAGACCAAATTGATAATGTAAAGAAAGTTCTATGGTTTAATGATAATGTCTGTAGATATGAAGAAAGATTTAAGGAGATGATCCCTCATTTTGATAAGATATTCACTATCAATCAAGATAATCCAAGAGGGATAGGATTCATACCTTGTGGAATAGATACTACCCAATTCACTGATTTAAAAATAAGGAGAGATATCAATGTGAGTTTTGTTGGAAATGTGGTTTATCAGAATAGACTCAAATGGGCAAAGGAAGTAAGAGATAATCTAGATATTGAATGGTTTAATGATCTGGATTATACTCAATATGTGAATGTATTAAATCGAAGCAAGATAACAATAAATCATCATTATAATGAATATGGAGCAAACATGAGGTTTTATGAGGCTCTTGCTTGTAAATCTCTGATGATTACTGATAAGGTGGTTGGAATACCTCCAGATTTAATTGAAGGAAAACACTATTTAACATATATTGATGTTCCAGATTTAGTTAAGAAGGTTAAATATTATCTAAATCATAGAAGAGAACGAGAGAAAATAACAGGAGCAGCATATAAGATAGTAAATAAAAAACATAAATATTCAGATAGATTAAAGGAGATATTCAAGGAGATGAAAATATGATAAATATAAAAGATATTTGGAAAAATAAAAAAGAAGAAGGGTATTAATTTATGCACCAAGAAAAAGTGGAAAAACAAGTGCTTTAATTGAATTAGCAATAGAAGAAACAAGAAATGGTGAAAGGGTGATAATTTGGGTATTAGATAGAGGTCAAAAAAAACATATGATAGGCGCGTTACATGATAAATTAAAAATGACTCCAGAAGTTCTAAGTAGAATTTTCATAGAGGTTATAAATTCTAATACTTCTGATTGCAAGATTTTTAAACCAACTATCCATTTTTATGATGAGATAATTCGTGATAAAACAGAACCAAAAACACTTGCAATTAGGTCATTTCAATCTGATGAAAATGTCTATATCTTTAATAAAAATAATCTGCCTCAGTATTTTGATATAGATACATTAAGAAAAATGGAAGCTCAAATAGGAAAAGATAAGTTTAGAGCAGAATTTATGAGTGGAGTTATTGAATGAAAATAAATCTAGTTATCCCTCCAGCACCATATCTTATAGATGGGAAGGTATTCCCCCCATTAGGGATATTATATGCCGCTTCACTTCTTGAGAAACATGGGCATAAAGTTAAGATAATTGATTGCTTGAATAAAAATAAATTCTGGATAGAAAAATCTATGATTAGATCTGCTGAATCTAACTGTGATTATATAGGCATAACTGCCACTACGCCTGATTTCCCTTTAGCCATTCATTTAAGAGGCATGATAAAACATATTAATCCAGATAAAAAAGTAGTCATTGGAGGTTCTCATTCTATGATTGCTCCTGAAGAATGCAAGAAATATTTTGATATGACTGGAGATGAATTATTTAAAAAACTAGGAATTAAAGAAGATTTTAAAGAGTTCCCATTTCCTGCAAGACATTTAATTAATATGAATTCTTATGCGTATAAAATTGATGGATTGAAAGCGACTAATATAATCAGTCAATTAGGCTGTCCTTTTGATTGTGATTTCTGTTCAAAAGTATATCCTCAGTTAAAGCAAAGAACAATCAGTAATCTAATCAAGGAATTAGATTTCTTGAATGATGAGTATGGATATAATGCATTTATGTTTTATGATGATGAGATAAATCTGGATAAAAATAGATTATCTAAGTTATGTAAATCATTAAAGAAAAAAGGTTATAGGTGGAGGGCATTTATCCGAGCTGATCTATTTACAGAAGATATGGCTAAAGAAATGAAAGAAGCTGGATGTCATGAATTATTATGCGGTGTTGAATCTGGTTCTGATAGGATTTTAAAAGTCATCAATAAACAAACAACTTCGGAAATAAATACTGGAGCAAGAACATTATGCAGGAAATATGGAATCAAATTCAAAGCATTGATGATGATTGGGCTTCCTTCTGAGACTAAAGAAGATGTTATGATGACTAAACAATGGTTATTGGATAATAAGCCTGATACTTTTGATATTACTGTCTATGCTCCTTATCCTGGTTCTAGGATCTACGATCATAAAGAAGGATATGATATTGAATTTAATCCTAATTTTCAAAATGATTCTGTTTTCTTTAAAGGAATACCTGGAAAATATAAAAGCCATGTAAGAACTTCTAAATTAGATTATGATGAAATAGTTAAATTAAGAGATGAAATAGAACGGGAGGTAAAATGTTTAAAAAATTGAATCTAGGATCAGGAAACGATAAAAGGGAAGGGTATATCAATATAGATTCAAACAGACAGTTTAATCCAGATTTGGTAATGGATGTTAGAGTCTTAGATTTTCAACCTAATGAAGTAGATGAAATCTTAGCAAGAGATATCTTAGAGCATATCCCTATTGCTGAATGTGAACTCACATTAAAACATTGGTTTGCAATTTTAAAACCAGGCGGTAAGATAATTATTCAAACTCCTAATCTTCAAACAATAGCAGAAAATATAAACGCCCTGAGTATATCTAATAAGATTGATTTGATAAATGTGATGATAAAAAGAATATTTGGTGGACAGGACTATGATGGTAATTTTCATCAAAATGGATTTACCCCATTTACTTTACAATGTTTACTTAACAAGATAGGATTTAGAGAGATCACAGTTTATCCTGTTAAAGATTTAAAAACTCCTGATTATGATACGAATATGACAATTGAGGCTGTAAAATGAAACATTATAAAGCTAAAAATCCAGAGTGTGTACATAACGACGATTGTTTAAGTTGTCATTTACTTAAAGCGTGTTTCCCAAAAACATATGAACTAAAAATGATTGCCATTGATAAAAAATGGAAAGATAAATATGGAGACGAATTTTAAAATGAGCAAAGAAGATTGGATTAAAAAACAAGAGAAAGTTTATGCTAATGAAGGATTTGATGAGCCAGATAGATTAATCAAGAATCTAGGCACTAAGACAGAGAGCAGATTTGAGGAATTGATTAAAATAGTTGAAAGCATTGATAAGCCAATTCTTTTTTTTCTTGATGCAGGAAGTGCCTCTGGAGCAATTGGGAAATATTTAGTTGAGAAATATCCTAAAGTATATGCTCATTTAGTAGATCTTCCAGAAGTAACTAAAAAAATAAAAATCATAACAACTAAATATCAAGATAGGATTATAAAAATTCCACTTGATTTAAATAAAGTTTTTCCACACCATCATAGGGATGTTATCCAAGGACATAGTAATTATGATATTATTAATGCATGCGGGGTAATTGAACATTTATACAATGATTGGTTTTTTATTGAAAATTGCTTTTTGAGATTAAATAAAAATGGCTATCTTATAATAACTGCTCCAATGCTTGAGACTATGTTTGGACAGGAAGATAGTCTTCATATAAGGATTTATCCTGCTCAAATGCTTGATTCTCTTTTAAAACTTGCAGGATTCAAGATAATCAAATCTTGGGAAGAGAACGGTAGAAAGAGGATAGTAGCACAAAAATGACTAAATTTAAATTTAATAATGAAGATACTAAAAAGATGATTAGATTATATACTATAAAGAGATATTCTGCTGATGAAATTGCTAAAGAATTTAATACTTCAGGGAATACAATTTTGAGATATCTTAAAAATGAAAATATCTCTCCAAGTTCATTAAAAAAAATAAATCATTGTGAATATTGTAATAGTACTCATAGAGTTTATAAATGTAGAACAAAAGGAAAACACTATAGAAAATTCTTTTGTAAGCAACATAGAAGGCAAATGAGCGAAACAGGCAATTTAAAGAAAATAACGATAAATACCCCTAATGAAATAATAATAATCCAAGATTATGCAGAAGTTATTTTACGAGATATCCATTGTAATAATGTCGCAAAAGCTATTATTGATAAGGAAGATATATTAAAAATAGCTAAATATAAATGGCATTTAGACGGGAGAGGATATGTCAAAAGTGAAAAAATAGGTTCAATACATAGATATCTATTAAATGCTACTAAAGAACAAATGATTGACCATAGAAATAGGAATAAATTAGATAATAGAAAAAGGAATCTCAGATTTTGTTCTAAATCACAAAACAATATTAATACAAAACTATATAAAAATAATACTTATGGTGTAAAGGGCATTTGTCGTCATCACAAGATAAACGGTAAAAAATGGCAAGCTAAGATAAATATAAATAAAAAAGTAAGAAGTTTAGGTTATTTTGATACTAAAGAAGAAGCGATTACAGCAAGGATAACTGCGGAAAAACAACATTATGGGGAGTTTAGGGCTTAAATTAGCAGGATTTAAAATAGAACGGAGTTGGGAGGAAAATGGCAGGAAAAGAATCATCGCAAGAAAATAATATTAATGATATACCTATTGAAAAATTCAATGAATCCATCAATAATTTTACTGGTGATTTAGACAAGGCAATAGATAGATATTTTAAAAGTGGGGCTATGAATATTGCTCTATTAATCGGTGCAATAGAACTAAAAAAACAAATGATTTGGGATTATCTCAAATCAAAAGAACTAAAAGATAACTGTGCTTTTAAAGAAAGTCCAGAAAGTCCAGAATATATCGGGTGAGGAAAAACAAAAAAAAGAATGAAACAAATATTGACAAAACTGGATGATGAATTAATAAAAAAATATGGGAATAAGTTATTAGATTGTTCTATAATCAGATTTGAAAGTTCTAAAAAACATTTAACAAAAATATTGGAAGAATTAAAACCAAAAAATATTTTAGAGATAGGCACATATCTTGGAGTTACAGCAACTTTTATGGCTCAATTTTCTTTTGTTAA
>SDBT01003390.1_pt1 | contig 27609 bp, 28 predicted proteins | sample 2277101 | NCBI WGS metagenome assembly SDBT01 (sample SAMN10404973, study PRJNA504765) | marine sediment metagenome | isolation source: marine sediment core GS10_PC15, 103 cmbsf | place: Arctic Ocean: Southern Knipovich Ridge | collected 2010 | reverse complement strand
CGTCGATTGAAAGGCTTCCGCCGAGTCTTCTCACGATTCGACAAGCTCGACGTCATGTTCCTCGCATTCATCCACTTCGCCCTGATCGTCGACGGGCTACGTTAGTGTTAACAGGCCCTAGTAAATGCATAGTAATTTCGCAGTAGACATAGTGATTCCCTCCCCCTCGTCATTTCTCATAGGGCTTCTCTTGGCCGGCGGCGCGCCATGTCCACGATCGGCCACATGATGTACCTGCGCGACGAAGACCTGGAAGACTCGAACAACGATCTCAGCGCGTTCGTGCGCTGGGCGCTGGAGAACCTGCCGGACTATCCGCGCTAGCCGCCGACGGGGACGGCGACTCCATCGCGGATGACGTACATGCGGTGGAACTTCCGCACGTCACCGTTGTCGTCGAACACCGTCGCGCCGGCGACACCCTCGAAGGGGTTCATCGTGTTCAGGTAGAAGCGGATGTCCTCGGGCCTCGTGCCCATCTGCTCGATGGCCTGCACCAGGATGTTGACGGCGTCGTAGCCCTGAGCCGCATAGATGTCGGGGGTGTCACCGTAGCGCGTGCGGAACTCGCTGATGAACAGGCGCATGTGCTCCTCGTCGAGGTCCGGCTCGAAGGCGGGTGCGGGAAAGACCAGCCCTTCCACGGCGTCACCGCCGGTCTGCACGGTGTTTTCCGGACGCGTGGCGCCGGTGCCGTATAGGCGCGCATCGCTCCTCGCGTCGCGCAGGGCTCGTGCCACCGCTCCCGTGCGAAACGAGTAGGCGGCGATATAGACGGCCGGTGGATCAACGGCCGCTACGCCCGCGACCTGGGTGGAGTAGTCCTGAGCATCCGAGGGGAAGGTCTGCTCAGTGAGGATGGTGCCACCCAATGCGCGGAAACGCGCAATGAAGGCGTTCTTCGTCCCCAGACCGAACTCGCTCTGGCTGGCGATGATGGCGGCCTCATCTATGCCGTCCACGTTGTAGATGTGGTTGGCGAGGTTGACCGCCTCGAGTGTGTCGCTCGGGAAGTTGCGGTAGATGTATTCCCCGGCGTCGGTGATTTTCGGCGAGGAGGATGATGGCGACATCAGGATGACCTCTGCTTCCTCGAAGATCGGCGCCATCCCGAGCGTCACGTCGCTGCTGTCGGAGCCGATCACGGCCTGGACTCCGAGCTCGATCAACTCCTGGGCTTGCTGGATGCCGAGCAGCGGGTCGCTCTTGCAGTCTCTCAGGTGCACGACCAGGGGTACGAGGGTCCCCCTCTCCCGGACGTCCATGCCGCCGCGCTCGTTGACCAGCTCCGTCGCCAGCTGAACCCCCTTCCAGATGGCGTTCCCGTAGGCTGCGGCCGATCCCTCCATGGAAAGAATAGCGCCGAACTGCACGTCTTCGGGTTCGCTAGCGCACCCCATCGTCATCAGGATCAGCAGAACCAGCGCCGCGCTGCATGCCCTCTTCGACATGATCACCACCTTTTCGTCCCGTACGTTTCAGTCTTGTCCCGCCCCCTATGGTGAACCTCCGCCGGGCCGGGTGCAACGGAAGAGAAGGGGGGAAAGGGCACACCACGGGCGTGAAACGTGCAGGCTGCGAGCTTCTTGGGCTCGCCGGGCTGATCTCTCGGATTCTTACTTCTTGGCCTTCACCACGGCGCTGGCGCCCATGATGGCAATCGAGGCAGGCTCTGGCACGGGTACTTCCGCGGCCTCGAGATCCACCTTGCAGATGGGGCAGGTACCGGCGTCCTCGCTGACAACATCAGGATGCATCGAGCAGGCGTAGACCGTGCGCATCTCAACAGCATGCCCGGCATGCTCGGCGTGCTCGGTGTGCTCGGCCTCCTCGGCGGGCTCATGCATCTCACCCTCAGCGACCATGTGCTCGGCGTGCTCCACGGCTTCCTGCTCGACGGTCACGACTTCGCCCTGGATCTCCACGTAGTGTCCCGTGGTCTCCTCGCCAATCGGGAAACGGACGTCGGTGTGGCTGTAGGCAACCTTGACGACCGTGTCGGCGCCGACGCTCGGCAGCACGCCGAGCCAGCAACCCATTCCATCACACATCGTATAGATGTAGCCGGCGGTGCGAACTTCCTTGCCAACGTACATGTCGGGCGATGCGAGGATGTCGGCGAGAGGCGTGACGCCCTCGACCGTCATCGGCTCGCCGTACTTGGTGTCGGCGGACTGCGCAAATGCCACGGCGCCGACCAGAAAGAGCGCCAAAGCTACGATGATGGTCTTCTTCATAGGTTCCTCCTCTTGGCTGCTCCCAAGGAACCTCGGGATCAGCTACCTCAGAACATTACGCACGAGAAAGATTACTCGAGCGTGAATTTGAAGTCGGAATCGGCTGACAGCTCGGCAGCGCTCAGCCGATTCGACATGTTCAACCCCTCCCTTTAGCCCGGACTTCTCAACGGGTGGCTAGCCCTGCCAAATGGAGACTCACATCATAATCGACAGACACACGATTGGGCGCGCTGTAGAGGCAACATTTTCACATGATAGGTTGTCATCAGCGACGCAACTCAAGATGCTCCCGGGAGGTACAAGACGTGCCAACAACATTGCATCGCCTGCGCGCCCCCATTTTTGCCCTCGCTTTCTGCGTCGTCAGCGCCTTGCTTCCCGTCGCCTGCAGTGGCCAATCCGAGACCGCGATGTTCCGTGGCGACCCGCAGCATACAGGCGTCTATCTCACCGAGGGCGTCGAGGAAGCACCGAGCGTCCTCCCGCCCCGGCGGCCATGATGCCCGAGGTGCGGGAGGCAATCCGGAGGGTGCAGCCCAACCTCCCGGTGGCCAACGTCCGGACACTCGACGAGATTCTGGCCCGCGCCATGGCCCGTACTTCATTCACTCTGGTGATGCTGGGCATCGCGGCGGCAGCAGCCGTGCTCCTCGGCACCGTGGGCATCTATGGCGTGATCTCCTACGTATTCGCGCAGAGAACCCGGGAGATGGGGGTGCGGATCGCGCTGGGCGCCACCTTTCAGGACGTCAGATGGCTCGTCCTGCGGCGGGGCGCCGCAGTCGCCTGCGCCGGGGTGGTGATCGGGGTCGACCCGGTGCAGTCTCTGCGCGGGGAATAGAGCCTAGCCCGGGTTTCTCAACGGGTTGCGGCTGGCTTGCGGGCGCGGAAATTGATGCCCACCGTGCCGAACTTCCCTGCATCAGAGGCCTGCGGAGCGCCGTCGAAGACTTCGGCCCTCCAGGTGATCTCGAAATCGACGAAGCCGGCGGCCACGACCGTGGCCTCGAGCTCTGCTTCCAGCAGAGCGCCGGCGATTCAGCCGGTCCAGAGGTCGATTTTCTGCTTCGCCTCGGTCGAAACCGACTTCGCCACCAGTATGTCGCCGATCTGCAGGCGGCCGCCGGGCTTGAGCACCCGGTCCATCTCCCCGAGCGCCCGGTTCTTGTCGGGAGCCAGGTTGAAAACGCCGTTGGAGATCACGACGTCAGCCCAGCCATCGGGGACGGGCAGCGCTTCCAGCAGCCCATTTCGAAACTTCACGTGGTCGAAGCTGCCCTCGGAGGCGGCACGCCGCGCCTTCTCGATCATCTCCGGCGTCATATCGATGCCGATCACGGCGCCTTCGGGCCCGACCATGAGAGCCGCAATCATGCTGTCGATGCCCGCACCGCAGCCGAGGTCCACGACATGCTCGCCCGCAGTGAGCTCTCCCATCCTGAACGGACAGCCGGTGCCGGCGAACGACTCGATGGCGGTCTCCGGCACACCCTCGAGCCACTCGGCCTCATAGCCGATGATCTCGATCAGCCGGCGACCCGTATGAAAGTGGAACCCATGATTCGGGTTCTCGGCGACGACGCGGTACTCCTCACGAATGGCCTCGCGCAAGCTCTCGGCGTCGACATCGATCACCGCAGACTCGGGTACGCATACCCTCTCTGGATTTGCTCCCATGTGTCCTCCCCCCTAAACCGTCGGCTTGATGTTGTGGTTGACGCGGAAGAGGTTCGTCGGGTCGTACTTGTTCTTGAGCTCGACGAGGCGATCGTAATTGGGTCCGTAGGCGGCCTTGACCCGGTCCTCCTCATCCTCGGTCATGAAGTTGACGTACACCGTGCCCGACGCGTACGGCGCCGAGGCATCGAAAAACTCACGTGCCCAGCCGATGCACTTTTCGTCGTAGTCGGGGGAATCGGCGGTCAGCACCTCGCCCCGGAAGCTGGCAACGAAACCATCGAAAGCCTCGCCGGAGACAATGGTCTCGCTGTTGTCCAGGGTACGGATCGTGATGTCAGGCATCCTTCAGTCCTCTCGATGTCGCGATGGGCAATCCTGCCGCCGCGTCTTATGGGCAATCGTGCCGCCGCGAGCAACAGCGGGCAGTGACGGAATCACTGCCTGCTGCGGGCACACGCCGACCTGTCTTCCTTGGTCGTCAAAGGCAGCACGAAGCCTGACGACACCGAGCGGAGCAAGGCCAATTGGAAAATGAGGCGGCATGATAGCGACGAAACCTGGGCGGGGCAATAGGAAAGTTACGATTACGAGGGCGACCCTGCGCCGTTCAGCGCTTCGGCTATTGAATGCCGCCCAGGGGAATCCCCAGGCGCTGTGCCTCAGCCTGGATCATCTCCGAGGTAACACCCATCTTGCCGAGGCCGCCGAGCAGCGCCTGGACCGTCGACATCGTCTCCTCCGGAGATGGATTGGGCTCAGCCAGCAGCTCGCCGAGACGACGAATCAAGGGCACGACTTCGTTGAGCTTGCCGAGATCAGTTCCCTCGCCACCCATTCCCGCGAGCGCCCCGAGGGTGCCCAGGGCTGCGAGCTGATCCGCCAGCGGTAAGAGTCCATCGGCACCGATCGACTGAAGCTGTCCCATGGCCTGAGCCTGGTTCTGCGCACCGGCCTGCGCGCTCGCCATGCCGCCAAGCTGGTCCTTGAGATTCGCGAGCGCGGAGAGTGACTCCAGTCCGGAAGTGAGGTCTTCGACATCGCCGCCGGCAGTTGCACCCCCCTGCCCCGAGGATGAGTCAGCCTGTCCTCCGGCCGCGCCCCTGGGGATGCCGCTGTTGGCTTGCGGCCCCTGGCGATCATCCTTCTCGACCCGATCAACGATCGCGAGGGGAATCGACTGCTCGGCACCGTGCTGTAGAAACAACACCTGATCGCCCTCGACTCGTGCGGAAGAGGTGCGGATGACGCGGCCGTTCTTCAGGTAGATGCTGTCGGCGCCTGCCGTCCCAGTGGGAACGCACAGCAACGCGAGCAGCCCCACTGTCACAATCGCCAGTGGGACTCTGCTTCGTGCCCTTGAAACAGAAACGTCATTAGTTTGGGCTCGCACACCGGGGCGTCGGACCATTGCTTGTGACTCAGGAGTTGTAGGGGTCTTCGCTCAATCTCCTATTGTCGGACTCTGAGGATGCCCGCCGCAAGAACAATCGCATGTGCCCATCGCAGAGGCTGCAGGCTCTTAGGCTGTACCAGGCCGACATCGGAAGCGTAGGATGCAGAGCATGGGAACTCGTCACCATGAGCGCGGATCGTCGCTGATCGTCCTGGTTGTTGGCCTCCTCATTGTGGGCCTGGTGGCCTGGCTCGTCATGAGCCGCCTGCAGCAAGGCAGAGAACTGTCTGGAGCGGAGGAGCTGGGAGCGGCCACACCCCTGGACCATTCACGGCAGCAGCGGACGATAGCCGACATGCAGGTCCTCGGACAAGCACTGTCCCTCATACAGGTCGACACGGGAGCCTATCCCCAGGAGTTTGTCGATCTCGAGCGCGGCGGCTATCTGGCATTGGTCCCTCCAGCCGATGCATGGGGAAATGCCTGGATCTACGAAGCTGGGCCGGACAGCTATACCCTCACCTCGCTTGGCGCCGACGGCCGGCCGGGCCCCGCACCCCCAGCTCCTTGGACCACCGGCGCCTACGACTGCGACCTGGTGTTGACCAACGGGCAGATAACGCAGGGACCCGCGGGTCGCTAGCCCGCACGCCTCCGCGCTCGAACCTGCGCGCGCCTTGTCCTCGCGACCCTCACGCCCGCTCGCTTCACGACCCGTTGAGAAATCCAGGCTGGCTTGCCAGTCGGTTATCGTCGCGATACTGTCACTTCGTTACATGGCGAAGTGTAGGAGTGTCATGCGTGAATTTTTGGCTGTCACCAAGGCCCTGAGTAGCGATACGCGCGTCCGGGCTCTGATGTTGCTGAGGAATGGGGAGCTCTGCCTCTGCCAGATCATCGATGTTCTGGGGCTGGCGCCGTCCACCGTCTCGAAGCATCTCACCGTGATGAGCGAGGCTGGTCTCGTCGAATGGCGCAAGGAGGGCCGCTGGCGCTTTTACCGGCTTGCGGACGACGATGCGCCGCCGGTCGTCGCGGCGGCCCTTGCCTGGTCACTTGATGGCCTCGCGGACGATCCCCAAATCCTGACGGACACCAACACGCTACGCACCGTCCTCGAAAAGGACCTCGAGGAGCTGAGCGCCTGCTACCGACCCTAGGAATACACGAGATCTGCGACCGCGCCTGTGGCAGCACCACCAACAGAGGCGGTCCAACGAGGGAGGAGACTGACCGATGAGACGATCGGGCGGAGAGCGTGTAGCGGGCAGGCTGTCGACCCTCGACCGCTACCTCACGCTGTGGATCTTCCTGGCGATGGCCATCGGCGTGAGCGCCGGCTACCTGATCACAGGGCTGGAGGGTTTTCTCGACAGCTTCCAGGTGGGTACAACCAACATCCCCATCGCCATCGGCCTCATCCTGATGATGTACCCGCCGCTCGCCAAGGTCCGCTATGAAGACTTGGGCGACGTCTTCCGCGACTGGCGCATTCTCGGCTTGTCGCTGGTGCAGAACTGGCTCATCGGCCCCGTGCTGATGTTCGTTCTGGCGATCGTGTTTCTGCGCGACTACCCCGAGTACATGACCGGGCTCATCCTGATCGGCCTGGCCCGCTGCATCGCCATGGTCATTGTGTGGAACGAGCTTGCCCACGGCGACACCGAATATGCGGCCGGCCTCGTGGCCTTCAACAGCATCTTCCAGGTGCTCTTTTACAGTGTCTACGCATACTTCTTCATCACCCTGTTGCCCCCTCTGTTCGGGCTGCAGGGCAGCGTTGTGCAGGTGAGCATCGGGCAAATCGCCAAGAGTGTGTTCATCTACCTGGGCATTCCCTTCCTGGCAGGCATGATCACGCGCTTCGTGCTGCTGCGCGCCAAGGGACGCGATTGGTACGAGAACGTCTTCATTCCGAGGATCAGCCCCATCACCTTACTTGCACTGCTGTTCACGATCCTTGTGATGTTCAGCCTCAAGGGCGACCGCATCGTGCGCATTCCGACCGATGTCCTGCGCATTGCGGTGCCGCTGTTGATCTATTTCGTCGTGATGTTCCTGGTCAGCTTCTACATGGGCAGGAAGATCGGCGCCGACTACTCGAAGACAGCGACGCTCTCGTTCACGGCGGCCAGCAACAACTTCGAGCTCGCGATCGCCGTGGCGGTGGCGGTTTTCGGAATCGACTCGGACGTAGCCTTCGCGGCTGTCATCGGGCCCCTCGTCGAGGTGCCCGTGTTGATCGGACTCGTGAACGTGGCACTCTACTTTCAGACTAAGTACTTCGGCGAGGCGCCGCCCCGGGATTTGCCAACGACGGCATAGTCGGCATCGTCAGCCGGCTGCGATGTTCACGCAGGCCGTGGATAGAGTGTGGTGGGTCTGGGTAAGCCTGGAAGGAAGAGGACCATCGTGAGCACGAGGCAGATTCAGCAAGGAAGCGTTGCGGCTCTTCTCCTGATCGCGGTCATCGGCTGGACAGGTGCTGGGGCCGGCGCGGAGCAGCAACCAGGCTCGGAGCAGCAGGCTGCCTCAGAGCATGCGGTCGCCACGGACCAGCAGACTGGCGCGGACCAGGGGCTCGCCATCAGCCACGGCCCTTATCTGCAGCAGTTTACCGAAACCTCGGTAACCATCATCTGGTTCACCAATCAGAAGAGCGTCTCCTGGGTCGAGTACGGTAAGGCCGACAACCTCGACAGCTTCCCGACCTACGGCAGCGTCGTAAAGACGGCCCGCAACAGCCGGCAAGGCCTCATCGACGCGAATACCAGATTCCACAAGATCACGATCGGCGGCCTCGAACCGGGAGGCGAGTACCGCTACCGCGTCTTCTCCAAGGAGATCCTCGAGTTCAGACCGTACGAGGTGACCTTCGGCAGCACGATCGCCAGCGACGTCCTCGGCTTCTCGACTCTGGATCCGAGCAGGGAAGTGTTTTCGTTCGTCGCGCTCACCGACATTCACGGTGACGCCGAGCGACTCGATGCCAAGCTCGGGGCAATCTCCTGGGACGGAGTCGACCTGGTCTTCTACACGGGCGATTCTGTCGACTACTTCGAGGACGAATCGGGGATCTTCGATGGCTTTCTCGACACCTCCGTGGCGCACTTCGCAGGCCGAGTCCCTCTGGTATTCGTACGGGGTAATCATGAAACGCGTGGCAGCTTCGCGCGAGATTTCGCCGATTACTTCCCCACGACCAGCGGCAAGTACTATTTCTCTTTCGACCACGGCCCGGTGCACTTCATCGTCCTCGATACCGGTGAGGATAAAGAGGACTCGGCCCCAGTCTACGCCGGCCTAGTGGATTTCGATGCCTTCCGACGCGAGCAGGCCGAATGGCTCGCAGCGGAGATGCAGACCGAGGCATTCCAGCGTGCCGCCTTCAGGATCGCGATCTTCCATATCCCTCCCTACGGAACGCGCGATGCACATGGCACCCTGCACGTGCGGGAGATGTGGAATGAGTTGCTCAACGAGGCGGGCGTCGACCTGGTGCTGAACGGACATACACATCGCTTCGCCCGACTCGACCCGACGGAGGGTGAACACCTGTACCCGATCGTCATCGCGGGCAAAGAGCACACCACCCGGGTCGACGTGTCCGGGGAAGAGCTGCGCGTCACTATCACCGATGAAGACGGGCAGGTCGTCGATAGCTTCGTGGTCGCGGCGAAGGGTAGGTAATCAGTCCATCCGGGAGCCCAGCGGCGCGGGCACTCCCTCCCAGAGCCTGGCGAACATGGCGCGCGAGCGCTCCAGGGCTTCCGCGCCGGCGGGTTCGAGCGTGAAGAACTTCTTCGCGCGCCCGCCGCGTGAGGGTGAGGGGTCGCCGAGCTCCGAGGCGACCAGGCCCTTCTGTTCCAGTCGCCGCAAGGTGGTGTAGACGGCGCCAATCGAGACGGGGCGCTCCGTGCGCTCCTCGATCTCGACACGAATCGTCATGCCGTAGGCCTCTTCCCCGAGATGAAGCAGGGTGAGCAGAACCACCAACTCGAATTCTCCTAGATACTCACCTTTGGCCATGGCTCACTCCGATCGCAGCGCGGTCACCGGATCGATGCGCACCGCCCGGCGGGCTGGTATGAGTGTGGCGATCAGGGCCGCCAAACCGAGCACGAGGACCACCAGTCCGAGGGCAACCGGGTCGGCACCGTTCAATCCAACCACTGCGCTGGCGAGCGCTTGCCCGAGGGCGAATGCGCCGACCGTGCCAACAACGATGCCGATGCCGATGAGCCACAGAGACTGGCGCACGATCATGCGGAGAACGTCGCCTCTCTCGGCTCCGAGGGCCATGCGGATGCCGATCTCCTGCGTGCGCTGGGCCACCGAAAAGGAGATGACCCCGTAGATTCCGGTGGAGGCCATCACCAACGCAAATACCGCGAAGGAAACGAAGATGGTGATCAAGGTGTCATAGACGGCCATTCCGTCCAGGAGCATTTGCCCCATCGTGCGCACATCCCCAACCGGCTGATCGGGGTCGACATCCCAAATCTGCTGGCGCAGCGCCGCAACTGCCCCCAGGGGCTCGCCACGGGTGCGGGTCATCAGGGCCATCCCCTGTCGGGGGTTCTGCCGGAGGGGCAGGTAAGCGATCGGTGCGGCGGGATTGTCCGGGTCCCCGGTGGCGAGGTTGCCGACCACTCCGACAACCTCGAGCCAGGGTTGCTCGGAGTCCATACCCCCGAAGCGAATGCGCTCGCCGATGGGGTCCCTTTCCGGCCAATAACGTTCCGCCATCTCCTGGTTCACGAGTGCTACCTGAACGCTATCGGCTTCATCGGAGTCGGTCAGGTTCCGGCCCTGGATCAGGGGGAATTGCATGACATCGATATAGTCAGGGCTGACCACCACGATATCGGTCCAATTCGATCGCTCCGGCGGTGGGACGGGCATTCCCTCGATGAGGAAATCCCGTCTTGTCGCGCCCTCGAAGAGCGGCCGCCGGCTCACCCAGGCCGCAATCTCAACGGCGGGAAGCCCTTCCGCCTGCGTCATGACCTCGTCGAAGAAGGCATTCCACTGCTGCTCTTCCGGGTACTTTCCTTCAGCCAGGTCTACTCTCATGGTCAGAACGCCCCGGGGCTCGAAGCCAAGCTCCATCGTGCGATTCTCGATCATGTCGTCGATCAGCAACCCGGCGACGACCATGAGTGAAAGCGCCAAGGCCACTTGCGTGGTGACGAGGAAGCGCCGACCGCGGAGGCCGGAGGCGCCACTCGAGCCCCTGGTACTGTCTTTGAGCGTCTCACTGAGATCGGTGCGCGAGGCGCGCAGCGCGGGAAAGAAGCCGAACAGCAACGGTGCCATGGCGGAGACCGCGAGGGTGAAGGCGAGCACGTTGCGGTCGATGGTGAGCATCTCGAAGAAGTTGGTGCCACTGTTGTCGCCGACCATCCAGACCAGACCGGCGAGGGAAGCCCGTGCTACTACGAGTCCGAGGACACCCGCGCACGCCGACAGCACCAGGCTCTCGGTCAGAAACTGCCGCAGGATGCGCACACGACCTGCTCCCAGCGCCGCCCGCACAGCGATCTCCTTGGTGCGTGCCGAGGCGCGCGCCAGCATCATCGTGGCGACATTCGAGCAGGCGATCAGCATGACGAAGGTCACGGTGAGCCCGAGGAGGTAGAAAATCGTCCAGATCTCGTCGGAGGCCAGCGCCTGCTTCATCGAGTTCCCTTGGTAGACCCAGCCGGTGTTGGTGTCGGGATACTCCTCGGCGAGGCGCGCGCTCATCGCTGATACCTCTTCCCTCGCCTGCTCGAGCGTCACCCCGGGGGCCAATCGTCCGGACGTCCAGATGAACCGTCCGTCACGCTGCGCCTCGGCCGGATCGAGGCGCAGAGGCAACCAGAGCTCAGCCTCGGCGAGGGTGCCGAACTCCATCTTCGGCGGGAGCACGCCGATGATCGTCGTCTCGAAGCCGTCGAGCCTGAGAGTCCGACCGAGGACGTTGGGGTCCGATCCAAAGCGTCGCTCCCAGGTGCCATGGCTCAACAACGCGACGCGCTCGGCGCCGGGCTGATCCTCGCCTTCCTGGAAGGTGCGACCCAGCAGTGGCTCCACCCCCCACAGATCGAACGTGTTCGCCGTGGCTTCAAAGCCGATAATGCGAACGGGAGCTTCTTGACCCGTCATCACCAGCGTCGTGCCCCTGTTCACTCCGGCTAGAGCCGAAAACGAGCGCAGCTCGCGCCTGAAGTCGAGGAAGTCGGCCTCGGAGACATAGGCACGCTCTACGCTGTGCTGAGGATTCGATGAATAGATGAAGCCGGCGGTGTCTGGATCCGCGAACGGCAAGGGCCGCAGCAGCAACACGTTGATCATGCTGAAGATCGCCGTGTTGACGCCGATCGCCAGGGCCAGTGTGAGAACCGTGAGCACGCTGAAGGTCGGGCTCTGCAGAAGCGTGCGCACGCCGTAGCGGATGTCTTGGAGAAATGTGCTCATCAGGCCCTCTCGGTTCCGGGTGACGCGTGTCGTTGTCTGATTGTCGTGGGGTCGCTCGGGAAGATGCGCTTCGCCGTCCGGACGCGCCGTGGCATGACCGCCGCGGAGGGCGACGGCGTCGGTGCGAGGAGAGGGCGGGGCGGTGTGGCCGCTTCGATTTGCCAGCCGATGAGCCAGAGACCGCAGCACCTGCCCCCAGTACCAGCGCCGGGCACGTTGCGCGCCGAGCCGGGGCAGGCGGACGTCACGGTATTCCTCGTTCAAATCACCGACGATGTAATCAGCTTCATCGGACGGCGACAGCCGGTGCAGAAGCCAGACTGCCATCCGTGGTAGACGGAGAAATTCCTCGGCGTCATTTTGCCCTGCCGGCTGCTGCATCGATTTTCGCCACATAGTAAAAGAAATACGTGTCGAGGGCGGACAGAGTTTCATCCCCACCTCGAAAGCCACAGATCGAACAGGTGAACGTTCGACAGCTACGCATTCCCGTGATAGTGAGTCGGAAGGCATATCCGCATTTCGCTGTCCGAAGAAATTCCTACCCAGGGAGGTAGAGATGAGACGCACGTGGCTTTGGGCAATTCTGGCGTTGGCGCTGGCCAGCCTTTTGGTTGCTGGTCCATTGGCAGTAACTGAAGCAGCAAACGCGCAGGAGCAGGAGGCTGAGGGACAGGCGACGGAGGAGCAGGGGGAGCCACCCGAGCTCACCTCCTCGACCATATCCGATTTGAAGCTGCGCGAGATCGGCCCGGCGTTCATGTCGGGACGCATCGTCGAGATCGTGGTTGATCCCGAAGACAGCAGCACCTGGTACATCGCGGCGGCCTCGGGCGGTGTCTGGAAAACCGAGAATGCCGGTACCACTTGGTCGCCGATCTTCGACAGCTACGACTCCTATTCGATCGGCACGGTGGCGGTCGACCCGAACAACCGCTTCGTCGTTTGGGTCGGCACGGGAGAAAACAACAGCCAGCGCAGCGTCGGCTACGGCGATGGCCTCTACAAATCGATCGACGGCGGCCGCAGCTTCAAGAAGGTCGGCCTCGAGGATTCCCAGCACATCGCCCGCATTCTGATCGACCCACGCGACTCCGACACCGTCTTCGTGGCCGCGCAGGGCCCCCTGTGGTCATCCGGTGGCGACCGCGGTGTGTTCAAGACCACGGACGGCGGCGAGACCTGGGAGAACGTTCTCGAGATCAGCGAGAACACCGGCGTCAGCGACATGGTTTTCGACCCGCGTGACCCGGACGTGCTCTACGCCTCCGCCTACCAGCGCCGGCGCCACGTCTGGACTTTGCTCGACGGCGGCCCGGAGTCGGGCCTCTGGAAGACCACCGACGGCGGGGCCACGTGGCGGGAGATCAACAAGGGCCTGCCGGGCGGCGACAAGGGCCTCCCCGGCGGCGACAAGGGCCTCCCCGGCGGCGACATGGGTCGCATCGGCCTGGCCATTTCACCCGTAAACCCCGACATCGTCTACGCGGTGGTCGAGGCGGCCGAGCGCCGCGGCTTCTACCGCTCCACGAATCGCGGTGAAAGCTGGAGTCGTGTCGGCGACTACGTGACCGGCAGCCCGCAGTACTACCAGGAGATCGTCGCCGACCCGCATAAGCTCGACCGCATCTACGCCCTCGATACCTACATGATGGTCTCCGAGGACGGCGGCGCCACTTTCACTCGACTCGGCGAGGACGACAAGCATGTCGACAACCACGCCCTGTGGATCGATCCGAAAGACCCCGAGCACCTGATCAACGGCAACGACGGCGGCCTCTACGAGACTTTCGATCGCGGCGCCACCTACCGCTACTTCCCCAACCTGCCGCTGGCGCAGTTCTACAAGGTAGCCGTAGGCAACGACGGGCCCTTCTACACGGTTTGCGGCGGCACCCAGGACAACGCTACCCAGTGTGGGCCTTCTCAGACCAACAACATCCACGGCATCCGCAACTCCGATTGGTTCACGACGGTCTTCGGCGACGGCTTCGGCCCGGCGATCGACCCCGAGGATCCGAACATCATCTACTCGCAGTGGCAGTACGGTGGCCTCATCCGCTACGACCGCCGCACGCAGGAGGAGTTCGACATCAAGCCGCGCGAGGATGCTGACGGCCCGCCGCTGCGCTGGAATTGGGACGCGGCGCTGCTGATCAGCCCACACTCGCATACGCGCCTCTACTACGGCGCGCAGATCCTGTTCCGCAGCGACGACCGCGGCAATACGTGGCAAGCGGTGAGCCCCGACCTCACCCACGACATGGATCGCAACCGCCTCGACATCATGGGTCGGGTGTGGGGCGTCGATTCCGTGCGCAAGAACACCTCGACGTCGCTTTACGGCACCATCGTGGCGCTCGACGAGTCGCCGGTCGTGGAGGGGCTGCTCTATGTGGGTACCGATGACGGTCTCATCCAGATCAGTGAGGACGGCGGCGGGACATGGAGGCGCGAGGAGGAGTTCCCCGGCGTCCCCGACATGACCTACGTCTACAACGTCATCGCTTCCCGGCACGATGCCGACACCGTTTACGCAGCCTTCAACAACCACAAGAATGGCGACTTCAAGCCCTATGTGTTGAAGAGCACCGATCGGGGCCGCACCTGGGCTTCGATTGCCAGTGATCTGCCCGAGCGCGGCTCGGCCTATTCGCTGGCGCAGGACGACGAGGACCCGAGCATTCTCTTCTTAGGCACCGAGTTCGGTCTGTACGTCACGCTGGACGGCGGCGAGAAGTGGCTCGAGGTCGCCGGCCTGCCGACGGTCGCCATCCGCGATGTGAAGATCCAGGCTGCCGAGGACGATGTGGTGCTGGCCTCGTTCGGGCGCGGCTTCTGGGTGCTCGACGACTACAGCCCGCTGCGCACTCTGAACGAGGAACTGCTCGACACCGAGGCCCATATCTTCCCCATCAAGGACGCCCTCGCCTACATCCAGGCTGCCCCGATGGCGCTTGATGGCAAGGCATTCCAGGGCGCCAGCTTCTACACCGCAGAGAATCCTCCGTTCGGCGCCACCTTCACCTACTACCTGAAGGACTCGCTGCAGACGCGGCGAGACAAGAGGCGTGACGCGGAAAAGGAGCTCGCCAAGGAGGGAGAAGATGTCTTCTACCCGACATGGGAGGAGCTCAAGGCCGAAGATCGTGAGGAGGAGCCGGCCGTCGTGCTGACGGTGCGTGACCGGAATGGCAACGTGGTTCGCCACCTCGGCGGCTCCACTTCGAAGGGCGTCCACCGCATCACCTGGGACTTGCGCTACCCGGGATTCACGCCGGTGAGTGCGAACGGCGACGGTTATGGCCCGATGGCCGTGCCGGGAACCTACACGGTCGAGCTGGCGCGCCGCGTCGACGGGATCCTCGAGACCTTGGTGGAGCCCGTGCACTTCGAAGTTGTGGCGCTCGGCACTCCGACCCTGCCAATCGGTGACCGCGACGCGATCCTGGCCTTCCAGAAGGAGGCCGGCGAGCTGCAGCGAGCCGTCATGGGCGCGAGCGCAGCGGCCGCGGCTGCGGCGGAGCGACTCGAGCTCATGAAGGTCGCCGTCGAGAGCTACCCGGGCGTTGATCCGGCGCTGCGGGAACAGATCCGCGCACTGGAGCTGCGGCTGATGGATCTTCGCGAGGTGATCTCCGGCGATCCCACCAAGCGGCGCCGCAATGAGTCTGAAATGCCGGGGCTCATGTCGCGCGTGCAGTCGGTTGTCGGTGGCACCTGGTCGGCCTCAGCGGCCCCCACGGCGACCCATCACAAGAGCTACGACATCGCGGCGACGGAATTCGAGGCGATCCTGCCCGATCTCACGACGCTGATCGAAACCAACATCCCGGCCCTGGGGCGCCAGCTCGAGGAGGCAGGCGTGCCCTACATCCAAGGCAGCGGCGTGCCCCGCTGGCAGAGGAGGTAGCTCCGGGCCGATTCCGATCCGTGACATCGAGGCCGGCGTGGCCATCCCATCAGGGTGATGACGAACGAATCTCGGCCAGCCGAATCCAGCAACCTCTTGCCGGGAACTGCCTCTCCTGGATACCATGGTCATGACCATGGTCACTACAGACTAGAGAGGCAACGGATGAGGAGGATGAAGGCGTCAGAGTTCAAGGCCAAGTGCCTCAAGCTGATGGACGAGGTGGCCGAGACGGGTGAGCCGATCATCATCACCAAGAACGGCCAGCCGGTCGCCCAACTCGTTCCCTACCGGCGCAAACCCGATACCCTGTTCGGGCTAATGAAGGACTCCATGACCATCACGGGCGACGTGATCTCACCGCTCGACGAGGAGTGGGAGGCGGATCAGTGACAATGCTCGACACGAACGCTCTCCTCTGGCTGGCGAAGGGCGACGAACGCTTGGGAAGAAGGGCCAGGAGAGTGGCTGATCGAGCGCTGGCGACTGACGCGCTGGCGGTCTCTGCCATCAGCTTCTGGGAGGTCAGCACGTTGCTGCACAGAGGCCGCATCAAGCTCGACCAGCCGGTTGAGGTCTGGCGAACCGAGCTCCTCGAAAAAGGACTGCTCGAGATTCCGGTCACGGGAGAGATAGGGATCACGGCAGCAACATTCACTGACGTCTTGCGCGGCCCCGCCGATCGAATCATCGTGGCAACGGCGGCTCGCGAGCGAGCTCTGCTGCTGACCAGCGACGAGCCAATACTCGCCTGGCAGGGGTCACTGCGCCGGCAGGACGCCCGCCTTTAGCCTGCATTTCTCATCACCCTCCTGCTGCGGCCGCGGAGAGGCGTGATGAGAAATGCAGGCTAGCCGGAATCTGACCTCCGATCTGGAGGCGAGGGCAAACGAGCAGCGTGCCTCGGTCAGACCAGCCGCTCGGGCAGGCCCTCGAGCATCTGCAGAAAGAGCTCCCGCGAGCGGATCAGGGCTTCGGCCCCCGCGGCCTCGAGCCGGAAGTAGCGCTTGGCGCGGCCGCCGCGCTCTTGCGTCGGTTCGCCCAGTACGGTGGAGACGTACCCCTTCGCTTCGAGCCGGCGCAGCGTGGCGTAGAGGGAACCGATGGATACGGAGCGTCCGGATCGCTCCTCGATCTGGCGTCGTATCGTCATGCCGTAGGCGTCTTCGCCGAGGCGCACGAGTGTGGCCAGAACGACGATCTCGAACTCTCCGAGGTACTTGTTCTTTCCCATCCTCTTCACTCCGCCCGTAGCGCGATCATCGGATCGACCCGCGTGGCCCGACGCGCCGGAATGTACGCGGAAAGCGTTGCCGCCGCAACGAGAACCGCGGTGACCAGTCCGTAGCTCGCCGGGTTCATGCCTCCCACCCCGGCGATGCCGCTCGCGAGCACGCGTCCCAGCAGGAAGCCCAAGAACAGTCCGGCTACTGAGCCGATGCCGACAAGCCAGATCGAGCTGCGCATGACCATTTTCCGGACGCTGCGGCTCTCCGCCCCTAACGCCATCCGTATACCGAACTCCCGCGTCCTTTCGCTCACCGCGAAGGCCATGACCCCGTAGATGCCGGCGGCTGCCATGACCAGCGCGAAGAATGCGAAGGCCATGAACATCGCGAAGATCGGATCGAAAACCGCGACGCGCTGCGCAATGACCTCTCCCATTGTCTGCACGTCGCTCACCGGCTGGTCCGGATCGACAGCCCAGATCTGCTCGCGCACGGGTGCCGCGGCCATCTTCACGTCGCCGCGCGGTCGTAGCACGAGACCGAGACCGGACCGTGGCTCCTGCTCCAGAGGAAGGTAGATCAACGGATAGAACGGATCATCCGGTTCGGGGTAAACGAGGTTCTCGACGACCCCGACGATCTCCACCCAGGCGGCGTCTGCCGCCGCATCGCCAAGACGAATGTGCTGGCCAATGGGCATCTCGCCGGGCCAGAAACGGTCGACGGTATCCTGGTTGACCAGCGCCACAGGCACTCGATCGGCAGTGTCGGCGGCGGTGAACCCGCGTCCCCGTACCAGGCTCATCTCCATGACCTCGAAATAGCTGGGCTCGGCGGCGATCAGCCCGGCAAACGGTTGGCGCTCCGGGTCTGCGGGGGGGCGGCCGAGAATCTCGAAAGAGCTCGTGCTGGTGCCTTCCGCTATGGGAAGGCGGCTAACCCACGCCGCCGACTCCACAATCGACAAGCCGCGCACCCGGTCCATGACATCACGGAAAAACTGCTGCTGCTGGGCTACCTCCGCGTACTCTCCCTCGGGCAGGTCCACGCGCATCGTCAGAATGGCGTTTTCGTCGTAGCCGAGATCGGTGCGCCGCATCTCGATCATCGATTCGATCAGCAGGCCGGCAACGATCATGAGACCAAGGGCCAGGGCCACCTGCCCTGCTACGAGGAAACGGCGACCCTTCATCGCGCCGCGCCCCCCTATGCAACGGCCGCCGGCTTCTTTGAGAGTCTCGACAAGCTGCTGTCGCGATGCCCGCAACGCCGGAAACAGAGCGAACAACAGCGGCGCCAGCAGCGAGACCGAAAGCGTGAATAGGAGCACGTTGCGATCGATGCCAAGCAAACTCACGACCGCAACCATTTCCGCATTATTTCGGGCAAGGAACACGAGCCCCGCGAGCATTGCTTTCATCACGAGGAGGCCGAGCAGACCGGCAGCCAGTGACAACATGGCTCCTTCAGTGAGGAGCTGGCGCACGATGCGAAACCTGCCGGCCCCGAGCGCGGCGCGCACGGCAATCTCGCGGCCCCGTGCCGAGGCCCTCGCCAGCATGAGCGTGGCCACATTGGAGCAGGCGATCAGCAAAACGAATGCCACCGTAACCGACAGCATGGTGAGGATCGTATTGAACTCCGTGCCCGACAGCCCCTCGTTGTAGCTGGCCACGTATTCGTGCCAGCCCGCGTTGGTGTCCGGATACTCCTCGCGCAAGCGTGCCGCCACACCAGCGACCTCGGACCTCGCCTGCTCGAGCGTGGCACCCGGCGCCAACTTGCCCGTCACCCAAAGAATGCGATCATCGCGGCGCGCCGACTCCCGGTCGAGAACGACCGGCACCCAGATCTCGATCTCGGCCAGCCCTCCAACCTCCATCTCCGCGCCCAGAATGCCGACGACCGTGGTCGGGTAGCCATTGATGCTAATGGTTCGCCCGATCACATCGGGGTCGGCACTGAAGCGCCGCTCCCAGGAGCCGTGGCTCAGAATCGCTACCCTCTCCGCACCGGGCAAGTCTTCCCCCTCGAGGAACCCGCGACCCAGTACCGGCTGGACTCCCCAGATGTCGAACAGGTTCGCAGTCGAGGGACCGACCGTGACGCGGGCTGGCTCATCGGCCCCGGTCAGGATGGCTGGCTCCCTTGCCGTGCCGGCCATGTCCGCGAACGCCGTCACGCCCTCCCGGATATCGAGGAAGTCGGGTATCGAGAGGTCGCGTCGCTCGATTCCGCGCTCCGGATTTCGCATGAAGACGAAACCCAGGGTCTCTCCCTCTCTGATCGGAATCATGTCGCTGAGGAACATCAGGTTCAGGATGCTGAAGATGGCGCAGTTGACACCAATCGCAAGCGCCAGGGTCAGGACCGTAACGACACTGAAGGTCGGGCTTTGTTTGAGGGTGCGGAAGGCGAATCGAACATCCTGGAGCAAGTCGTTCATGAGTCCATCCCCTTTGCGGACACGAATCCGGTTTTTCAGCGCGGCAGGCCCGGACTCCGGGGAGTGGGATCCGGGTGTCGTGGGGTCGAATGCGGGATCTTGCCTGCGTCGCCGCGCGGGCCTGGAGAGGCCGGGCAGCAGAGAGCGCAGTACCTGGCCCCAGTACCAGCGACATGCCCCCCCTCGACCCAGGATCGGCAGGTGGTGACGCCGGTATTCCTCGGCCAGGTCCCCTGCGAGCGCGTCGCCCTCAGCTACTGGCGAGAACAGCAGCAGGAGCCACTCAGCAAGAACAGGCGGCCGCCGCGGGGATCGCCCTTCGTCGGTCGCCTGCGCTGTGGAAGAGAGCTGCGGTTGATGATGCTCGGTGAGCCGTTCCATGATGTCCCGTAATATTCTGTACATCGTACAGAATATTACGAGCGCGCAGGGGCTCGGGTTTCAGGAAATGGCCACAATCCCTTCGCTGTGAAGATTTGCGCGAATGACGAGTGCCGCTGGGTCTATTGGGATACCAGCAGGAATCATCGCCGCCGCTGGTGCGACATGAAGGTTTGCGGCAACCGCGCCAAAGTCCGCAGGTTTCGCGCCCGCACCGCCTGAGCCTCTGTTTTCACCTTTCCATTCGATGTTAGGCCTGTTATACGGACCTCATAGTCTTATATTCTGTGTTCTCCCCTTCCCCGAGCTCAGAAAGAACCAGGGCCCGTGAACGTACTCCTCATTTACCCGGAGTTCCCGGACACGTTCTGGAGCTTCAAGCACGCCCTGAAGTTCGTCCGTAAGCGATCTGCCTTCCCTCCCCTTGGCCTGCTCACGGTCGCCGCCATGCTGCCGTCCAACTGGAATGCGCGCCTGGTCGATTTGAATATCGCCGCCCTGACGAGCAAGGACCTTTCCTGGGCCGACATGGCCTTTGTCGGGGGAATGGCGATCCAGGGGAGCTCGGCGGAAGAGATCGTGGCGAGGTGCGAGGAGGCGGGCGTCACGATCGTTGCGGGTGGACCGCTTTTCACTCTCGATCAGGAGCGCTTTCCCCAGGTCGACCACTTCGTGCTCAACGAGGCCGAACTGTCGTTGCCGCGGTTCCTGGCAGACCTCGATCGCGGACAGCCCCAACGACTGTATTCGACGACGGAGTTTCCCGACCTCAGCTTGACTCCCATCCCGCGCTGGGAGCTGGTGGACGTGAATAGCTACGCCTCGATGAGCATCCAGTACTCGCGCGGCTGCCCCTTCGACTGCGACTTCTGCAACGTCACGTCACTGCTCGGCCATCGGCCGCGCACCAAGAGCGCCGAACAAATCATCGCCGAGCTCGACAATTTGTGGCATCGGGGCTGGCGCCGAGCGATCTTCTTCGTCGATGACAACCTGATCGGCCACCGCAGGAAGCTGAAGACAGAGCTGCTCCCCGCCCTCATCGACTGGCAGAAGTCCGGCCGCAGGGTGCCGTTCTTGACCGAGGCTTCGATCAACTTGGCCGACGACAAGAAGTTGATGGAGATGATGGGAGAAGCCGGGTTCGACTGCGTCTTCGTCGGCATCGAGACACCGAGCGAGGAGAGCCTGGCCGAGTGCAGCAAGAGTCAGAACACAAACCGTGACCTGGTCGCCGACGTGCGCCGCATCCACCGCGCCGGCATCCAGGTGCAGGCGGGGTTTATCGTCGGTTTCGACAACGACACCTCGTCGATCTTCCAGCGCCAAATCGACTTCATCCAAAAGAGCGGCATCGTGACTGCGATGGTGGGAATGCTGCAGGCTCCTCCCGGCACCCGGCTCTACGAGCGCCTCATGTTGGAGGGCCGGCTGCTCGGCAACTCGACCGGGGACAACGTCGACGGCACCACCAACATCATCCCCAAGATGAGCATGGAGACCCTGCGGGAGGGCTACCGCGAGATCCTCGAGCACATCTACGCGCCCAAGCACTACTACAAGCGCGTCAGGACGTTTCTGCGTGAATACAAGGCACCAAAGGTAAAGACGCGGCTGAGCTTCCGAGACGTCATGGCCTTCGTCCGCTCGACCTACCGGCTCGGCGTCTTCGGCAGGGAGCGCTTTCGCTACTGGCAGCTCATGGTTTGGACTTTGTTCCGCCGCCCGCAGCATTTTTCCTTGGCGATCACGCTGGCCATCTACGGCCACCACTTCCGCAAGGTTTGCGAGCTGCACGTCGTCTAGCAGGGCGCCCATCGTGGCGTAATCGGACGCATCAGGCTCCCGGCACGGAATGTGCGCCCCACCCCCTTCGAATCGCCGGAAATCTCTACACGTATGTCTTAAACTGCTAGCGGAATTCATACCGGCGCACCAGGCCAGAGAAGGGGCCTGCCCGGGCGCCACTGGCCTTTGGCAGGAATGGCCCAAGGAGTAACTGCCCGATGGACATCATCGTCTGCGTGAAACGGGTGCCCGACGTCGCCGAGGCGGAGGTCGATATCGACAGCTCCGGCCGCGGCATCCAGCTCGGCACCCTCGGCTACGTCATCAACGAGTGGGATAACTTCGCCGTGGAGGCAGCAGTGAGCCTGGTGGAGGCTCACTGCGGCAAGGTCACGGCGATCACGGTCGGAGGTAAGGACGACGAGGACGTCCTGCGCCGAGCCCTGGCGATGGGTGCCGATGAGGCGCTGCACCTGACTGACCCGGCCTTCGAAGGTTCCGACTCCTTCGGAATATCCCGCATTCTGCACAAGGCCATTGCTGATATCCCCTACGATCTCGTGCTCACCGGAGCAGTTTCGAGCGATGTCGGAGGCGGGCGCGTCGGACCTATGCTCGCCGCCATGGCGGGGATCCCGCACGTTTGCCTCGCTACCGAGCTGAGCGTCGAGGGCAGCACCGCACGCGTGCGGCATGAGGTCGAGGGTGGTCTCGAGCGCGTCGTCGAGCTCGACTTGCCCGCACTGGTCACGGTGCAAACGGGCATGAACGAGCCCCGTTACGTTTCCGTCCTCGGCATTCGCAAGGCGGGGCGCAAGCCGCTGCGAGCGGCTGGCGCGGCAGAGATGGGCCTCGCCCCCGACACCGTCGGCCCGGCGGGTGTGCGGGTGAAGATCGACGAGATGTTCTTGCCACCCAGGGGCGAGGCCGCGGAGATTCTCGCGGGCGACGATGAACAGACAGTGACCGCCCTGGTCGACCGGCTGCGCCAGCAAGGAGGGATCTAGCCATGCGCAAGATATTGGTGCTGGTGGAACACTCCGGTGGAGTGGTCGACGACAATGCCTTCGAGCTTGCCTCTGCCGCACGTGCTCTCGACGAGGCTGGAGAAGAGGTGCGGGTTGGCGCGGCGTTGCTCGGCAACGATGTTGCCGGCATCGCCGAGGAGTTGGGCCGCTGGTTCGATGACATCTACGTATTCGACAGCCCCCGGCTGCAGGTACCCGACGGCGTAGCTGGAGCCGAGTTGCTCGCCGGACTCATCGAGCGGGAGCAGCCATTCGCGACCTTGATTCCTCATACCAATACCGGGATGGACCTGGCCCCGGCGCTGGCGATCAGGGCGGCAGCGCCACTGCTCGCCGACTGCATCACGTTGGAGGCCACCGCGGATGGCATCTCTGCCGTGCGCACCAGATACGGCGGCAAGGTGCACGCCCGGATCAGCGCGGCGGGCACCGGAGGCTTCATGGCGACCCTGCGCCCCGGGTCGTTCGCGGCCGGGGAGGCACCAGGGGCTGGCGGCGAGCTACACACCATGGACGTGCCAGAAGGGCTGGCGCCACAACGCCGCTTCGTCGAGACGATCACCCCCGAGCCCGGCGCCGTCGACATCAGCCAGGCAGAGGTTCTGGTGGCCGTCGGGCGCGGCATCGATGAAGAAGAGCACCTCGAGATCATCCGCTCTCTGGCCGACGCCATGGGCGCCGAGATCGCTTGTACGCGCCCGGTTGTGGACAAGGGTTGGCTCGCAAAGAGCTACCAGGTGGGCACGTCCGGCGTGGCCGTGAAGCCGAGGGTCTACCTGGCCATCGGCATCAGCGGCTCCTACCAGCACACCGGCGGCATCAAGGGCGGACCCTACATCGTAGCCATCAACAAGGATCCGGCGGCTCCCATTTTCGGGGTCGCCGACGTCGGCATCGTGGGCGACTTGTTCGACATTGTTCCACTACTCGAAGCGAAGATTCGCGAGGTAAGGGGAGTCGGCTAAGGGAGGCGATACGATGGACTTCGAGCTCAACAAGGAGCAGCTGGACATTCAGAAGGCGGCGCGCGAGTTCGCCGAGGGCGAGTTCGACAAGGAGCTGGCCATGGAGCTCGACGAGAAGCACGAGTTCCCCACCAAGATCTGGCAGAGGGCCTGCCAGGAGGGCTTCATCGGCCTCCATTTTCCCGAGGAGTATGGCGGCGCCGAGTTCGGTGTGTTCGAAAACGTTCTCGTCGTGGAGGAGTTCTGCCGCCGGGACTCGGGTATCGGGGCGGCGCTCATGCTGGCCGACTTCGCCTCCGAGAATATCCTGCGTTTCGGCACTGACGAGCAAAAGGAGAAGTACCTGCCGCCGGTGGCAGCCGGCGAGGCCATCTCAGCGGGCGCCATCACCGAGCCCGAGCACGGCAGCGACATCACCCGCATGGACACTGTCGCCGTGCGCGAGGGCGATGAGTGGGTGATCAACGGGGTGAAGACGTTCATCACCAACGCCGGGCTGGCCAAGTACTACGTGGTGATCTGCCAGACGGATCCCGAGGCCGCCCACCGTGGCCAATCGATGATTCTGGTGGACGCCGACGCCGAGGGCATCGAGATCGCCGACGTCGGCAACAAGATGGGCATCCGCATGACCTCTACCGGAGAGGTCAGCTTCAAGAACGTAAGAGTGCCGGCCGGCAACCTCCTCGGCGAGGAGAACAAGGGCTTCTACCAGATCTTGGAGTTCTTCGACGAAAGCCGCATAGAGACCGCGGCGCAAGGCCTGGGCACGGCGCAAGGCGCCTTCGACCGGGCCCTCGAGTACGTCAAAGGTCGCGAGCAGTTCGGCAAGAAGATCGCCCAGTTCCAGGTCACCCAGCACAAGATTGCCGACATGGCGACCAAGATCGAGCTCGCCCGCTTGGTGACCTACAAGGCGGCCTGGAACTTCGACCAGGGGCGCATCGACCCGAAGCTCACATCGATGGCCAAATGGTACGCCGCGCGCACGGCTGTAGAGGTTGCCGACGAGGCGATTCAGATGCTCGGCGGCTACGGCTACATCACCGAGTTCGAGGTCGAGCGCTTCTACCGCGACGCGAAGATCTGCGAGATCTACGAGGGCACCAGGGAGATCCAGAAGCACACGATCGCAACCGCCATCATCGGCAAGCTGAAGTAGGGACGGTACGCAGGCCCAAGTGCCTCTCCATCGGGTCGAAGTCGCGGTCTGAGTGCAGCAGCCGGTGGTCGTTTTGAAGGCAGAAGCTCGCGATCATCACGTCGATGGTCTTGCGTGGTGTGACCCCCCTACTCCGGAGGTGCCGGTAGTTGCGGGCCGTCTGCAACGCGACCTCACGACCGAGCATGGGTCGAAGCTCGAGCCGTTCGAGCAGCCTCTTGGCATGACGAAAGTCGGCTGCCTTGCGAAAACCCTGCAGGACCTCCGCCAGGATGATGTCACCGGTCAGCAACAACTCCTCGCCGAGGAGCGCATCCAGACGGTTGGTCGCGGGTGTGCTGCTGCCGTTGAAGTAGTCGATCCAGACCGAGGAGTCGACGAGGATCATCAGTCGGCACGGCTGCTGTCGAGATCGCCTTCCCAACGAAGCTTGCCGCGGGCGGCCCGGATCTGTTCCTGATCCTTCAACTTCACCAACAGCCGCAGGCCATTCTCCACAACGGCGCGCTTTGTCTTCAGGCCTGAGACTTCCAGCGCTCTGGCCATTAGCTCGTCATCGATCACGATATTGGTTCGCATGTCCTGCCCCGCAATGTGTACAATTCTCAGTAACTATACACATTCTAAACCACACGAGGCGCCGGCTACCAGGGTGAGACGGCCGCGCGAAGGTGATTCGCCCGGCTGCATCAGCGCTCGCGACCTACGGTTCGGCCGAGCTCGGGGCTCAGCGCAGCGGAATGCGCCGCAGCTCCTTCGTCTGATCCATTCGCGTGCAGGCGATCCAGCGACCGTCCGGTGACACCTGAGGGTGCATCAGGTTGGCGGGGTCATGGGTGAGCTGGGTGGGCGCTCCGCCGGAACGCGGTACCGAGAAGATCTGCATCCGGTTGCCGGCCAAGGCGCCGAAGACCAGGCGCTCACCATCAGGAGTCCAATCGATGCCACCGTAGGTGCCGGCCTCGATCTCGAGTAGCTTCTCCGCCTCACCGCCGTTCATGGGAAGAATCCAGATCGCCTGCCGCGTGCCCTCGACGCTCTCGACCACGGCAATCTCGTCGCCGCCTGGCGACCAGGCGGACAGCGTCACGTTGGTAATTCCTGCGGGCAGCGGCAGGCGCTCGACGCTCAGCGTCTCGCCGGTGTCGGGATCGATGGTGGCAATCCATGGCCACGACGCCCCGGGGTTGTCTCGGTCCCATGAATCGAACACCAATCGCCGCCCATCCGGAGACCAATCGGCGTTGCCGACCTCCCAGCCGAAATCGAACAGGCTGGCCTCGGTCTCGGCCGGGGCAGCGGGCCGGCGGACGTAGATCGAGTCGGTGCTGCCCTCGTCGGAATAGTAGGAAGCCGGCAGTACGGAGCGATGCGAATGGTAGGCGATCCAGCTTCCATCGGGCGACCAGACGGGAGAGAAGTCCTCGTGGTAGCCAACCACCATCGGAGTGACCTCCGAGATTGGTCGAGCATTCTCGTCGACTTCGATGACACCACCGTCCAGGTTCAGTGCCCAGTCGGCCAGGCGCCAGCCACCGTAGGTCAGACCGATTTGGCTGCCATTCGGGCTCCAGTAGGGAATCTCCGCGTCCTCCGCGACGAGCCATGGCTCACCGCCCGCGATCGGGAATGCGACGACCGAATCAGACAGATCGTTGTGGGTCCAATAGAGGTGGCCACCGATGATCTGGGGGTTGAAGTCGTCGCCCGGGGTCTCCACAACCGTCTCGATCGCACCCGACGCCAGATCGAGCCGGTAGATGTCGAGATCACGGATCGGGCCCGGCCGGTGGCGCGCCTCGACATCCGGTGGCCCTTCCCCGGCTAACGCCAGATAGAGTGATTGTCCGTCCGCGGACACGGCAATCGAACCGTAGCGCCACACGGTATCGAGCCCCTCACGCAGAGTCTCGACCATCTCGCTTTTCGGGCTGACTCGCAGCAGAGACGAGCTCCCGGCGTCGGTCCAGACAAGCGCAAACACCTGCTGCCCATCCGAAGACCAAGTCAGGGCGCAGATCACCCCGCCTACCGGGTAGCTCGTGGGTTCGTCTTCTGATTCAGTGTCGCCAACAACGAGGGCTCGGCTTGTCTCATCGAAATAGGCGAATGTCGCGCCGTCCGGCGACATGCGCAGGTCGCCGAAGGGGGGAACGCCCGCGGGCACCAACCCCCCATCGCGCTCCACGAACCAGCCGAGCTGGTCACCCGCGTTGCCGAACCATATAGACCTCACCCCCCGGCGCGAAGCGCGCGAGGCGCGCACTGTCGAGCTCAGCGGGCATCGGGAGCTTCGCCTGGCCTTCGGCCTCGAGGTCCAGTAACTCGATGCCGAAGCGCGGACCGTAGACCGCGCGGCTCGCATCAGGCGACACCTCGAAGTACTTCCACGCATCCTCGAACCAGGTCGGCGGGTGCAACGAAAAAACCGTCTCGAGCTCCGCCGCCGGCTCGGGCGGCGCCTCGCCAACCGTACAGGAGAACAAGAAGAGCCCCGCAGCGGATGTGCAGAGGATGAGCCCGACAATGGGGAGCGAAGGCGATCGATCTTTCATTCTGGAACCTCCGTCTTGTTCTCAGTCTCCCCCCAGGACGTGGCGCTTCAGGGCGCGGCCCAGGAAGCGGAGCTTCTGGCGCAACGGAAAGCGGCCGAAGTTGACCTTGACCACTCCTTTAGTAAAGGCGCTCTTACGGCTGTAGTCGATGTTGAAGTCGACGAGAACGGGTTGTCCCTCCACGGCGATGCGAAGCGCCTCGTCGATCGAGTCGCCCACTGCCGAATCGTCTTCCATCCTGATGTAGACAGCGCCAGTGGCCGTGGCGATACCCTCGACCCTGAGATTGCCGAGCACGCTGCACGTTTTGCGATTCAAAGGGATTTCCTGGAACTGGGAAATCTGGGCCAGCTCACCATCGTGAAAG
>SDBT01003389.1_pt1 | contig 27611 bp, 26 predicted proteins | sample 2277101 | NCBI WGS metagenome assembly SDBT01 (sample SAMN10404973, study PRJNA504765) | marine sediment metagenome | isolation source: marine sediment core GS10_PC15, 103 cmbsf | place: Arctic Ocean: Southern Knipovich Ridge | collected 2010 | reverse complement strand
CAACCCCACCCCCCGTCCCGGCCCGATAGCAAAACCGAGGGAAAAAGCATAGGCATATTGCCATGAAGTTCATTGAGGATAAACTTGTCATGGTGGAAAAGAATATAGCCTGCTCGTGGGGGAAAAAGGGCCAGGTAATGCGCTCACTCATGCGACATTCTGAAGGATTTGAGCGTATTCTCGTGGACGGTGCACGATTTTCAGAGGATGGCTGCTGGGTCCTGGTCAGACCGGATAGAAAGCGTGCTCTGTTTTTCGTGCAGGCTGAATCGGACAATTCTGCTACCGCACGAGAGTTGGCCGGCCAATATGCAAAATATATTAAGAGCTGGCAAAAATAACATGAAAGCAGGCTTAAATCAGCGTTGTTTGCCTGGAATATTTCGCTTGACCTGCATGATCTCAACTTTATATTGTAAAGTTAATTGTAGGGAGGAGTGCCTGGCCAATACTGCTAAAAGTTTGTGTTAGTTTATCGAGAATCGTGAAAACTAAGAGGGACGTAAAAAAGGAATGGGTGCTCCTTGTCCAAGGAATTTTTGAAGATATCTGAATTCATTACGGGAAAGTTTATACAATCTATGATAAGAGTAAATCTTTTGATAATTATGGCTATATTCGTCATACCTTCTATGGTTTCGAGCCAGGATAGCGGGGCGCGTCTGGGGGAGAAAAAAGTCGATAATAGTAAACTGACCAGGCTGCCTGCCCCCAGAGCAGGAAAAGTGCTATTGGAAGAGAAGATCGATCCGAAAACTTATATTCTTGGCCCGGGCGATATCCTGTCAATATTCACATGGGGCAATTTCGAGGGACAGTATCAACTGCCGGTCTCGCCGGAGGGTGTACTGCTTATTCCTGAGATCGGGCCGATTGAGGTCTCCGGTGTCACACTTGAAAGAGCTGAAAAGAAAATATCAAAAAGGATATTAAGGCGCTTTCGCAACGTCGAAACTGTCGTTTCCCTGGTTGATCTGCGAACCTTCAAGGTTTACATTGGCGGCGCCGTTAATTTTCCGGGTGCTTATCCTGCTACGGCCGTTACGAGGGTCTCGGAGATCGTGAATTTTAATGAGACGTCCTCGAGGAGGAACGTGCTGGTGTACCGGCAAAACGGAGATACTCTCAAAGCCGATATTCTCAGGTTTGAAATAACAGGTCAAACCAGGTTCGATCCGCGCTTGCGTGACGGCGACAGGATTTTCGTGCCCGTGCAAGAACGCGGAATAAACCTTTACGGAATATTCGGAGCGGTAAGAAACCCAGGATATTTCGAGTATTCAAAGCATGACTCGCTGGCGGATTTTATTGAACTGGCGCACGGACTGAAATTAAATGCGGATTCTCAAAATATGGAGATTGTGAGATTTAAGCCTGATAACAGGCAGACCTTCAGCATAACGGTGGATCTCAAATCAAACCATTGGAATATTCCTTTGAACGCCGATGATCGCGTATATGTCAAAGCGATCCGGGGATATCACGAAAAATATCAGGTCCTGCTTACCGGAGAATTCACATATCCTGGCTATTACGCCATCAGCAGAGATTCCTCCTGGCTGTCCGAGATTATAGAGAAAGCCGCGGGCTTTACCCCGATGGGTTCTCTGGAGGAAGCCGAGATGACCAGGAATTCCATCGAGGAGATAATCGATCCGGAATTCGAGCGGCTGAAGAAGATGCTGGTCGCCGATATGTCCGAAAGCGAGTATGATTACTACAAAGCCAAATCGAGAAGCGAGCCGGGCAGGGTAGCCGTCGATTTTGTCGGCCTTTTTGGCAACGCCGATTCAACCAAAGATTTTATTCTCCGCGATGGTGATGTCATTGATGTTCCTCGAAAAAGTAAAGTCGTTAGCGTAATCGGGGAAGTTTCCAATCCCGGCCTCTTACCCTATAGGCCTGGCGCCGATTACAGATATTATATTGATGGCGCCGGAGGCTTCTCCGATCGTGCCAGCAAAGGAAAAATTTCCATCATCAAAGGAATCTCCCACGAATGGAAGAAAGCCAGCAAGGGGAAACCTCTGGAGCCCGGCGATACTGTCTGGATACCGGAGAGAAAGAAACGCGAGTACTGGACCTTTATTAAGGAAACATTGGCGTTCGCTGGCAATCTGGCAACCGTTTTTCTTGTAATTCAGCAGGCTACAAAATGAATGATGAGAGAAGTTCCATAAGCGACGATAGCAATTTCATTTTGCAGTTGACATCGGTTCTATTCCGATGGCGGCGTCTACTGATAGTCAATACTCTCGTGGCGGCGATTTTGACTCTTGCTATAATGCTGCTGTTTTTTCCCAACTGGTTTACTGCCACCACGTCGATTATGCCGCCGGAAAAAGATGCGGGTAGCCTGGGCTTTGCTGCGGGCATGCTGCCATCCGGGCTCGGCTCGCTTTTAGGCGGCAGCGGCCTCGCATTACCAGGATTGGCGAGCCCCTCCGATCTATATGCCGCCATCTTGAAAAGCCGCACCGTCTCCATGGCCATCATTGAAAAACACGACTTAAAGGAGGTTTTCGGGGCCGAGCTTGATATTAAAGCGTTGGCGGAATTCCACAGTCATACATCGGTTATAGTGCGAGCCGAAGGGATAATCAATGTGTCGTATGAAGACACCGATCCCGAGCGTGCGGCCGCAGTGGCCAATAGTCTGATTGAGGAACTCAATCGTGTCAACCAGGAAAATCTGGTTTCCAAAGCCGGGGCTATGAGGGAATTCATTGAAGGGAGACTTAATCAATCGGTTGTGGATCTGACGATGGCGGAGGAAGCTCTGAAGGCATTTCAGAAGGAGTATAATGCCGTTGCTCTGGACGAACAGGTAAAGGCCGCTATCAATGCCATCGCCGAATTGCGTGGGCAGTTAGTTTTTGCGGAGATAGAATTCGGTGTCATGAAGAAATCTCTTTCTCCGAACAACACGCGGTACAAAAATCAGGAGTTCAAGATCGAGCAGATTAAGAAACAGCTCGAAAGGATGGAGAGGGGCGATGAGGCTTTTCCTGATTCTTCGATCCTGAGTGTGCCAATGAGCGAAGCTCCCGAACTCGGTTTGGCTTATGCGAGGCTGATGCGCGATCTGAAAATCCAGGAGACAATCTTCGAGATGCTCAAAACGCAGTACGAACAGGCCAAGATCCAGGAGATGAGGGACACGCCGACGGTTCAGGTGCTGGATGTCGCCAGCGTCCCGGAGATGAAAAGCCGCCCCAGGAGGACCGTATTCGCTGCCCTGGCAGGGATGATCAGTTTCGGCCTGACTTTATTTTTCGTCATTGTTCTGGAATTCGCCCGGAGGGAAAGAGAGAAAAACTCTCCCGCCCATCAGAGAATCCAGGGATTTTCCAGAATGCTGAATGAGGATTTCTACTGGATCAGGTCCCTGTTTTTAAGGCGAAAGCGTGACGATGCCGATTAATATCGGACAAATTGGGCTGGGGGCCTGGGGAAGAAACCTGATAAGAACATTCTATAATCTGCCGGGTGTATCGGTAAAGATAGGATGTGATACGAATTCCGAGCAACTCTCCATAATTAGCAGCTCCTTTTCCGGCATCAACTGGACGAGGGATCCCGCAGAGGTTATAGGCGATACCTCACTGGATGCCGTCGTCATAGCTACTCCTCCCGCTGCCCATTTTGAACTGGCCGCTAAAGCAATCGAAACGGGAAAAGATGTTTTTGTCGAGAAACCGATGGTGCTGAATATCGAGAATGGCCGCAAGCTGGTGGCGCTGGCCGAGCAGAAAAGCAGAATCCTGATGGTGGGACATATAATGGAATATCATCCGGCCTCCATTAAACTCAAGGAATATATCGAAAATGACAGGCTGGGAAAGATATATTATCTTTATTCTTCAAGGGTCAATCTCGGGAAAGTTAGAGATACTGAAAATTCGCTGTGGAGTTTCGCACCGCATGATATATCGCTCATAATGTTTCTTCTGGATAAATCTCCCGTAACGGTTACCGCATCCGGAGCATCCTATATACAAAACGGGATAGAGGACGTTTCATTCATGACGCTTCATTTTGCGGATGGGACCATGGCGCACGTACATGTCAGCTGGCTCGATCCTCATAAGGAAAGAAAGTTGACTGTGGTCGGTTCCAAGATGATGGCGGTGTTCGATGATACTCGCAGCTCCGAAAAAATCTGGCTGTATGACAAGGGAGTTGATACCAGGCTCGATTATACAACATATGGAGAATATTTGAGTTTAAGGGCAGGGGATATTCTTATACCGAGAGTTGATTCCATCGAGCCGCTTCAGGCTGAATGCTCTCATTTTATCGAATGCGTCAAGAACCGCAGCCGCCCGAGATCTGATGGTATAGATGGTCTTAATGTGTTGAGCGTTCTCACTGCAGCGCAGAAATCCATGGAGCAGGGAGGCGCACCGATTAAGATAAAACCGGTTACTATTAATTAGTGAGGTCGTATGAATTTCTTTCAACACGACACAGCCAAAGTCGGTAGAGATGTAACCACGGGATATAATAGTTTTATCGGTGAGGATGTTGTGATCGGTGACGGCTGCCGGATCGGATGCGGCGTGGTTATTCACCAGGATTCCAGGATCGGTTCTAATGTTCGTATTGATGATAATACGGTTCTGGGGAAATTTCCCATGAGGGCAGCCAATTCGGCCACCACCAGAGATCAACAGTTGCCAGCTTTATCGATTGCCGACGATTGCATTATCGGGACCTCCGTGGTGATTTACCGCGGTGCCAGGCTGGGAGAAAAAGTCCTCATCGCTGATCTATCGACGGTCAGGGAAAATGTCGAGATTGGAGATTATACGATTGTCGGGCGCGGAGTAGCGATAGAAAATTATTGCAAAATCGGGAAATATTGCAAGCTTGAAACCAACGTCTATATCACTGCCTACTCGGAAATCGAGGACAGAGTTTTTGTGGCGCCCTGCGTTGCTACCTCCAACGATAATTTCATCGGCCGTACCGAAGAAAGGTTCAAACATTTCAAGGGTGTCACCGTTAAAAAGGGGGGGCGCATCGGTGTCGGTGCCGTGATATTACCCGGCAGAATAATCGGAGAGGACGCCCTTATTGCTGCCGGTGCGGTATTAACAAAAGATGCTGAGCCGCGGCAGATAGTAGCGGGTATACCTGCCAGGAAGTTAAGAAAAGTACCGCCCGAACAACTACTGGAAAATCAAGATTGGTGAAGGATCAGTGCATGAAAGTTCCACTGTTGGATTTAACCAGACAATATGCCACCATTAACGACGAGATAAATAAGGCTATTCAGAGGGTCCTGGATCATGGCAGATTTATCATGGGCCCGGAGTTAAACGAATTCGAAGCCAGCCTCGCGGAATATTGCACGGTCAAAAACGGTATCGGCGTGGCATCGGGTACCGATGCTTTGCTTTTGTCCCTCAGGGCCCTCGGTGTTGGCACGGGAGATGAAGTTATTACATCGACATTCTCGTTTTTTGCCACCGCTGGTGTAATCAGCCGCCTTGGTGCCAGGCCTGTATTCGCCGATATCGATCCACGAACCTTCAATATTGATCCCGATGGCATCGCCGGTGCTGTCACAAGTAAAACCAAAGCCATTATGCCGGTTCACCTTTATGGGCAGGTCGCCGAAATGGATGAGATCTCAACCATTGCCGAAAAACACAACCTTGCTATTGTCGAGGATGCTGCCCAGGCGATAGGGGCAACCTACAAGGACAGGAAAGCAGGCAGCTTTGGCAGAACGGCCTGCTTCTCTTTTTTCCCAAGCAAAAATCTTGGCGCTTATGGTGATGCCGGGTTCATCGGCACCAATGATGACGATCTTGCCGATATAATTAAGAGACTTCGTGTTCACGGGGCGAAACCTAAATATTATCATTCAGTGGTCGGTTACAACAGCCGGCTGGACACTATTCAGGCGGCAGTGTTGATGATTAAATTGAAATACCTGCCGGCCTGGCATGAGGCGCGAAGGGGAAAAGCGGCAAGATACGATGGACTGCTCGAGGGTATAGAACAGATCATAACGCCATTGGTGCATGAACACAATTATCATATTTATCACCAGTATACGATAATAGCGGAAGACCGCGACGGCCTTAAGGATTTCTTGAAATCCAGAGAAATAGGGATCGATACCTACTATCCCTTACCGTTGCATTTACAGGATTGCTTCAAAGAACTGGGCTACCGGAAAGGAGATATGCCTGTCGCGGAAAGCTTATCGGAGAAAGTGATATCCTTGCCCATATTCCCCGAACTCATGGACGAAGAACAGGACTTTGTGGCAGAGAGTATAAAGGAGTATTACGGAAAATAATGAAGAAGGCTGCGTTGGTCGTAGGAGCCAGGCCTCAATTCATAAAAACCGCCCCTCTGATTCTGGAGTTGGGGCGTTTTTTCCAGATGGTCTTGATTCATACGGGTCAGCATTACGACTTTAAAATGTCGGATACCTTTTTTAAGGAGCTTGGGTTGCCGGATCCTGACTACCATCTGGATACACCTGGCGGCTCACACGGCAGGCAGACAGGGCGAATGCTGGAGGGATTAGATTCGGTGCTGCGCTTCGAGAAGCCGGACCTGGCAATCGTCGTGGGCGATACGAATTCGACCATGGCCGGGGCCCTGGCGGCGGCGAAAATGGCCGTACCTCTCATTCACGTGGAGGCGGGAGTCAGGTCCAGGGATAATAGTCTACCAGAACAAATTAATCGGATCGTAACTGATTCCGTTTCGGATTGCATGCTTTGTCCAACTCCTGCAGCCGTGGAGAATCTCAAGCGAGAGGGCAAATCTGAGAATGTTTACGACACCGGTGATATCCTCTATGATTGCCTGAGGATGTTTGAGAATATTATTCCCGAAAAACCGTCCCTGACATTTGAATTGCCCGGGAGATATATTCTGGCGACACTGCATCGAGCCGAGGCGGTTGACGATGCCGAGCGCTTGAAGGACATAATGCATTCGTTAGCCACGTCACCATTCCCTGTCATATTTCCCGTTCACCCCAGAACCAGGAAGATGATCCATCGGTATGGTCTGCAATCTATGATTTCTGAAGATTTTATTCTCACCGACCCTGTCGGATACACCGACCTCCTTTCGCTTTTAAAATCTTCCGAATTCGTGGTTACCGATTCAGGCGGTGTTCAAAGAGAGGCTGTATATTTCGGTAAGCATGCATATATTGCGCGTCCCGAAACGGAATGGAGAGAGCTCGAAGAGTCTGGATGGGTAAAGGTCGTTGGATATAAATTCGATTTATCGACGGAAATTGCCCGGATTGATCAGCCGCCGGATATTGAACTGACAAAGCTCATGAGACCCGCATCGAAAAGCATGGCTGAGGCATTAAGGTCTATTTTTTAGATTACGGTAATTTTATGGCTAATATGTCAAAAGCAGAAACACCTTTACATATCTGCATGTTTGCCGACGAGAGATCGATTCATACGCGACGCTGGGTTCGCGGTTTGAGAGAAATGAACCATCGGGTTGATTTGATTACCTTGATCAAAAATAAAGATGACGATGTGGGCGGAATGTCCCTTAATGCCACCGGCAAGTGGTCTTATCTAACGAAAATAGGAAAGCTCAGGTCGCTGGTGCGAGGGTTGAACCCGGACATCCTGCATACCCATTATGCATCCAGTTTTGGTTTTCTGGCCAGCTTCATTGCGCATCGAAAAAAATTCCTATCAGTATGGGGTGAGGATATTGTCGAATTCCCTGAAAGATCGAAGTTGCATAGAGCAATAATCAAAAAATCGCTAAATGCATCTTATGTTATCACTGCCACCAGCGAATTTTTGAAAGATCGAGTCAGGCAGTTTGTGCGAATCGATCAATTACTGCACGTAATACCTTTTGGAGTTGATACCAAGCTTTTTCAGTATACCTGTAACAAAGATAGAAGCCCTGCCGTCATAGGTATTGCCAAGGGGCTGAGAATGAAATATGGTCACGCCACATTACTTGATGCGGCAAGGTTGCTAGTTGAGAAGAATTATGACATACGCATACAGATTATAGGATCCGGTAGAGATGACCACTGGCTAAGGCGAAAAACATCCGATTTGAATCTGGATGAGTATGTTAGTTTCAGGGGCTTAATCCCTCATGAGGAACTTCCCGCGGCCCTGCGTGAGCTTGACATTTTCGTTATGCCATCGGAGTGTGAAGAGGGATTTGGAGTTGCGGCACTTGAAGCGTCATCTACCGGATTGCCGGTAGTTGCTACAAAAGTGGGCGGCGTACCGGAGGTCGTTATGGATAATAAAACGGGATTGTTGGTGGAACCCAGAAATGTTTCGGAATTAGCCGGTGCCCTCGAAAAATTGATTTTGAATCCCGACTTGAGAGAGAAGATGGGTCGTGCCGGAAGAGCATTTGTTGAGTCTGATTATCGCTGGGAATCTAATCTCAAGGCAATGAGCGATCTTTATATGGAGGTAACGGGGCAGATTGCAGTTAACCGTACAAGAAGTGCCGAAAATAATTATGAAAATATGGTTAGCTGACTCTTAAATTTGTTATTGTCCATAAGATGTTAAACGCGTTCACAATAGATTTTGAGGATTGGTACCAGGGATTGGAGATTTACAAAGTCGATACCTGGCATAAATTCGAATCTCGCATCGAAAAATATTGCCATGAGTTTCTGGAGATTCTGGATAAATATAACACCAGGGCGACTTTTTTTGTCCTCGGCTACATTGCCGAAAAATATCCCCACCTCATAAAAATGATTCATCAAGCGGGTCATGAAATCGGCTCTCACGGGTATGGCCATGACCAGATATTTAAGCTCACACCGGAAGAATTTAGCCGGGAGATTGTCAGGACTAATGAGGCAATCATGGCGGTTACGGGTAAACAGCCTATCGGCTTCCGGGCGCCGATATTTTCGATTACCAGTGAATCGTTTTGGGCTTTTGATATCTTAACAGAGAACGGCTACAAATACGATTCAAGCGTTTTCCCGGTTTTCAATTATCGCTATGGTGTTGTGAAATCGGATCGGTTCCGTCATCTTATTACCGCAAAATCTGGTCAGCAGATTATCGAAATCCCCGTCGCCACGGGTAGACTGTTCGGGGTGAACATCCCGGTTGGCGGTGGAGCCTATTTCCGCATCTGGCCGTACGCGATGATAAAATGGGGTTTTACGCAGATGAATAAAATGGGAAACCCCGCGGTATTTTATATTCATCCCTGGGAAATAGACCCGGATCAACCCAGAGTAGATATGCCTAAAAGAATTTATCTGACTCATTATCATCGATTGGGTTCGACCCGTAAGAAGCTCCACAAATTGTTTTCGGATTTTGAATTTACATGCTTGTCAAATGTCCTTGATCTTGAGTATTGAGGTCGTATTTTAGATGGAAGCGAATAGAAAAAGGCCAGCTCTATTTCTTGACAGGGACGGTGTGATTATTGTGGAGAAGAATTTTCAAATTGATTCTCGGGCGATGGAATATTATCCGGGAACAGTCGATGCTTTAAAAGCGATTGATCGACGTTTCTTGATAGTGGTAGTGTCAAATCAATCCGGCATCGCCAGAAAAATATTTACGCGGGATGACGTTGAAGAATTCAACCTTTCTCTGTCGGAAAAGCTGAATAGGGAAGGTATTAGAATAGACGGATGGTATTTCTGCCCGCACAGGCCTCTTGATAAGTGCCTGTGCCGTAAGCCCCAACCAGGCATGCTATTAAGGGCGGCAGATGAATTATCGGTTGAACTAAAAGAAAGCTGGATGGTCGGCGACAAATCATCAGATATACTTGCCGGTCAGGCCGCCGGAGTACATACGGTTCTGGTAAAAACAGGATATGCGGGAAAGGAGCAGGGAACGATCCCTGTCAAACCCGATCATATTGCCGATAACTTATACAACGCAGTGCAGTATATTAACAGGAGTCCAGGTTGAAAGAAAAGATGTTGATAACGGGTGGGGCCGGATTTGTCGGCTCTTTCCTTGCTGAAGAACTTCTAAAAAGAGACTATGCAGTTGTGGCGGTCGACAATCTTTCGACCGGTAGCCTTCAAAATGTCGCTCATCTGAAAGACAATCCCGACTTCGAGTTCAATACTGGCACTATTATGGATGAGGACTTGATGGATAAGCTCATCGGTCAGTCTATGAAGACATTCCATCTGGCGGCTGCTGTTGGTGTCAGGCTGATAATTGAACATCCTGTGGAAACGATTGAAACAAACATCATGGGAACCGAAATAATTTACAAATACGCCAATAAGCATAAGAAAAAGGTCATCATAGCTTCAACCTCTGAGGTTTACGGCAAGAATAACGAGATACCCTTTAAGGAAACCGATGATTCGGTTTATGGCCCAACATATAAATCAAGATGGAGTTATGCATGCTCAAAGGCTATCGATGAATTTCTGGCGTTGGCGTATTACCACGAGAAAAAACTCCCCGTGGTTATTATCAGGCTTTTCAACACCATCGGGCCGAGGCAAACCGGCAGGTACGGGATGGTAGTGCCCAACTTCGTCCAGCAGGCTCTATTGGGTCATCCAATTACAGTTTTCGGCGATGGTAAGCAGACCCGCTGTTTCGCAAATGTCAGGGATATCGTCTGGGCCATAGCAGAGCTTGCTGAAAAACCGGAGGCCGAGGGACAGGTCTTCAATATCGGCACTCAGGAGGTTATTTCTATAGAGGATTTAGCACTTAAAGTTAAAAAATTATGCAACTCGGATTCGGAAATCAGTTATATCCCTTATGATGATGCTTACGAGGCCGGCTTTGAGGATATGAATCGGCGGATGCCCGATATAACTAAGGTGCAAGGGATAATCGGATTCGAGCCAAAATCGGATCTGGAACAAACCATTAAAGAGATAATTGAATATTTTAAAGAATGAGTAGATTTTATATAGGTTCATTTGTAATCTCGTTTCTGGCCGTTATTGCATTTGTGCCGGTTGTGAGACGATGGGCGTTGAATATAGGTTTTCTGGATATTCCAGCCGGGGTAAAAAGTCACAAAGCGCCCACACCATTAGGTGGAGGCCTGGCTGTTTTAGCCGGGTCGGTGATTCTTATGACATTTGTTGCAATCCTGTCAGGCATAGATATACCCAGGACGGCAGTGGGAATTATCGCCGGGACTATCCTGATCTTTCTTATTGGAATCTACGATGACTATTATGAATTGGGAGCGCTGGGCAAGATTGTTGGGCAGCTTATCGCCGCTCTGATTTTTCTAACCTTTGTCGAGAAGCATCCCCCGATCATATCGTTTCCCGCCTTCTTTATCCTGACAGCCGTCTGGATTATAGGGCTTCAGAACGCCATCAATTTTATTGACAATCTGGATGGTATGTGTGGCGGAATTTCGCTGACGATTGCAACCGCTTTTGGGGTCCTTTTCATCATTAAGGGAATGCCGATATTTGCTATGATGAGCTTCGCACTCGCCGGGGGTGCTCTCGGATTTTTGCGCTACAATCTGGCGCCTGCAAATATTTTTCTAGGGGACGGGGGAAGCCTATTGTATGGCTTTGCGCTATCCTGTCTTGGCGTCGTTCATCTCAACACGTCAAAATCGTTCACAGAGGCTCTGGCTCCCATACTTATTATGGCGTTTCCGATATTCGATATGACCCTGGTGACAATTACAAGGTTGAACAAGGGACGAAAGGTATACAATGCCAGCAAGGATCACGCCTGGGATATGATCAAGGTTCAAGGATTAACAAGCGAAGCTACCGTCTATGTAATCTTGTTGATCAATCTACTGTTGGTGACGTCGGGTGCGACCGTGTTTTTCATGGGCGAATCACCATATCGCACGCTCCTGGTTGTCGGATTTGCTCTCCTGCTTTCCTCTATAGGCACTCAGCTTTATAAAAATTTCCTTTTCCTCAGGGAACGCATACTTGCATTAGCGATTGACCTGATATCTATTAATCTCGCTTTCTGGGCCTATTATTTAATAAAATATAAAAGCGGCCTCCTGTACTATTCCACCTTCTTACCACCGGAGGCGCTTGCAAGTTCTTTGGCCTGGATAAATGTATTTTGGATAGTTTTATACGCCGCCCTTGGCTTGTATGATATCTCATTTGAAATGAAATTCGATGCTCATTCATCTGCTCTGGCAAAGAGCATCGTCGCAGGCGTCCTGATCTTTCTTCTGGCGAATTTTAAACCTGGTGTCGGCTTCCAGGTTTCTTTCTCATCCATTGTCATATTCGTTGGCCTGCTGCTTGGAGTTAGCTCGTTGATGCGAGTTCTATTGCACATGAAATTTTTGAAGAAATTTAAAAAGGCGGCTCAAAAAATGAACGCTGTCGTCGTCAACCCAACCGGAGCCGTCAATGCTCCTTCACCAGATGAGATTTTCGGCCATCGCTACAATCTGGTGGGATATATCGGGCCCGATTCGGATTATGGCCTGAAAAGGCTCGGGGACGTATCCGAATTGGAGAATATTCTTAGAGTAACGAAAGCTGCCCGCGTTATCCTGGATATCGAAAAATCAGATTACCGTAACCTCACCGCCATATTTGAAAGTCCGTTCTATATGGAAACCATTTTTCTGGTACATGCGGGCCGCCAGGATAATCTGAAGGGGCTGCAAAGATATCGGTCGAACAATGACAATATAGATATCATATCGATAAGACATCGACGGCTTTTCCCGAGAATAGCAAGAAGACTATTAGATCTGGTTATTTCTATAGCGGGATTGTTATTAAGCAGTCCATATTGGGGAATAAAGATCTTGATCGCCTGGCGCAAGAAGAATAGGATTTTCGAGGAAGTAGAAATCGTTTCGAGAGGCGAAAAGATGGCCGGTATAAAGGCGCTTTCCGGAAATGGCGGAGCTATCAGAATTAGAAACTGCCTGGCATTACTATCTCTACTCAGGGGGGATTTAAGCTTATATGGGCCGACTATAACGACTGCTGACAAGTACGAATCCTCCAGAGATTCCATCCCCGGTTTCTGGAGAAAGTTTCTGGTAAAGCCAGGCCTTTTCGGGCCGGGATACATTGGGCGCACGCCGCAGGAAAGATTCGAACTGGATTTAGCTTATATGGAGAAAACGTCGCTCCGTGGTGATTTACTTATGATGATAAGGCATATGCTGGGGATACCTATGTCGAGGGAGATCAGAACGAAAAATGCTTGATCCGAAATTAATAAGAACTAATCCTGAACTCGTGAAAAAGGCCATACAGGATAAAGGGGAGAAAGTGGATGTAGACGAGTTCTTGGCTCTGGATGAAAAGAGGCGTCATATTATTGCCGGCGTGGAAAATCTGAAGGCCGAGCGCAATGCCGCATCCATTGAGATAGCCAGAATAAAAAAGGGGAAAGGCGACGTTTCCAAGATTATCTCGCAGATGAAAGCTGTAGGAGAAAAGATCGCAGGCTTTGATAATCAGTTGAAGGAGCTTGAAGATCGAATTGCCGATATCCTGTTATGGATGCCGAATATTCCTCACCAATCGGTACCCGTCGGGCAGAGCGACGAGGCTAATGTGGAAACCAAGCGATGGGGAGAAACAAAGTCATTTGACTTTACGCCCAGACCGCATTGGGAAATAGGGGAGATGATAGGGGGCCTGGATATACCGCACGGGGCCAGTGTCAGCGGTTCCGGGTTTTACTTTCTTACCGGACCGGGGGCAAAACTCGAACGGGCCTTGATTAACTTCATGCTCGACCTGCACACAGAGAAGCATGGTTATACGGAGGTTATGGTGCCGTATCTGGTAAGCGAGAATTCTATGCGGGGCACCGGACAATTACCTAAACTTAAAGAAGATATGTACCGGATCGAACAGGATAATCTCTATCTTATCCCAACCTCCGAGGTGTCGCTCACGAATATTCACGCCGGGGAAATTTTGCCACCCGGGTCTCTGCCGAAAAAATTCTGCGCTTTTTCTCCTTGTTTTAGACGAGAGGCCGGCTCCTACGGCAAGGAGACACGCGGTATTGTCCGGGTACATCAGTTCCATAAAGTGGAGATGGTTAAGATAGTGGAGCCGGAAACATCGTACGATGAACTGGACTCTCTTCTTGCAAATGCCGAGAAGGTCCTGCAACTTCTACAATTGCCTTACCGGGTGAGAATCCTCTGTACCGGTGATCTGTCATTCGCGGCATCGAAATGCTACGATCTTGAAATTTATGCCCCCGGCATGAACGCTTGGCTGGAGGTTTCCTCCTGCTCTAACTTCGAGAGCTTTCAGTCCCGCCGCATGAATCTACGCTACAGATCCGAAAAAGGCGGCAAAACAGAGTTTCCGCACACCCTGAACGGCTCAGGATTGGCTCTGCCGAGGACCATTGTCGGAATCCTGGAGAATTATCAGCTGAAAAGCGGCGAGGTGGTGGTGCCGGAACCTCTTCATCCCTACATGGGAAACCAGAAGGTTCTGAAAGGTTGATTTATGCGCCTGTTCAAACGAAAACAACCCGGATCTATGTATGTCGGGTATTCTGGCCTCTTCAAGGGATTCCTGATATTCGGGATGATTGCGGTTATAAGTCTGTTCATCTATTTCAACTACACCATTGTCAGCGGGCTCCGCGAGGACTCGGCGCGGGTCAGCCACGCTTACGCAAAACTCATACAATACGGCGCCAGCGAAGCCACCGACCCGGCAATCATAGATTTCATTTTTGAGAACATCGTTACGAAAGTGAATTTTCCCATCGTCGTCACCGATAGAGACGGAATGCCTGCCGCCTGGACCGTGGATATCAGTCCCACCGACACCTCCCAGAGCGCCAGAAATAGATTGTTCAAGTACATTAATGAGTTCGACGATCAAAATTCCCCCATTGAAATTACATCGGGAGGTGAGGTCATCAGTATCCTCCATTATGGAGATTCACGCTTGATCAGCCAGCTCCAGTTGATTCCGGTAATAGAGATTTCAGTAGTGGGTGTGTTTATGCTGGTGGCATTCGTAGGCATCCGCCATATCCAGCATTCGGAACAAAGATCGATCTGGGTCGGTATGGCAAAAGAAACGGCGCATCAATTGGGCACGCCGTTATCGTCATTGATTGGCTGGGTCGAGCTGATGAAGCTGAAATTCGCCGAGGGGAAAATAAAGTTGTCGGAAGGGAACGGTGAAAATGGCTTTGAAGAAATGACCTCGAGAATGCTCGGAGATCTAAAGAGGCTTGATCGAATAGCAACCCGCTTTGGACAGATTGGCTCGATCCCCGAACTGGAGGAGCGCGATATTAATGACGTCATCAGAGAGACAGTCTCTTATTTCAGGCTTCGCTTGCCATCGAGAGGAGTCACCATAAAAGAAAAATGCGGAGAAATTCCGCCCGCTAAGATAAATACGGAATTGATAAGCTGGGTCATCGAAAATCTGGTCAAGAATTCGCTGGAGGCCACCAGCCCCAAAACGGGATTTATCACGATTGCCACTGAGTATGATGCCGAGCATAGGAAGATCTGCATAACCGTCGAGGATAACGGGCGCGGCATTCCTCCATCCGAACAAAAAAAGGTCTTCGCACCGGGTTTCACGACCAGGAAAAGAGGATGGGGATTGGGATTGACTCTCGCAAAACGAATTGTTGAGGAATATCATGGAGGTAAAATAAACTTGAAATTCTCCGATCCCGGGATAAAAACGAAGTTTGCCATTGAGTTGCCAGCATGACTATGCAGAAAGATGAAAAGAAAACAATCCTCTGGGTCGACGATGAGATAGACCTGCTTAAAGCTCATATTATATATCTCAACGAAAGAGGTTACAGGATAGTTGAGGCCTCCAACGGTGATGATGCTGTAGAATTGGTGCGAAAGGGCGGTATCGATCTTGTCCTTCTTGATGAAATGATGCCGGGGAGGGATGGTCTGTCGACTTTGGTGGGGATTAAGGATATCAATCCCAACCTGCCGGTTATTATGGTCACCAAGTCGGAGGAAGAACATCTGATGGAAGAGGCCATCGGAAAGAAAATAGACGATTATCTCACCAAGCCTGTTAATTTGACCCAGGTTCTCTCCGCTGTTAAAAGAATACTGGAGCGACAAAAAATTACCGAAAGCGCTCTCACCAGAGAATTTGTGACCGAGTTCTCCAGGATCAGCGGACAATTGTCAGGATCAATGAGTTGGAATGATTGGCTGGAAACTCATATTAAACTCTCTGAAATCGACATTGAGCTAATGAAATTGCGTGATATGGGTCTCAAACAGTCTTTTCAAGATTTGAAAAAACATAGCACCGCGGAATTCGGAAACTTTGTTGTCAAGAATTATAGAAGCTGGGTTAGTGGTGGTGATGGACCGCCCCTGTCGGTCGATATAATTAAGGACCATGTATACCCTCTTCTCAAGGATGGGGTGCAAACGTTTTTCATAGTAATAGACTGCATGCGTCTGGATCAGTGGTTAATGATTGAACCGATCCTGGCACCTTATTTTGAAATCAAGAGGGATTATTATTTTTCGATTCTTCCGACAGCAACTCCTTTTTCGAGAAATGCTATCTTCGCCGGCGAATTCCCCGATAAGGTGGCGGAGTTGAATGCAGAACCCTGGGAAAAAGCGTCCAGCGAGGCTAGCCGTAACCGCAATGAAAGACAGCTTTTGGACCGCAACCTGTCGATGCTTGGCTTAAAGCTTAAAGGTGAGCCTAAGTATGTGAAGGTGCTCGATTATGCGGAAGGACAGAATCTGGCCAGGAAGATAAAAACCTATTCGAGCGTGCCTCTTCTTTCAGTCGTATATAATTTCGTTGATATCATGATTCACGGACGAAGCGAATCGGAGATACTCCAGGAGATCGCCCCTGATGAGGCGGCTTTCCGATCTTTGGTAAAAACATGGTTTGAGCATTCACATCTTTTCGATATGCTCAAGAAGCTTGCCGCGCTTGATTGCGCAATCGTTATAACCACCGATCACGGTTCCGTCATTGGCACCAGAGGCGCCATGGCTTACGGCAAAAGAGACACATCAACCAATCTCAGGTATAAATATGGAGACAACCTCAACTGCGACCCCAAGCAGGCCTGGCTGATCAAAGATCCCAGGCAGCTTCGCCTGCCTACATGGGGATTGGCCACAACCTATATCATTGCCCTGGAAGGTTATTATTTTGTTTATCCCACTAAATATTCGGAATATAGGCGTCAGTACCGGGATAGTTTTCAACATGGTGGCATATCGCCCGATGAAATGATCCTGCCGGTGGCAACCTTAAGACCAAGATAGTTAATAAATCTTCCTTACGGCAACAATGAATCTTTCTAAATGGTTGAAGATCTGATAATATTGGCGACATGAGAAAATTACTTTTTAAGACTACCAAAGACGTTTCTGAAACGGAAAAGATAGCCCGGGATCTGGCGGGCGTCCTGAAATCTGGCGATATTGTCGCTCTCTATGGGCCGGTTGGATCCGGTAAGACCTGTTTCGTCCGCGGACTTGCGCATGGTCTTGGATGCAGTCAAGAAGTCAAAAGCCCGTCATTCAGTCTGGTTAATGAATATTCCGGCCCCCTGTCGCTTTACCATATCGATTTCTATCGCCTCGAAAAAGAAGCGGAAATAATCGATCTCGGTTGGACGGATTACATCGAATCGGATGGAGTCGTCGCTATCGAGTGGGCCGAACGGGTCAGAAATATGTTGCCGCCGAATAGATTTGATGTTTATTTACATTTTTCGGGTCCAGAGATGAGACGCGTGGAGATATTAGCAGGTGATAATATTGGGGATCGACAGTTCTGACGAATTCGTCTCAACGGGCGTCGCAGGTCCGGCAGGCGTGATTATCTCAAAATCATCCGAGGCAGAGACGAGAAACAAAAACATACTCCATAGATTTATAGTGGATATGCTGGCTATAAAGGAACTGTCCTTTGCCGACCTTGACGGCGTGGCAATAGCAATCGGCCCCGGATCTTTTACCGGATTGCGGGTAGGGCTGGCCACGGTTAAGGGATTGTGCTGGTCGATGAATATTCCTTTGACGGGAGTTTCTTCCATCAGCGCTGTTGCGGGATGCTCAAAACCTGCGGGCCGGAATCTCCTGGCCGTAAAGGATGCTAAGAAAAAAGAGTTTTACTACGGTGGATTTGCCTTGACGAAAACGGGGATGGCACAGACGATCGCGGATTCTCTCGGATCGGCCGAAGACATTCTCATGCTGATGACGAAAGGATATGAGGTTATGGGCCCCGGTGTCCCTGCGTTAAAGAAGAGTCTTCACCCTCAATTCACTGTCGATGACGAATTCGATCGCGATTGCCTGGGCGGAGAAATCGCCCGTCAGGGGCGAGCAACCTTATTATCCGGCGAAAAGCTAAATATTGCAGAGGTAGCTCCCAATTATATAAGAACACCCACCTTTGTCAGGGGAAGAGTATAAGGCATGTCAACCATGACGATCAGGAGAATGGCCGAAAAGGATCTGGAAAGGGTCTCTGCAATCGAACAGGAAATCTTTTCGGATCCGTGGAGCTTCAACGCCTTTAAGACGGATGTCAAAAACGATATGGCCTGGCCGCTGGTGGTGGAATTTGAAGGTTCTATTATCGGCTATACAAATCTCTACAGGGTTGCAGGTGAGATACAGATAGGCAACCTCGCGGTCGCGCCCGGCTTCCGCAAGAGGGGCGTCGCAAAAAGGATAATGTTCGAAATCTTGAAGATCGCCGGCGATCACAAGTGCAACTCTATATTCCTCGAGGTTAGAGTGTCCAATAAACCTGCTCAGATTCTGTATGAATCTTTCGGATTCAAATGCTCGGGCCGCGGAAAAAACTATTATGCTAATCCCCGCGAATCAGCGGTCCTGATGGTTAAGGAGCTGTAATGGTTGATTGGTTTCGCAGAACGAGAAAGGGCATAATTAGCGATCAGAAAAAGAACATTCCTGATGGCATCTGGATTAAGTGTCCCTCGTGCAATGAGATCCTCACCGTCATGTCCCTCGAAAAACAATTCTGGGTGTGTCTTAATTGCGAATATCATTTCAGAATATCGCCGGCATTATATATTAAATTGCTTCTCGATGATGATTCTTTTGAGGAGTACGACAGCGAGCTTTTATCCGACGATCCTCTTAACTTTAAGGATTCCAAAAAATATTCTGAAAGAATTGCCGCCGCCAGAAAAAAAACCGGAAGAAACGACGCCATCGTCGTGGGCGTGGGGAAAACCGATGGCCTCGACGTTTCATTCGGTGTTATGGATTTTGAATTCATAGGCGGTTCTATGGGAAGCGTCGTTGGTGAAAAAGTGGCTCGCTCGATCGAGAGATCTCTCGAACGTGAAATCCCCTTGATCCTGGTCTCCTGTTCCGGCGGCGCCCGCATGATGGAGGGTATACTCTCTCTAATGCAGATGGCTAAAACGTCGGCTCTGCTGGCAATCCTGAATAAAAGACGTATTCCGTATATTTCGATTCTCACAAATCCCACTACGGCTGGGGTCATGGCATCCTATGCTTCCCTCGGGGATGTGGTTATCGCTGAGCCAAAAGCTCTATTGGGATTCGCCGGGCCTCGCGTTATTTCTCAGACCATCGGAACAGAGTTGCCCCCCGGCTTCCAGTCTTCAGAGTTTTTCCTTGAGCACGGATTCCTTGACAAAATAGTAAGCAGGCCGAAGTTAAAAGACTCTGTCGTAAAACTCCTGAGATATATGCTTCCCCGAGATGGTATTCCGGAATAAAATCCCCGAAATGGAATATAGCGAGGTGCTGGATTACATTCTCCAGATGGAGAAATTCGGCATCAAATTGGGCCTTTCTAATATTACAAAATTCCTGGGCTATTTAGGAAATCCACACCAGAGCTTTCCGGCGATACACATCGCCGGTACCAATGGCAAAGGCTCTACCGCCGCCGTCATGGAATCGATCCTTTCTTCAGCCGGTCATAGAGTGGGCGTATATACTTCGCCTCATCTGGTGGATTTCAGAGAAAGGATAAAAATCGGTGGTCGCTTCATAGAGAAAAAGTACATAACCGATTTTTTCAACAGGAACCTAAAGAAAATCGAAAAGCTTCCCGTCACCTATTTCGAGGCTGTAAGCGCCCTGGCATTCTCATATTTTGCGGATGAGAAAATCGATGTTGCGTTGGTCGAAACGGGAATGGGGGGAAGAATGGATGCCACCAACGTGATTACGCCGAAGGTCACTATCATCACAAACGTTGCCACGGAACATACCCGGTGGCTGGGTCTCAAGATCAGGGAGATTGCGTTCGAGAAAGCCGGAATAATAAAGCCCGGAATACCAGTTGTTACTGCGGCGGTCAACATGGATGCCCGTCGGGTGATCAGGCAGGTTTGCGATCAGAATAAGTGTAAGTTGGTGTCGGCATTCGATGAAACCCAGTGGATCATCAAGAGTATTTCACGTGACAATACCGAGGTGGACATTTTCACGCGTTCCAACAAGTATTATAATCTGCGGCTGTCGCTTCCGGGGCGGCATCAGCTGGAAAATGCGATATCCGCCCTCATTGCTGTTGAATTGTTTGAGGAAGAAACCGGCATAAAGACCACTCAGAATGCAGTTGCGGCGGGTTTCAGATCGGTGAAATGGGAAGGCCGTTTGCAGCGAATTTCCGATTCGCCTGTGATAATCCTCGATGTTGCTCATAACCCGGCCGCTCTGGCCAGAATCAGAGAATATTTCGATGAATTCTATCCTGATAAAAAAATTATTGCCGTCTTTGGTATCCTCTCGGATAAAGATTACAACCAGATGCTAAAAGAGCTCGATCGAATCGCCGATGTTATAATCCTTACCCGTCCCATGACCGACCGGGCTGTAGACCCGGAGTTACTGGCTGAGGAAATTGCCAAAACCGATACCAACTTCCAGGTCATCCCCATGGTGAAGAAAGCCTACCGGGCTGCCAGAGATTTATGCCAGCCCGACGATGTGATTCTTGTCACCGGCTCTCATTTCACTGTAGGAGAAGTGCTTTCGGGTTTATCGCAACAGGCTGTTTAATCGGCGTTTCATAATTTATTATCCTCCGGATCTATAGAATGAGCGCAGGTGGATACAGGCGTATTTTTTCCACAATTTTCGCTAACATCAGCAAGACTCCTTTGTATATTATAACGTTATGGCTGAATTCAAACTGCACTCTAGTTACCAACCCGATGGCGATCAGCCCGAGGCCATCCGGCAACTGACAGAGGGCCTTGAACGCGGCGATAAGTACCAGACTCTACTGGGTGTTACCGGTTCCGGCAAGACCTTCACCATGGCCAACGTCATCGCCGATCATGGCAGGCCGACCCTGATCATTTCTCATAATAAAACCCTTGCAGCCCAGCTTTACGGTGAGTTCAAAGGTTTTTTCCCTGAAAATGCGGTGGAGTTTTTCATCAGCTATTACGATTATTATCAGCCTGAAGCTTATATCCCCGGCTCCGATATCTATATTGAAAAAGACACCTCGATCAACGAAGATATAGACCGTCTTCGTCTTCGCGCGACATCATCCCTTCTGGAGCGGGACGATACTATCATCGTGGCTTCCGTCTCCTGCATCTATGGTCTCGGTTCCCCGGACGATTATAAAGATATGCTCGTATTTTTGGAATCCGGCCAATCCATTGAGCGGGATAAGCTCCTTAAAGATCTGATAGATATACATTATTCCAGAAACGATATTGAATTCGGCCGCGGCCATTTCAGGGTCAGGGGCGATGTAGTAGAGATCCATCCTGCCTATGGAGACGAGGCCGTCAGGGTGCAGTTCTCAGGCGAGGAAATCGAGAAGATCTCGATCATAAACATTGTGGATGGCTCGGTTCTGTCCGAGAAGGATAAACATGCCATCTATCCGGCAAGACATTTCGTCACCAGGCAGGAAAAACTTATCGGGGCCATCGATTTAATAGAAACCGAACTTGCAGGGCGGTTAAAATTCTTCAGGGATAATGGCAAACTCCTCGAAGCCCAGAGGCTGGAATCCCGGGCGAAATATGATATCGAGATGATGCAGGAGATCGGTTACTGTTCCGGCATAGAGAATTATTCTCGCCATCTTTCAGGCAGGAAACCCGGCGAGTCTCCATATACTCTGATAGATTTCTTTCCGTCGGATTTCCTGACAATTATAGATGAATCGCATCAGACCATTCCGCAGATAAGAGGGATGTATCGGGGGGACAGGTCACGCAAAGAAACTCTTGTCGAATACGGATTCCGGCTACCGTCGGCCCTGGACAACCGGCCGCTTTTCTTCGAGGAGTTTGAAACCAGGCTCCATCAGGCGATATTTGTTTCGGCAACCCCGGCAGAATACGAACTTGAAAGATCAAAGGGCGTACTGGTAGAACAGATCATCCGCCCCACCGGTCTCGTCGATCCGGTAATAACGATTAAACCTGTTGCATCCCAGGTGGATGACTTGATCGGCCAGATTAAAAAGGTTGCCGGCCGCGGAGAGAGAATCCTGGTAACTACCTTGACTAAGAGGATGGCCGAGGATCTAACCGATTATTTCAAGAACCTGGGTATAAAAGTGAGATATCTCCATTCGGAAATAGATGCCATCGGCAGGGTGGAGATATTACGAGATCTAAGGCTGGCCGAGTTCGATGTCCTGGTGGGGATAAATCTGCTGAGAGAAGGTCTCGATCTGCCGGAGGTTTCGCTGGTGGCCATCCTCGATGCCGATAAGGAGGGATTTCTGCGCTCGGAAAGATCGTTGATCCAGACTGCGGGACGGGCGGCTCGAAACAAGGCGGGGGAGGTTATCCTCTATGCCGATGATATAACCAACTCGATCAAAAAGGCGGTTTCCGAAACTGACCGCCGGCGGAAGATTCAAATCGAATACAATCGAAAACACGGAATCAAACCGGAAACGATCACAAAATCCCGCGATGAGATTCTGAAAACCACATCATTCGCCGATGCTAAAACCGCTATGCCCGAACGCGCCGCACCGGAAGAAATAGAGGCCGTAGCCAGGCTGGAATACGAGGAAAGAATCCGCGCTCTGCAGAGGCTGATGAAAAAAGCAGCAAAGGAATTACAATTTGAGAAAGCTACAGAACTCAGAGATGAAATATCACGCTTGAGAAAATCAGTGGGGAAAAAGTGACCGATTTAAAAAGACATCCTGCTATGGCAGTGGTTTTGATGCTCATCCTCATGCTATCTTGTGGAGACACCGGTGTAACTCCGAGGGATGAACCTACTAACGAAGATGCAATCTATAATATCATCAGGTTTGATCGACCTTCAGAGTTCAATATCGACCTTCTGGATTTCTCGGTTCCTGAGACCTCATTGGTGCAGGCGGGGCCGATTGTGCCTACCTTTTACTGGCTCAACCTTGACAGCGATTCCCTCTTCATTGCAATCGATATCAGATATCCTCAACCGGGAGACCCTATCGGAATAAACGCAAAAGCTGAAGTTCGGTTGTTGAAACATTTTTTCGGAACATTCGAAGTAATAGGCGTAGATACCAGCGACGGTAATCAGGCTCCGGTCAGGATGTCTAAAGAACTTACCATTCTGGGGGTCATGGAAGCGGATTTTGAGAAGTTCGGAGCCGATTATAATACTCGCCGGGGCTGGCTGCTGACGGAAATCTCAGACGCCGTGTATATCGGCAATATTTCCGGCCCGCAAGGGGCAATCGGTTCGATAACCATCAGTTCAATATCAAATCCGGACCATATCATCGATACTGATATAAAACCCTTATCAGAAGTGCTGAGGTTTTCACCGGGTGAATCTTTGACGGTTTCCATTACTGCAGCGGATACAGGTGATTTCATAAGCCTCCGATATAGATCCGGCTCCAATTTCAGATCGATTCCGATCACGCCCAACTCCGAGGGCGAATACATTACCGGATTCAGAGTCTCTGGTAGCGAAGGATACGATCATTTCTTGGTCGAGGCTATAAGCAATGACGCCGTTACGGATACCGCGAGCTTTAAACACAAGGCAATTGGTGTGATATATCGCATAAGGCAGTGAAGTATCCGGGATACATAGTAGTTTTTGAAAAATCACTTTCTTTGTTGGGAGAATAGTATTATATTCGCGCAAACGGAGGAGTTATGGCAAAAAGACAATCTTTCGCCGATAAAGCATCCAAAAAGAAACACGTGGTCGATTGCGACGTCTGCAACTCACCTATCACCCCGACTCTGGTGGTGCTTCCGCAGACTACCGATAGGGGGACTATTAAGTACAAGAAGACCATGATGAAGATTTGCAAATGTAACCATAAAGAAGTCTATGGGTGAGGGTAACTTCTTTGTGTATAGATGATTAAGAAGTGGAATAAACCGAAGATTCTGAGTGACCAGGATCGACGGCTTGTGAAACTTCTTACAATATCCCTTGACCCTTTCGGCTCCGGGGATTATTTTTGATCGATGTGGCTTTCCCCCTAATCGAAGAGATCTCGATGGCAAAAATAGATGTTGATACAGTGCGGTGCAAGGGATGCGAATTATGTATTCCCGCCTGCCCCAAAGACGTTATCGGCCTGTCAAAATCCTTTTCTGCTTCCGGATATTATCCGGCCATCATGATCAAGCCTGAAGCATGTAATGGCTGCAAGCTGTGTGCCTATGTATGTCCCGATGTGGCCATTACGGTCTATAAATAGGAAGGGTTGGATATGGGCGAAAGAATGTTGATGAAGGGCAATGAGGCGATGGCGGAAGGAGCCGTGAGAGCCGGTTGCCGATTCTTTGCCGGTTATCCTATAACTCCTCAAAACGAAATCCCTGAATATATGTCATGGCGCCTACCGGAAGAGGGAGGCACATTCATTCAAGCCGAATCAGAGGTTTCCGCCATCAACATGCTCTACGGCGCCAGTTCAGTCGGTACGCGGGTCATGACATCATCCTCATCCCCGGGAATCAGCCTCAAACAGGAAGGAATCTCTTATTGCGCCTCGGCGGAGCTACCTATTTTCCTTGCCAACATTGTCAGGGGCGGGCCGGGTCTTGGCAACATCGCTCCGGCACAGGGAGATTATTTTCAGGCTACACGCGGCGGCGGACACGGTGACTATCGCGTCATTGTCTTAGCTCCGAAATCGGCTAACGAAATGGCGAACTTCCCGAAAAAATGCTTCGATCTGGCATTCAAATACAGAATTCCCACCATGATCCTGGCCGACGGAATCCTGGGCCAGATGATGGAACCGATATCTTTCGATTTCGATCCGATAGACCCCGCCTCTCTACCGAAGCCGGATTGGGCTTTAAGGGGCACCGAAAATGGTGAAAAGAGGGTCGTCAAATCCTTCGACTTGAGACCCGGCAAGATGGAAAAGTGGAATTTCCGCCTCGAAGAAAAATACGATCAGATTAAAGCCAGCGAAACCAGGTATGAGAGCTTTCATATCGATGACGCTGAAATTATCCTGACTGGCTATGGTACTGCGGCCAGGATCTGTGAAGAAGCCATGATGCTCGGCAGGAGCGAAGGACTCAAAATCGGTCTTGTAAGGCCTATAACGCTCTGGCCGTTCCCCGGGAAGATCTTTCGGGATCTGGCTGATACGGTTCGCAAATTCCTGGTCGTCGAGATGAGTCTTGGGCAATACGTGGAGGACGTTCAGCTTTCGGTTAACGGTAAATCTGATATACACCTGCATAAACGTCCGGGGGGCGGTATCCCGACAGGAGAGGAAGTTCTGGAAATTACAAGGAAAGTCTCTGCCGGCGATGAATCCTGGCGGTTCGCCTGATAACAAGGTTTTGGAGATAGACATGAAGAAAGTTTTCGAGCGGACAAAGGGACTCACCAATATCCCCATGCGGTATTGCCCTGGCTGCGGTCATGGTGTTGTCCATCGCCTTGTTGCCGAAGTCTACGAGGAATTGGGAGTTCAGGGAAAGACAATCGGGGTTGCGCCCGTCGGCTGCGCAGTTTTTGCCGATGAGTATTTTGATGTCGACATGATCCAGGGCGCTCATGGCAGGGGACCTGCTATCGCCACAGGTATAAAGAGAAACCTTCCCGATCGATTGGTATTTTCATATCAGGGCGATGGTGACCTGGCATCTATCGGAGCCGCCGAGATGCTTCACGCTGCCGCCCGTTCTGAGAATATCACCATTATATTCATAAACAACGCCATTTATGGTATGACCGGCGGGCAGATGGCTCCAACCACGCTTCTGGGTATGAAGTCGACAACCTCCCCGGCGGGCCGCACGGTTGAGGCTAACGGTTATCCCATTAAAGTCTGCGAGTTGCTGGCGGCTCTTGACGGACCGGTCTATCTGGAAAGAACATCGGTTGATAAACCGGCCGGTATTATCAAGACCAAAAAGGCGATCAAGCGCGCATTCGAATACCAGCTTCAGGGACGAGGTTTCACACTGGTTGAGATACTCTCACAGTGCCCTACAGATTGGAATATGACCCCCTTGCAGTCCCTGGAGTTTGTAAGAGGGAAGATGATCCCATACTATCCTCTCGGCGTGTATCTGGAGCCTGAGGATGACAAGAGATCGCGGCCGGCCAGGACTCCGGCTGCCGATACCATATCAACCAGGAAGGAGTAGGGAAGTGTATCAGGGAATCATCATGTCCGGGTTCGGCGGCCAGGGGATTGTTTCAGGGGGAATTATGCTGGCATACGCAGGCATGGTGGATGGCAAAAACGTCACTTTCTTTCCTGCTTATGGCGCTGAGATGAGAGGCGGCACCGCCAACTGCTCGGTGGTGGTTTCAACAGATCCGGTGGCTTCGCCGATTGTCGGTAATCCGGATTCCTTAATGGTCATGAACGAGCCGTCGCTGGCAAAGTTTGAATCATCTATCAAGCAGGCAGGGTTGATGCTGATTAATACTTCTCTGGTGGCATCGAGACCTACGCGGGCTGATATTACGGTTATTGAAGTGCCCGCTAATGACATTGCCGAAGAGTTGGGTAATATCAAGGCTGCCAATATGGTTATGCTTGGCGCATTTGCAAAAAAAACCGGTGCCGTCAAGATCGAGACTCTAAAAGACAGCATAAAAAAGGTTTATGTGCGAGCCACCGACAAGATGGTTGAAACCAACATAAAAGCCATAGATAGAGGAGTGGCAATCGCAGGATAGCGAATTAGCCGTCGGACCTGTGCGAGGGGAATCATCCGCTGAGGTTTCCTGTTTCGTTAAAATGAACATAGCCTGAAATTGCAGGCATATAAAAAATCCTTGAGGAAATAGACCCGAAAATCCTGCCTGATACTTCTCCGCCTAAAATAGAATCCTTTGAATATGTTAGAACGACATTATATATTTGGGTTGCCTGATTAATAACCGAGGTGAGGATTGTTTAAAAAGATTTTAATCGCCAACAGGGGAGAGATCGCCGTAAGAATTGTTCGGGCCTGCCGCGATCTCGATATCAGGTCGGCGGCGGTCTTCTCCGAGCCTGACAGGACATCATTGCACGTTCGTCTGGCTGACGAGGCCTATCCGATCGGCCCTGCGCCGTCATCAGAATCTTATCTTGTAATCGATAGAATTATCGAGACAGCTAAGAAAGCGAATGCGGAGGCAATTCATCCCGGTTATGGCTTTCTGGCCGAAAATCCCACTTTCGCACGGGCCTGCGA
>SDBT01003388.1_pt1 | contig 27617 bp, 18 predicted proteins | sample 2277101 | NCBI WGS metagenome assembly SDBT01 (sample SAMN10404973, study PRJNA504765) | marine sediment metagenome | isolation source: marine sediment core GS10_PC15, 103 cmbsf | place: Arctic Ocean: Southern Knipovich Ridge | collected 2010 | reverse complement strand
TTCGTCACGGCCAGGTTAAGCTCCCGCAGCCCCGTCAGGCCCTTCAGGTGCGCCAGACCCGCATTGGTGATCTTCATGCCCCGCAGGTCAAGCACCCGCAGCCCCGTCAGGCCCTTCAGGTGCGCCAAGTCTCCATCCGTAGCACCGGGCAGACGCAGGACCGGAACCCCCTTCGACGCGATCTCCTTGGCGAGCGCACGCATGTCCAAGGGCCCTGCCGGCTCTACGGACCAGGATACGCACCTGGGAATGACAATGGGCTTGGCCGAAGGGGTCCGCCCAATCTCTTCTTCCATCCGGTCGCCCTCACGGAGGATCCACATCGTTAGAGACAGTTTGGAATTGAACGTGCAGCCACCCGTGGCGGACAACCCGGCGTTGTTGCCGTCCTCGCCGTTGCAGCCGAACGCCGACATCGCCACCACTGCCGCCACGACAGCGGCCGCGGCAACCTGCCGCATCAGGCCCGGAATGGTTTTCCCAGTGCCGCCCAGCGCGCTGCCGGCAACCCCCGCCAACAACATGACCGTCAATAAAGACAGTAGACTTCCAGTTTTCCGCATCTCTACTCCTTCTCCGCCATCAGTTTGACCATCCCCCGGCCGCCACCAGACTATTTCTCACCAGTTGCCTTCGTTTCGCTTTCGAGGCGGTGGGCGAGATTGGCTTTGGCTTGAGTTGACATCTTCTTGATCGCCTCATAGTTCTTCTTCTTACCATCCGGATCGCTATGCTTGACTTCCGGGGTAAAGTCCAGCTTATCGGTACGGAAGCTATGCAACGGTTGCCACGGCTTGCCTTCCACTTTAAGGTTGCCCATCGGAGAGCGGGCCCATGCGTAACGAGCCGACACGGGCTCTTTCACCAGGGGACTGGAGACGAGGATCTGCTTGTTCCTTTGGGCTTTATCTTTGGCACTCTTGGCGACGGCATGGGCCAGGTAATAGTTGCCTGATTTGTCTGCAATCGAAAAGCCTTCCAGCTCCGAACCCATGTCATCGGGGAACACGGCTTTGTCAAAAGTCAGAAGTATCTTGCCGGCATCGACGACGGCGGATAACAACTTCGCCGATTCCCAGGAGATATCTTCTTTTCCGTAGACCGTCTTCAATGCCCAGCGCGCGGTACGCAGGCCGAGGGCCTTCTTCTTCTTGGTGTGCAGTTGGGGGATCTTCTGGTCGCAGGATGGAATGAACGCGGTGTGCTCGGGGTCCTTCACGTCGGCAAGGCCAAGACGCTGAGCCTCACGGATATAGGCGGCTGTGGAGAAACCCATTTCTTCGAAGTTCCGTCGGGTCTGGGCGCGGCCGCCGGCACAGAACCCGATCACTGCAACCGGCAGTTTGGGATCATTGAAATCCTCACGCCAGCCATCCACCATCAACTTCATCAGTAGACGATAGAACTTAGGCTTACAGCTCGTGTTCTTCATCGCATTGTTGTAGCCCTGATGAAAAGCCACGCCCTTGATATTCAAGCCCTTGAAAACGCCGAACATGCCATTGTAGCAGGACGCCGCGTCGCTGGGGCTGCGCCCCGGCACACTCCAGGAACGCAAATCCTTGCGGGTCGGTTTGGGCGGCAGCATATCCTCGGCGACACCCTTCTTGCGCTGGGTGGCTACGGTCTTCTCCCATTTCTCGACTTGCTTCTGAAGAGCCGCGTCCCAGTCGAACTCGGCCTGACGCTTCTCCACCCACTTCAAGTATTCAGCCGCCCGCGGGTGTTTCTTGAATTTATGGCGGGGAACAAGGCTCTCCAGGGATGCTCCTCCGCGAGAGTTGTCGATAATGCCGATCGGGATCTGCAGGCTACGCTGGATGCGTGAACCGAAGAAAAAGCCGATCGCTCCCATATCCATAGCCGTCTCGGGCGTGATCACTTTCCAGTTCTTGTTCGTGTCTTTCCCGTTGAGATCCTTGTCCTCCAGATCCGTTTCGACATGTTCGGATTCGGCATAGGAGTTGATCCTGATCTGACGCATCAAAGGCAAGTGCGCCATGGACGACTCGAAGGGAGCTTGATAGACCGCCTTGAGAGCAAAGGCCATATTGCTCTGCCCGTTCATCACCCAGATGTCGCCGATGAGGATGTTGTCCATCGTGATGACCTGCTCGCCGGCTTGCACTTTGATTGTTTGCCCCTGTGCATTGGCCGCTTGAGCCTTGAATATCACTTCCCAACGCCCCTTGTCGCCCGCGGCTTTGCCCGTGGCCGAGAGCTTGCCAAAGGAAACCTTCACCTCTGTCCCGGCGGGAGCCCAACCCCAAATCGTGATCGGTTTGTCGCGTTGCAGCACCATGTTGGTCCTGAAGATGCCGTGAACTTTCAGCTTCTGGGCCGCCGCGAGCGTTTGCGCGTTGGCAACCAGCAACAGAACGACAAGCCAGACAATCTTGAATCTCTTGTTCATCATTATTGATCCTTAGAATTTCATCGAGTGGTATGACGGCTCGCTGCGGTGCCATGATACACGACGGCTGACGGTTTCCGAATTCCGAATTCCGAATTCCGATTGAACGGCGACGGTACGGCCCTGCCGCTTGCTTGTCCTGTCGCAGACCTTGAGCTTGTCGAAAGGAGTCCACGCCCCCCCCTTGGGGCCCCCGGGCGGGGGACGGAAGCCTTGGCGAAGCTGGTTCGCTTGCGGCTGGGGTTCTGTCCTTCATTGCCCCTGGTTGGCGCTGACCTGCTGCAGCCAGTTTCGCGCGATCAGTTCGTGCCCTTGCGGCAGGGGATGGATGCCGTCCCAGATCCAGTGTGCCGGGTCGACGGCCTTGGCGGCGGCGTCAAAGATTTCCTGGGTCTTGATGTGGACGGCCCGGTAATCCTTGGCCAGCCGGGCGACGATGACGAGGAGCTTGTCCACTTTCCCGCGCCAGGATGTCCATTGTTTCTCATTGCTCAATCGCCCCGACGGCAGAACGAAGGGATCGAGCAGCACCAGGCCCAGATTGGCATTAGCCTTGCGGCTGGCGTCGAGGATTGCGCGGTAGTCCGCTTCCCATGCGTCCAGCGGAATGCCGCCGGGGCCGCTTCGAGCGACGTCATTGACGCCGATGAGAATGCTGAGCAGGTCGGGTTTCATGTCGATGGCATCTTTCTGCCAGCGTTTCTTCAGGTCCGCGACTTTGTGACCGCTCATGCCGCGGTTAAAGAACTCCAGTTTTGCCTCGGGCATGTCAACGCCCAGGCGGGACGCGATCAGATAGACATAACTGTGACCAAGATAGTGATTGCGATCGCGCTGGTTGCGCCCCCATTTCATGTCGGTAATGGAGTCGCCCTGAAAGAGCAGGCGGCTGCCTTTCTTGAAGGCGGGCAACCGGTAATCATAGCCGCCGACCCCCGCGGGATTGCTGCGACTTTCGCGGGCCTCAACAGCGGCACACACGACACCCGCGCCCACGCAGACGGCACTGCTGGTGAGAAATGTTCGACGAGTGGTGGTCGGCATGACTCTTACTCCCTGTCTCGTGAAAATATCTAACTGTGAGAAAGACAACTTTGCGGAAACGGGCCGGAATCAACAAGGATGGGGCCCTCTTATCTCGTCCCAAGAGCCTTTACGCCTCGATGATACCCCCAGCCAAGCCACCGTCAAGCTCACGAACTCGCTGGGGCTGGTCCAGGGACCAGAGGTCAAAGGTCAAAGGGCTCAGGTTCGAAAGGCCGGGACAACGCCTTGGGTTTGCTCAGGGAGACCAGATCTGACAGTTCGGAAGTGCCTTCTTCAGGGCGGCGACGCCGGCTTCGGTTACGTTGGTCTGGCTGAGGTTGAGCTTCTGCAGGTCCTTGAGCCGGCCGAAGTGCTGGAGCTGCTCGTCGCTGAGGGACGACCCTCTCAATATTAAATGGCGCACGTGCGAAAGGGTCGTAATCTCGCGGACCGCCCCGTCGTCGAGCCCGAGACCGATCAGCAAGAGTTTCTCTATCCTTCTTTGGGCCAACGCGGAGATGCCGGTTCCTTTCATGGCAGGCAGCCCCTCATGCCAACCGATGTCAAGTATGGTCAGATTCGGCATTTCGGCAATAGGCTTCCATATCGCATCGGTAAGATGAGGAGAGTGCAGAGTGAGCGATTTGAGGGTCCGCACTGCCCCGATCGATTCGAGAGCCGCGTTGGTAACCTTCGGGGAGCTGAGATACAGCGTGGCCAGCGACTTGAGCTTCGCGAGTTGCTGCAGTGGTTTGTCCGTTACCGGACAAGCGTTGATGCCGATTTTCCTGAGCTGCGGAATTTTGCAGGCTGCCAATACGAACTCATCGCCGATTTTCGAATCTTCAAAACGCAGGTCCTGCAATCCGCCAATAGCAGCGAGGACCTCGAATCGGAATCGGCCCGCCGGCCGGACTCCTTGAAAGCGAAGCATCTTCAGCGACTTGATTCGTGACAGATGCTCCACGGATACCTGGGTGAACTTCCCAGTCGGCCACTCGATGTTCACGTGGGTCAGCTTGCCACAGCGCTCCAACAGCGGGCAGAGCTTCTTGATCAACTCATCGTTCGCTTTGGACACAAAGACGGTCTGGAGACGAATCGGTCCCTCGGGCAGTTCAGATGTCTTGCGGATCTTCGTGGCCCTGCCATGGGAGTCGTCGACTCCGACCGCGCTACCACGTGCAAAAAGGAACGCTGCGGCGGCGCGATCCGGCGCGTCAGTCGCTACGGCTGCGGGTTGGGCTCCGGCCGAGTCGACTTCAAGCAACACGCGGAACCCCAGATGGCTTGCCACCCATTTGGGAAACACGTTCATGCGGCCGTCGGAACTGCATAATCGGTTAATATCGATATAACACCCGCCGACACAGACCTTCCATTTCGTCTGTGCCGGGCCGACGGGGTCGGCGTCTTTGCCGGCCTTGCGTGGCGCATGCCAGTCGGCGACCCATTCCCACATGTTGCCGTACTGATCGTACAGGCCGTATGGATTCGCTCGCTTCGTGCCAACCGGGTGTGGCAGGTCGCCGCTATTGCCGTGTGCCCAAGCGAAGGCCCCCGATTCGCTGGAGAGCGATGCGTACCAGTGCTTCGTGTTCGTGCCGGCACGCGCGGCGAGTTCCCATTGGGCTTCGGTCGGCAGCCGATAGCGGGCGCCTTGGCTCTTCGAGAGCCATTTGCAGAACGCCTCGGCATCGGCGTAAGTGACAGTCGAGACGGGATAGTTATCGGTGCCCTCGTACTCCGGTGTATGCCAGAGACTCTTGGTCCTCGTCGGGTTGAGACTGCCGGGTCTCTCGGGCTCGGTCTTGTAGCCCGTGGCTTTGACGAATTGGCGGAACTGCCCAACGGTAACTTCTGTGGCGCCGAGGTAGAACGCGCGCGTGACGGTGATGTGGCGCTTGGGAAATATGTCGTCGCCGGTCTTGCCGGTCTCAAACGTGCCCGGTGGAATCAACATCAGCTTCATGCCGATCGAGTTGGCCCACTCCGCGGACACGCCCAGATGTATGGCGCACGCCTGCTGATGCGTTCTTGCCTGCGCGGCGTCGAAAGGGGCGATCGCCAGGGGTGGACTGTCGGGCGATCGCTTGGCGACAGGTACTGTGATCGACGTACCCTCAGCATCCGTTACGGTGGACTTTCGCTGAAACAGGAGGTGCAGTTGCGTCACGCCGGCGAACTCCATTGCCGCCAGTCCCGCGATCAGGACAAGGAGCACAGCGGCCAGATAAACGATTGGCCGGCGCGGCTTCGATTCGGTGGCTTCATTCCCGGTTGGATCAGCCCCGGACGGGTGCTGGATCGCGGGGAGGTGTCTCGCAAACAAGTCGGCCACTTCCGATGCGGATTGAAATCGGTCGTCCGGGCTCTTGGCCAGGAGCTTATCGATGATCTGAACCAACCATGGCGGGATGTCCGGATTCAGTTGACCAATGGCCGGAGGCGTGTCATCGCAAACGCGCCGCATAACGGCAATCGTTGTAGTACCGCCGAACGGTGGGCTGCCCGTGCACATGGCGTACAGGACGCTGCCAAAACTGAACAGGTCGCTGCGATGGTCGAGCGGGTGTCCCTCTCCCTGCTCGGGCGACATGTATCGCGGCGTCCCGCAAATCTGGCCCGTCCTGGTCACGCCGATATCGTCCACCGTGCGTGCGAGCCCGAAGTCGGTGATCTTCACGCGCTCAATGCTGTCTTCCAGAAGAATGTTCGCCGGTTTGATGTCGCGATGGATCAATCCCTGCGCGTGGGCCGCAGCAAGCCCCTGGGCGATCTGCAGGCCGATCTGCAGAATGGACTTCACGCCCAGCGCCCCGTCTTCACGTATCTTCTGATCCAACGTCTTTCCGTTGATGTACTCCATGACCAGAAAGGGAGTCTGTTCATGTTCATCAACCGCGTGGATCGTTATGACGTGCGGATGGGTAACGGCGGCCGTCGCATACGCCTCGCGCAGGAATCGTTTTCGGGCCTTTGGACTCGTCGCGATCTGCGGGGCGAGCACCTTGACCGCTACGTAGCGGTTCAGCTTCGGGTCATGGGCTTTGAAGACGATCCCCGCCCCGCCCTGGCCCAACACTTCGGCGATTTCATAGTAGCCAATTCGGCCCAGCGAGTCCGGCTCGTCGCTGGGGGAGAGAAAGCCGAAGGATGTATCATCGTCGAGATCCCTGCGAATATCGTAGTCGCGATCGATTGCGGGTGTCTCAGGAGAGTCATCAAGCGTATTCTCAGAGTCTCGAAGCAGCGCCTCGATTTTCTTGCGGAGAAGGGCATCGTCACCACACGCCTCGTCCAGAAACGCAGATCGCTCCTCCAGTGATTCCAACTCCAAGGCCCGGCGGAGGATGGTCTGATCGTCCATGTTCAGCTTTCTGTTTCCGGCAATCCCGTTCGTGCCAATCGCAGTATAACGCGATTCGGGTTTCAGCGACAGACGCCAGGATAGGGAGTTGGGGGAGTTCCAGCTGTAGCAATTCATCCCTCACAGATTGGCAACATGCAACTTCCCACTGACTACGGGCTCCTGGCTACGGGCTCCTGCTCCTCGCTACCGCTTCTTGACCGTCATGCTGATTCCGAAACTCTCCATCATGATGAACGACGTGTCCAGGGCCGGATCGGTGGTGATGGCCTTGATGTAGCGGGGGTCGGGCATCCGACCGTGCATGTCGTGGCCGAGGATCAGTCCGCCCGGGCGAACCAGCGGCAGCAGCTTGGTGAGATAGTCGACGTAGCCCTTCTTGTCGGCGTCGAGAAACACCAGGTCGATCGGCTCCTTGTGCTGTTTGACCGTCTCGTGGGCGTCGCCTTTGATGATGGTGATCAGGTCATCGACGCCGGCCTTCTTGAAGTTCTCTCGCGCCATCTTGATCATCTTGGGATCGATCTCGTGCGTGTAGACCTTCCCGCCGACGGCCCGTACTCCCAATGCCAGCCAGATCGTCGAATAGCCGCTCGAGGTGCCGATCTCGACGACGCGCTTTGCCCCCTTGGTCTCGACCAGTTGCCGCAACACGCGTCCTTCCCTGGTGGTGATGTTGAGATACCATTTGCCCTTGGTCATCTCGTCGAGGGCCGCCAGCGCCTTCTTCTCTTTGTCATCTTTGGCCACCGGCGGACGGTCGATCGGGGGCGCGCCCCCAAACTTGAAGCCCGGGCGCTTGGAACTGTCCCTGGGCGCCTGCGTCGACGCCGTGTTGATTGCGAGCGACACGACCACCAATGCCGCGACGCTGAGAATGAGACTTCTCATAGTGCTTCTCCTGTGAAAGTCACTGCGCGTGGCCGTCCAGGTGCCGGCACAGACCGGGCAACCTACCCGAACGCCACGGCGGTGAGTATGTCACCCGGCCCGAGGATTGCAAACACCTTTTCGCCCCCGCCACTGCGCCGCTTGCCACGCCGTCTTGTCTCGGCGAAGGTGTGAGCCGAAGACGGAAGACGGAAGACGGAAGCCTCGGCGGAGGCGGATCGAAAATCGGACGATCCGCAATCCACATTCCGCGGTCCGCTTTCCGCTCTCCGCTTGCCCGTCTCCCTGGCCCCAAATCCACCCCCAATCCCGCGGGGCTACCCACGGTGTCCTTCTGTATGCCCACCCGGCTCGGCGACACGTGGAGAGAAGGCTCACACCACTGAGCCGTCCCTCCCCGTTCGGGTTTCCAAACGGCTCGCAGCTTGTACTTCCTCGGCCGCACCCGCCTTCTGCCCATCTGGCTCCCGCTTAACCTTGAATACCACCACCAGGCCCTCAGAGATATTGTCCCATCGTGGGCCCGCTAGTGCCTCAGGGTTGAAATAGTAGTCGTCGCCGTCTCGGCACTGGATGAAACCGAACTGACGGCCACCCTTCTCGAGCAATTTCCTTACCATCCCCAGCAAGAATCCAGGTGGACAAGAGTATTCAGCAGCAACTCGCTCCATCTGGGCTTTCCGAGCCTCCTCCGCCTCCTGCTCCTCCAGCGTCGACAAGGCCCAGGCAATGCTCTTCAGAACCTTCCCCGAGGCCTCCTTGGCACGAAGCGCCTTCAGCCGCTCCAAGTGCCTGGGTTCTCCCAATTGCCCCAAGAGTCCGGGTGCTGACGCCCGAACACTCTCCTCATGATGCTCAAGATAATCCCAGGCACATGCAATTGCGGCACTGCGGTTCTCCGGCTTCCTTAGGTACGCCGAGGCGGCAAACCGCTGGACCAGGACTAGGGCGCTTGCCAGCACGGCAGTATTGCTCGGAGACTTAACTTGATTGAGGGCTACTTCAGCCGCCACGTCAGCAAAATACACAGGGAGGCGATTGATCTTTGCCAGGCTGGCGATAACGCGCATCGCGTTAATCGCGACAATTGGCGCACACTCGGTGGCTAGCGTGAGGCAGAGCCGTCCCAACTCGAGGGGCTCAACGTCGGCAGAGCCGTTGTTCTCCAAGGTATGTGCCGTCTTGGCAAGCAAGCCGGCAATGGCATACCGGGCAACACGTTGAACTGTCGGAAGCTCATTCTCGTTCTTCAAGAGCTTGCGAAGCGGGGAGATGTGCTTAATAAGGCCGACGCGCCCAAGCGTGCCGGCCGCATTTTTGCGCATCACCTTTTCAGAATGATTCAGGCATTGAATGCAGAAGTTGAGAACGTCTTCGTATGTCCCCTTGTCAAATAGGTTGTTCGAAAGGCGCACCAAAGCCTGGAAGAGCACCAGGGCGCTGGCTTGCTCACTAACGTCTTCGGAATCCAGCAACAAAATCGTCTGCTGCTTGGCCCGCTCCAGGGAGGGAGGGTCATCGGCAAAACCAGGCAATCCACATCGCGCGAGCGATTCGAGAACCCCAAGCGATGCGCAACGGGCAGGCGCATCAGGTTTGTCAAGGTGATCCAAGCACCATTCGGCCAGCGTTCGGACGGTTTCTTTATCGAAGCACGCCCCCAATCGCCGCTCACTATCGGACAGCATCCGTATCGCATCAGGCAGCTTAGCAAGGATGTACAGCGTGATTCTTATCCGGCGATCTGCCTGCGGGTCCTCGTGTCCGGCCTCCAAGAGACGAAGGCACAGCTTCACCCCCACAGGAGATGGATGACTGAGTACGATATTCAGCAGGGCAGACATACGGGCGGCGGGTAAGCAACAAAGCGTTTCGACAACCTTGCTGACCCTCCCCACAGCATCGACCTTCAAGACCGCGAAAAGCGCGTTCCGGACAACGGTGTCGTTTTCGTCTTGCCCTTGTGCAATAATCTTGAGAAGATCATCGACAACGGTCGCGTCTCCGAACTTCCCAAGAGCCGATGCCGCAACACGACGAGTCCCGACGCGCTCCGGACCATGGTAATTCTTCAATTGGGCCTGGAGGAATGTCTTGAACTCGTTTTTATCAGACTCCGACAGGGAGTCGATCATCTGCTCGAGTCCAAAACAAGCCGACCCCCGGACGTTCTCGGTTGTTTTGTCGTCGAAGGCCAGTTTCTTCAGCAGTTCAACGGCATCAGTCCAACCAAGTTTTCCAAGTGCTGAGGCAGCGGTCGCGTGGTTTCCCGCTGAGCGAGGATCCTCCTGCCGCAATACCGCCATAAAGAGCGATGCAAGCTCTTCCCTATCCGCATCCGCATCTGCCAACCGCGATCTATTGCTCCCGATGTACCAATCCAGTGCTTCAAGGACGCTGCTGAAAAGAGCCGTACCTGTTCCTGACGCCTTGGCCTTGTCCAGGAGCGGGTGCAGAACATCTGTATCTGGCCGCCGGGCAGCCCCCAAGGCAATCGCAGCACCAGATGCAACAATCTCCTCGGAGCCTTCGCCTTCATTCAAGACATCGAGAACGTGCGGTATCGCCCGCTTCTGGTCGAGCCGGACCGCGGCTCGGGCGGCTATCGAACGGACATACGGATTCTCATTGGTGTCCTGGAAGAGTTCCTGTAGGCGGGAGTAAAGGGAGCCAACCTCGCGCCCGCCAGCGTACCATGCCCCCAGCCACCGCACCACAGGGGCTGGATCCTCCAACATGTCTCGCAACGCCGCCTCCCGTTCTTCTTTGACGATGTCGGCCGCCCTTCCAGCCAGGGTCGTCTTGCTATTGGGAATGCATAAGCGCGCCGCCCGAAGGGAACTCTCGATCAACTCTGGCTGCGCCAGCTCGTCCCATTGTTTATCGTGGAGTCTTGCTTGCGACCTGTCCGGCACGCGCAAGATCGTGGCCCACACCTGTGCCGAGACGGAAGGCGGCAACGGGGGGAAGCACTCGCCAAGGCAGTTGGTAATCACTTTTGCCAACGACAGGTCTAACCCCTCATCCTCGGTCCCAAGGTCGTCCGCGTATTCGGCAAGTCTTCGCAATAGGACCTGCACGTTCTCATTATGGCCGATTCGTGAGAATTCGCCTGCCAAGAGAGGCAAGACGCTGTACCAGCCGGGGTCTTGCAGGTTCTGCGAAACACAGGTTTCCCAGTCCGGCCTCCTTGCTAAAGCGCATGCGGCTAGGTACTCCCCTAGAAGTGCGATGGAGAAGTCGTAATACTTCTCCATGCCCCCATCCTCATACCGCCAATTCAAAATCCCGTCCTGTTCTACAAGTTCCTTGAGTAGGCCGGCCAGGCTTTGTGGCGACCAACTCGTTGGCGACGAGATCGCTGAGATGGCATCGTGCACACAGTCGCTCGAAAATGGGCCCTTCAGTGTTAATCGGCGTGCCCCCAGCGACTCCAGCAGAGGCACTTTGTAGTGGTAGTAGGTATCGAGGTCCCTTCTGAGTTTCCCCCGACGACGCATCAAACGCGTCAGGCAGGCGTGCATCAGCTCTGCTCGATTCCTGGGAAAGTCCTTGCGGTCCTCCCACATGGCGCAGATAAAGGTCAGCATCAACGGATTATGCGCGAGTTCAGCCGCCCGAAGGTCTTTGCCAAGCTTCTTCAAGAGGGTTTTCGCAACATCTGTCTCGTCTTGGTCGAACCACGTGTTAACAAAATGAAAACGGGCCGCTCCCGAAAACGGTGCGAGGTAGAAGAGGCATTCCGCATCAAGGCCCGGCTCCCACGCCGAGGTGTGGGCAGTGATGAACACGGGGCAACTCTTCTTAGCGGCTGCGCTCGCTACCGCCAAGACATTCTTTCGCGCCGTTTCATCCGCTTTCTCAAAGGCGTCAATGAAAAGGACGCACCTCCCTTCCTCCCATGCCGGGCGTATGAATTCCAGAACGGCCTCATTATCGTCCGGCAGATCAAGATGCCCGCATATCGCCACCTGCAAATTCCTAAGGGGCTGGGCCGATTGGAAGGCGTCTGCTTGGACGACTATAGGTATCCGAACGGATTCCGGACGCCCAGAGGCTCGCTTTTCAGCATCTTCAGCGATCATCAGTGCTTCATGTTTGAGCCAGGTGGCCTTGCCTGCCCCCGCATCACCCAGCACGATCCATGGCTTCGGGGGGGGAGATTCGGTGCCCAGCATCGGCACGCTGGGGTCCCCGGTCCGTAACAGTTCCCACGCAACACGATCTCCGACCTCAGAAGATGGCTTTGGTGACACGTCCTGAGTGGCTGTAGCATCAACGACGCGCTTTACCTCAGCGAGCCAGACCGGTTCGGGGCGGACAGTGCCGTATACAGGCGTGTATAGCTTCTTCAAGTCGAACGAACGTTCCAAGACAGTCACGGTGCTGAGGTCCTGTTTCAGCTTCCCCAAATATTCTCGGAGGAGGCGGATGCGTTTCTGGCCCGCCTTGGCGACGTCCGTCTTTTCGCTTTTCTTCGCCCTGATATACCTAAGGGCCCGCAACAAGAGGCCTACGAACCCCAGGAGGATAACAATGGCCGTCATCAGGCCGCGTACCCCAGGATCTCCAAGCCATTCAATGATCGTTTTCATCATGTCGGCGCCTCGACTATGCGTATTTCATCCTCGGACACCCCATACAACTCATATACCAGCTTGTCTATTTCCTTGTCCGTCGCGTCGATCCCCTAGGGACAAGTCTGGTGCGGAGGTCATTTTCGGCCCCTGAAAGTTGTAACCGACCGCCGATTGTCGACTCGTGCTACGTCCCGACGTACGTCGGGACTTCGCAGAGTAGCATTGTCGACTGACGATTGTCAATGCCTGGTTTTCGATTGGTGCTAAGCCGCAAGCGGCCGCCGCGCGGCTCAGCGGGGCCCGGCCGCCTCCGGGCCGATCGCGTACCTGGCCATCTTCAACCACCTGCCGATCTGGTGGGACGCGTGATAGGCCAGCATCCGATTGACGGACCGGGCACGCCGGTTGGGCAGGGGCGACTTTCTTCCGGTCTCCGCTGCAGCCAGGGCGGCCAGGCCCACGAGTGTCTGCGGGTCGAGGGCGAACTTCTCCCCCGCGGTGTGCTCGCAGCCGTCGCAGATGAGCCCGCCCTGCGTGGAGGAGAAGAACACCTGCTTCCCCACGGGACCTTCGGCCCCCACGGGGTCTTGGCCCCCACGGGACCTTCGGCCCGTGATCGGGCGGCCGCAACCAACGCAGGTGTCCAACTGGCCCAGCAGGCCCACATGACGAAGCAGGCGCCACTGGAAGTAGGCCAGCACCGCCTGGACGGGTGCGTCCGGGTGGGCGAGGCGTTCGAGGGCGTTGTGCAGCAGGTTGAACAGTTCGGCGTGTGGGTCGTCCTCGGCGACCATGGCCGCGATCATTTCCAGCATGTAAAGGGCGGCGTTAAGGCGGCCTGCTTCCTTTCGCAGGGCGGAATGGCAGACGGTCTCGGTGAACTCGATGAGGGTGGCGAGCCCCTGGCCTCGTCCGGTGGAGAACACGAGCTGTCCTTCGCTGAGCAGGTCGATGGCCCCGCCGGACTTGCTCCGTGGCCTCTTGGTGCCCTTGCCCAGCACTCGCACCGTGCCCCTCTGGCTGGTCAGGAAGTGCAGCACCTGCGACGTCTCGCTGTAGTCGATGGTGCTCAGGCAGATGGCCGGTTCCCGGTGTCGCATGGGCAAAGCGTACTTACTGACCGCCTCGCCCGCAACGGCCAAACGGCCCACAAGCCGGCAAGGGCCATCCCCTTGGCTACGGCTGAGCTACATCGTTCTTCTGTAGAGCAGCCGCCCCCGGCTGCGGGGTTGTTTGTTTCTGCTCAGCCGAGGGCGGCTGAGCTACATCCTCTTTAAGGAGCAGCGCGGCTTAGCGGGGGTGGGTAGCCGGCAAGGGGATCCCCCTGTTGCGAAGCACTAAATCCGAAGCTCGAAATTCTAAACAAATTCAAAACTCAAATTCCAAATGCTTCAAACGTACCAGTCGTCACGTATGGGTGTTTTCGTTTTGGACATTGAAGGTTTGAATTTTGATATTGTTTCGGATTTCGGATTTCGGGTTTAGAGATTAGGATTTCACAAGGTCACGGTCTTTTGAATTCGTAAGTTGCGTTGTAGTAATTGCTACGGCCAGTAGGTGTGGACGGCCCACAGGGCGACGCCCAGGGCCACCAGCCCTGCAACCATGTATGCCAACAGCGAGAGTATCTCGATGTGCACGCGGCGGACGTTAGTGACACGGATTGTTTTGTAGACGGTCGCGACCGCCGCACAGAGAGGCAGCAGCAGCCACAACTGGTACTCGATTGGTATGACTATCGGATTGACAAAGATCGCTGCCATCATGCGGTGCTGCCCTCGTGCTTGCGACGGCTGCGTGGCTCGCCGCTGACAGTCATCAGTGACAGTATCATTGCGTCAAATACGCACATGACGTTCAGCAGGCCGGCAACGCCCGCGTAGGCCCTGGCGACCGTTTCCGTTGGGGCCACCAGCGCCAGCCCGGTGTCCTGCATCATCTTGTCCATGTAGGCCCGGCGGAGCAGTATCAGCTCCGCCCGGGTCTGGCAGTCTGCTCGCTCTTTCTGGAAGTCTTCATTGGTGAGCATGTCGCTCCGCAGCTTGCCGTATTCCCTATGCTGCCTGTACCAACTCACCAGGCCGTGCATGCCCGTGCACATCTCCGCGGCGAACCACCATTGCTGGTTCTGGTAGTCCACGGTCATCACGCCTCCGAAGGCCACTCCCGTCCAGAATATCACCGCTATGGCCACGAATATGATTATGCCTCGGGTCTTTCGCCCGATGTAGATGTGGCCCGCGCCCGGAACGAGCCAGGCGAGTATTGCCGCCAGGTAAGGCAGCGGCTTGCTATCCTCTTTTGCAGCGGCCATCTGGATTCCGTTAGACCCTCTCTGTGAGCAATAGACGGGCAATTGTGGCCAAACCAAGCGGCCTGTCAAGGTTTATCGGATGGGCCGATTCGTTCAGACGGACGTGATGGGTTATTGATCGATCTGGACGATGACCGCGGTCATGTCGTCCCGATGCTTTGACTCGTCTTGGTGGCTATCGATTTGCTCTGTCAGCTTGGCAAGGAGCTGATCGCCCGCCAGCTTCGCCCAGGGGGCTATCAACTCTGCGAGGTCCTTTTTCGGCGCGGCCATCGAGCGGCGCAGGGCCTCTTCAAGGCCGTCCGTATACAGCACCACGCGATCGCCCGGGCCCAACTGCACCTGGCGCGGCTCGAACGACGCCTCCGGGAAGATCCCCAGCAGCGTTCCGGTTCCGCCCAGGGTCTCGATGGAACCGTCGGCGCGGAGCAGCAGCGGCTCGGGGTGGCCGGCGCGGGCATAGGACAGCTTGAGATCGGTCGCGTCAAGCACCCCGTAAACGCCCGTGCAGAACTGGCAGATGCTGAGGTGTTGTTCGCAGAGCGATCTGTTCAGCTCCGCCAGCGATACTTCGGGTGGGACTATTTCATAGCTGTGCCCGTCGATGTGTTTGGCCTGCAGCGCCCTCCTGATGAACATGGTCAGAAGGGCAGCGGGCATGCCGTGTCCTACCGCGTCAACAATGTAAAAACCCACGCGTGTCTCGTCGAGACGCGTCACGTCGTAGATGTCGCCGCTGACCCATCCCGCCGGCCTGAACAGCAGCCAGAAGCGGATGGGGGGCACGTCGGGCATGTTCCGTGGCAGGAAGTCTCGCTGAAGCCTGGCCGCCAGTCGCATCTCCTCGTTGAGGGTGTGGACATCGCTGGAGGCGCCGTGCCTGAGAACGTTGGCGGCAGACAGTTCCGCCTGGAGGTTCCAGATAAGCGGCTGGACCGCGGCCACCGCCTCAAACCTGGCCGCCAGTTCGACCACGGGCGTGTCGTCCGCCATGCACAGCAGCCGGCCCTGGTGATTCGACAGCAATTGCCACGCGCCCTCGGCCTCGCGGGGCAGGAGCATCACCGACACGCCGTCGGTCTGTTCGATCTGTTTGATCAAAGTGGCCAGCCACGGCAGCTCTGCGGCCCGGTCGGCCGGACAGATCACCGCCAGCACCGCGGATTTGAGTTGCGGGCCCAGCGGCTGGGCGCTGTCATAGGGGGCAAACTCCCAGCCGGCGGCCGCCTGCATGATGTTGGCGGGCGCTGGGACCTGCCCTACCCACAGGAGTTTGGGTTTTCCTGTCACCGGTGCTGCCCTCAGTGGGCCGGCCGCGCGCACAGCGGACCCATCGTGCTCATCGGTTAAGGATCGGGCACTGCTTTAACAGCGCTTGGAATATCTGCCGACAGCAGCACGCTGTGTCCCTCTTTCACGCCGGCGGCGGCGAGGCCCCCTGCCCGCACTTCCAGGGCGTACTGTGCGGGTAGGCCGGAGCTGTAGATCGCCTGCCCTATGCCGCCGGGCTCGGCCCGCATGGTATGAACCGCTGTCACGCGCATGTCGGGGCCTATAAAGGCCACATCGATGTCAACCAGGCAGCCCTCCATCCAGAAGCTGACCAGGCCGGGGCTGGGAAATACAAAAAGCATGCCTTCGTGGGGGGCGATTTGGGTCCTGCCGGCAAGACCGTCCCGCCGCTGCTGGGGCGTCATGGCAAGGGCGACCTGCCAGCTTCGCCCGTTGATTGTGACCTGCGACTGGAGGGGGCGGCTGCGCTGGCAGCCCATCGGCGCGACAGCTATAAGGAGAATCATCAGGAAAACTACGGATTCGATTGCGAATCTCATTTCAGCGGCGATCTTGGCTTCACTGCGGGCGCTTTCAGGTTCCCGCCGTCGTTATCATCTGCTCCACCAGTTCCATCGGCAGGCCCATGATGTTGGTCAGACTGCCCTCGACGGTGTCGATGAATTTGTCGCCGGTTTCCTGTATCGCATAGGCGCCGGCCTTGCCTTCCCACGTTCCCGAATCGATGTGCCTCTGGATCTCGTCGGCAGTCATCTCCAGCATCGTTACGTACGAGGTGGACGAGGCGATATGCCGGCGATCCCCGGGGCCCAGAAGCGCCACACCCGTAATGACCGAGTGGCGAGTGCCGGAAAGCCGCTCGATCATTTCCCTCGCTTGCTGCGCATCTGAAGGCTTGCCCAGGACCTGCCCGTCCTCGGCCACTACCACCGTGTCCGCGCCGAGGACCGTCGACTCGGGAAACTGATCCGCCACGGCGCGGGCCTTGAAATAGGCCAGTGCCTCGGCCTGCTGGGAGGGCCGCAGGTGGCTTATCTGGCCGCCGGCGGGCTCTTGGAGCGACGGGCTGACCGCCTGGAAGTCGATCCCGCCCTCGCGCAGCAGTTGCCTGCGCCGCGGCGAGGACGACGCGAGGATGAACCTGGTTGTACCGCCTGCAGTCTTCATGTGGTCATCCAACGTAATAGGAACCTCGCTATAATAGAACCCGCCCCGGACGGTGAAGGTTGCGTTATCTTTATTTTTTGCCGGTTCCGGTGCTTGACAGTTTACCTTTCCGGTAGTATAATGGGCACTACATTGAAGGGAATCCGCGAGGGTTGGGTCCAGCCTTGGAAGGTTTGGAGGTGCTTCAAATGGATAAGGCAGCAATCAAAAAACGACTGGCCGAACTGCACGAGACAATGAAGTCTTCTGCCTTTCTGGGGATGAAGTCCACCTCAGACCAGGGCCTCTATGTCCCCACGGATCCCACCGATGACAGTTCCGTCAACGAATCATTTTCCGGCATACTGCTGCAGCTGAAGTATCTGATGTTCGACCTCGAGGCCACACGCAGGGAGAACCGCTACCTGCGCCAGATGTTGGACAGCCGCGCCCGGCGCGAACGGGAAGACCCCGAGGAAATCTAGCGGTTGCCGGATTCCAATTAAGCCAAGGCCGCGCGTAGCGTCCGCCCGCAGCGCTCAGCTACCCTGTTATCCAGCCGCGTTCCAACCGGGGATGATCCTCGCCGGTTCAGCCTGAAAAAATATTTGAGGAATTCTGACGCTGGGCTTGAGGTTTGGTCGATGTTAGGGTACCATTACTGGTGTCCGGCCGGCGGGGCCGGTGGTTAGGAGCCCAAACATGCAGACCGTAACGCCGAGGCAGTTGGAGATACTGAGGTACATCCGCGACTTCCGCAACCGGTGCGGGTATTCCCCGACGATGCAGGAGATAGGCGATCACCTGTCGTTGACAAAGGTGACCGTCTTCGAGCACGTTGGGGCGCTGAAAAGAAAAGGTCTTCTTCGGCGGGGTCACAAGCACAAGGCCCGCTCCTTGCAGGTTTCCGAGGGCTTCAAGTTCGACGATGAAAGGCCGACCAAGCTGCCGCTGGTCGGACGCATCGCCGCGGGCATGCCCATAGAGGCCATCGAGGACCGCCAGTCGCTCGACCTGGAAGAGGTCTTCCCCCCGTCCGGCGAAATCTTTGCTCTCGAGGTCGTCGGCAACAGCATGATCGACGATCAGATCCGCGACGGCGACTACGTGATCTGCCGGCGCCGCAGCACCGCGCGCGACGGCCAGACGGTGGTGGCCCTGCTGGAAGACGGAGAGGCCACTCTGAAGAAGTTCTACAAGGAGAAGGCGCGAATCCGCCTCCAGCCGGCCAACAAGGACCACGAGCCCATTTACGCCCGCGACGTGACCATACAGGGCGTGGTGATTGGGGTAGTCAGAAAGATGTAAAGCGGCGCCTCGGGGGTCAGACGCTCCGGCAGGCAAGCCCAGGGATTCCAATCCCTGAGTTTTATTCTGTTTGCGCTGGGAACAGGCGTTCCGCAAATCGCTCTTCAATCACCGATATCGGCACGCGCGGAATCCCAAGAAACACTCCCGCCTTGACCGGGCCGTGGAAGTCCGACCCGCCGGTGACCGCCAGGCTGAAACGCTTGGCCAGATCGAGGTACTGCCGCACCTGCCGGTCGGTGTGGTTGCTGTGGTATGCCTCGATGCCCTCCAGCCCGTGGTCGATCAGCCCTCGCACGATCCGCTCGAGCTGTGCCAGGTTATCGTATTCCAACTGCACCGGATGTGCCAGCACGGCCAGCCCACCCGCGGAGCGAATGGCGGCAATCGTATCGCTAGGGCTCAGCCGCTCGCGCTCGACGTAGGCCGGCTTACCGCGGGCCAGATACTTGTCGAATGCCTCTTGCGTGCTGCGAACGCAGCCGTTGCGGAGCAGGGCGTCGGCGATGTGCACCCGGCTTATCACCTCCTGCGGCGAACCGCACGCTGCCGCCGCCGCCAGAACGTCGTCCATGCTGATCTTCAGCCCCAGTTGCCGGCACAGCGCGACTATCTTTGGATTCCGCCGGGTCCGGGCGCCGCGCAGATACTCCACCAGTTTCACCAGCGCGGCGGAAGCTTCATCTATGCCCAGGCCCAGGATGTGGAGCGTTCCCGACGGCGGCCGGGCCGAAACCTCGACCCCGGCGACGAAGCACAGGTCCGGGTATTGGCTCGCGGCCGCGCGCGCGGCGGCCAGGCCGTCAGTCGTATCGTGATCTGTCAGCGCCACGGCCGCCAGGCGCTTTCGGTCAGCCAGGGCCGGCAGATCCTCGGGGCTCACCGAGCCGTCCGAGGCGGAGCTGTGCGTATGCAAATCGATGAATCGTCTCATTTTGGTGTCTATACTGTTTGTAGCAGGGATGCACAGTGTAGGTTGGCATGCGGCCTGAAAGCAAGCCGAAGCGGCGAGGTGATCCTGTGGCGGGAAATCTGCGGCGAAAACGGCTTGAATTCGCGGCGGCGGTGTTCATAATATCTGCTCCCCATCCGGATGGTTGTCGGGACGGGGCAAAGTGGTGCGTTTTGCGAACAATGTAAGGAGCGATAGAGATGCCATACAAGATTACGGATGAATGCACTGCCTGCGGGACGTGCATGGAGAGTTGTCCTTCCGAGGCTATCAAGGAAGGCGAGCCCAAGTACACAATCGATCCTGAGACCTGTATTGACTGCGGCGTGTGCGTGGAGGAGTGCCCGACCGACGCGATAGTCGAAGTCGAAGGCGAAGCCGAAAGCAAGTAGCGCAGGAAAGAATAAGCAGGCGGCAGGCTGCCGTCCCTTGGGGGCGGCGGGCCGGCGTCCCCTGAGGGCGCCGGCCCGTTTCTTGCGCTGATCCAGCCAAATCCCCACCCCCCGTCCGCGCGTATCTCGCGCGCCACTTGTTACAGACCCGTTACAAACTTTCTCGACCCCGCGTGCGTCTCATATATGCAGACGGTGCAACGGGCGCCGCCAGAACTCAGACCGACGGTTTCTGACAAAGGAGCAAAACCATGAAACGCATTCAAGATTTACTGAAGAGTCACCAATGGCGAGCGGCCGTGGCGATCTGTGTGGCCATCGCGATGCTTGAGGTGGTGGTCGTGGGCCTCGCCGGCGAAGGGGCCGCCGCGAAGCCGGCCGAAAACGTCGAGGCCGCGCGCCCGCTGGTCCCGCTTTTTGCGAAGACGGTAAAGGACGCCGGCAAGGCGAGCCTGACGCTGACGGCAGACCCCAGCAAGGTCCTCGGCTGGATCGGCGGGGATGAATCCTACGCAGGCCGCGAGGTCATCGTCCGCGCCGGCGGCTATAACGCAACCGTCATCGTCCAGGGGGACAACACGTTCACGTGGCACTACCGGGCGGCAAAGGACACCGTCGCAACGTTCAGTATCGGCAAGCTGAGCCGGCGCATCACAATCGGCCCGCCGGCCAAGCTGGGCCCGTCCGCGTTCTTCGTGGTGGACCGCACGGCCTACCGTCCGGGCCAGACGCTCAAGTTTGCCGGCTTCCTGCGCGAGCTGGGGCCGGCCGGACGCTTCGCCCCGCTGGCGGGCAGGAAGGTGGAGGTGTTGCTCCGCTCGGCGAAAAAGAAAGCCGTCGCCGCGAAGATCGCGCTGACTTCCGATGCGTTCGGGCGGGTCGCCGGCTCCTACAGGTTCATGCCCGCCGATCCGCTGGACGAATACACGCTCTCGATCGCGGGATTCCGCGGCCAGGGGGCCGTTAAGCTGGCCGAGTTCCGAAAGGCAAAGGTCCGCCTCCACATCACCGCCAAGCCGGAGGGCGACAAGCTCCGCCTGCGGTTCGAGGCCAGGGACTTTCTCGATAAGCCCGTGCCCGCCCAGCGCGTCCAGTTCACCGTGAAGGTATTCCATCGCCAAAAGGCGGAAGTCGACCACGCCCTGGACACCAAGCAGTTCGCCTATTACGACGGGAAGACCTCGGTGCTGCCCGACGCCGAAGATCTCACCGAGGGCCAGCTCTACCGCTGGATCTACGAGGGCGTCTGGCCGCAGATGAACCACGTCATGCTCTGCCAGCTCAGCAAGCAGATCAAGCTGGGCGGTGAGCCGCGCGGCGATTACGACCTGCCCCTGAAGAAGGAGTGGCTCGACAGCCGGTGCGTGGTGATGGTCGAAGGCGTGCTTATCGACCAGAACGGACGCGAGCAGCGGGCCCGCAAATCGATCTCGCTGGGCGAGGGTGAGTTCGGTTCGCACGAGCGGCTGGCCGTGGAGCTGCCCAAGCGGCTGTTCAGCCCGGACGAGCCGATCACGGTGACGGTACGCGTGCTGGATGAAAAGGGCGATCCCGTCGCCGTTCCCGCAGACGCTTCCGTCGTGGTGATGAAGACCCAGCCCCGCCAGCCCTACGTGCAATACCCGATTCGCTACCAGAACGCGGCGATTTCCCGGCAGCTGTACAACCCCCGGTCCGCGGCCTACCTGCCGCTGCGATCGCGCTACCAGCCCAGGATCACGCCCCAATGGACCACGTATCAGAACGTGAATCAGGCGGCCGGTACGATGGTGACGGCGGCTGCGGTCCGCGGCGGCAAGGCTTCTTTCAAGCTCACCGACCCCGGCGTATATGCGATGGTCGCCGTCGTGCGCTTGGCAGACGGCACGGCGCTTCGCAAGACGACGTACTGCACGGTGCTGGCCGAGGCGGATGAAGCGCTGGTGCTCAAGCTGGACAAGACCGACTGTGACAGCGGCGATGTCTTGACGGGCGAGCTTCACAGCCGCTTCGCGAACGCCCGCCTGCTGATGACCCTTCGCGACAGCAGGGGCATCCGCCTTTGGCGGGTAATCAAGCTGACTGGCGGCGCGATGCGGTTCAGCCAGCACATGCCCCGCGATCTGAACTACGGCTGCAGCATCATCGTGCAGTACGTGGACGCCGGCGGGCAGGTTTACACCGCCCACAGGAACGTTCGCGTCAGGCCGGCTGAGAGAATCCTGGACGTCCGCACCACGATTAAGAAGGTTGCGGCCCCCGGCGAGAAGGTAACCCTTCACATCAAGGTCAACCGCAGCAAGCCTGTGGACCTTGTGGTTTCGGTTTACGATCAGTCGCTGCTTGGCATCGCGCCGGACAAGTCCGCGGACATTCGTAACTTTTACCTGGCCGACGAGCGTGCCTGCCGCGGCGCCACGCAGGAAATCCTCCGGCGAAAGCTCGGCGAGCTCACGCTGGAAGAGCTGGTCGAAAGGGCCAAGCAGGTCATCAAGGCCGCCCCTACGTCACCCGATGCCGGCCTGGCCAGGGTCGTCGTCAGCATCTACAACAACGCGTATGTCCGATCGACCCAGATGGCCCAGGTGCTTCAGTTCGCGGGTGTCGCCGTCAGGTGCCAGACCCCTTACCGCAGCTGGTACTATCAGATCAAGAAGGGCAAGGGCCAGACCAACAGGATCGTCGACATCCTCCGGGCCGAGCGCAGCCAATGGTACCTGGCCCACCGCTTCTACAACGATCTGCTGGTGATCGCCGAGACGCACCCCAGCTATCGCGGGCGGCAGTACAACCCGGTGTACGGCTATTACGGGCCCGCCATGCCCGGGGCCAGGGCGCGCGGCGATGCTCATTACTCGGCGTCGGCCAACGCGGTCCGCTCGCTGTCGGCCCAGTCGTTCATCTCACACATGCCGCCCCCGACCGACATGCCGGGCCAGACGCTCCTGCCGGATAGCGGCGGCGGGGCGGCCGTGCGGCGAGACTTCTCGGACCTGGCCTTCTTCAACGCCTGCCTGCGCACCGGCGACGACGGCCGGGCAACCGCCCAGTTCAAGCTGCCCGACTCCCTGACAAACTGGCGCGTCGTGGTCACCGCCGTCTCCGACGACATGCACGTCGGGCACACCACCGACAGCTTCCGAACATACAAGCCCGTCATGGTCTGGCCGATGATTCCGCGAGTGTTCACCTGCGGCGACAAGGTCCGCGTCTTCGCCCGCGTGCACAACCGCACCGACGAGCCCCAGAGCATCCGCGTCAAGCTCAAGGTGCTCAACGGCGAGGTGCTCGGCCGCACCACCGAGACCGTCTCCGTAAAGCCCAAAGACAGCGCCGCGGTCTATTGGACGTTCCAGCCCGGCAAGGCCGGATACACTCAACTGCTGATGACGGCCGAGTGCGATGAAGGGTCCGACGCCTCCCTGAAACGCCTGCCCGTCGTGCCCGCCTGCTCCGTGGAGCAGCTCGTTACGGCGTCGGGCTTCTGCAAGGACAAGGCCGAGTTCACCCTCCCGGCCGAGGCCCTCGATGGCCACACGAAGCTTCAGATTACGCTCGTCCCGTCGCTGGTGGCTGACATGGCCGACACGCTCGACTACCTGGTTGGCTACCCGCACGGCTGCGTGGAGCAGACGATGAGCCGGTTCCTGCCTGCGATCAAGGTGGCGCAGATTCTCAGGACCGCCGACATGCGTCGCAAAAGCCTGGAAGAGAAACTTCCCAAGTGCGTCCAGGGCGGCATCAAGAGGCTGCTCCAGTTGCAGCGCAAGGACGGCGGATGGGGATGGAACGGCAAGGGCGCCACCCACGAGATGATGACGCCGTACGCCCTCTACGGCCTGCTGGAGGCCGAGCGGGCCGGATACAAGCTCCCCAGCGAAGACGCAGTCGAAAGGGGATTGAAGCGGCTGCGGGGATTCATCGACGCCATGGGCGAGAAGCAGGCGGCCGACAGAATCTACTGCATGTATGTTTACAGTCTCCGAAAGCCGATGAGCGAGGCGTGGTGGAAGTTCATCGACGATCAGCTCGGCAAGAAGAAGCTGTCGGACTACGCGACGGCGATGTCTCTTGAGATGGCCGTCCGCGGCGGCAAGAAGGATCTGGCGAAGCGGCTGGCCGGCAGGCTGCACGAGACCGCGCGGAAATGCGATAAGGGCGGCGTGCGATGGACGACGGCGAACTTCTCTCGATGGGGCAACGATCCCTTCGAGATTACGGCGGCCGTCCTCAAGGCGCTGGTCGCGTACGACCACAACGATCCGCTGATCGGGGATATCATTTCCTACTTCGTCTCGACGAAGCGCGGCAATCGTTGGAACTCCACGAAGGATACGGCCCTGATCCTGATGGCGATGTGCGACTACGTCGCCCGGAAGAAAGCCACCTTCAAGGGCGACTCCTCGGTCACGGTAAGCGTTAACGATCACAAGGCCCGCAAGGTGGAGCTGGCCGATGGGCTCACGAAGAAGATCGAGATTCCCATCGGGCAGGTTCGCCGCGGCAGGAACGTTGTCCGTTTCGCGATGGCCGCGCCCGGCACGATGTACCGCCTGGTCTTCACCTACCGCAAGCACGGCACGGAGGTGCCCGCGTTCGCCAAAGGCGTCGCCGTGACCAGGCGGCTGTATCTGGTGGATGCAAGCGGCAAGCAGGTGCGCGAGATCAAGCAGGGCGGGACCATTCCCCGCGGCTCGTACATCCGCACCGACGTGATGGTCCGCCGCACCACCAACCAGGCCATGGCCTACGTGCTGGTCGAGAGCCCCAAGCCCTCGTGCGCCGAGATCGTGCCCGAGACCGACAAGCGCTTCCCCCTGACCTCGACGCGATACGTGCTCCGCGAGGACAAGACCGCTGCGGTGCTGTATCACCATGAGACCACCGGCAGCAGCATTATCGACCGCTGTGTGTTCTATGTGGAGTTGGCCGGCCAGTACACGCTGCCGCCCGCCTACGTGGAACTGATGTACAAGACGGACGTTCGCGGGCACAGCGGCACGTTCCGGCTGAACGTGGCTGAGGATAAGACACCCGACGGAAAGAAGGTGGCCGGCGCGGCAAGGTAATGACCGGCCAAAGCGATCTCAGGAAACGTTAATCAGAAACAAACGAAAGGAAACAGACAATGGAAACGATTCAACAGAGTCAAGAGCGGTTATTGAGGCACCGGGCGCTGCGGGTGGTGCTGGCGGGCATGCTGGTGGCGATCTGGGCGCTGCCGGCGCTGGCTGACGAAAAGGCCGCCGAGAAGAAGACAGCCGCCCAGAAGGAGAACCCGCACGTCTGGAAGCCGCGCGTGAAAAGCGTTGCGGTGTTCAAGGAGGACCTTGGCTTCTTCATGCGAGAAGGCAAGGTTTCTCTGCGTGACGGCTGGTGCGTGTCGAAGCAGATTCCGCCGGCGATATTCGGCACGCTGGCGATCTACTCGCATGACCAGGACAAGCTCGTTGACATTGTGGGCTCTGGGACCGGTGAGGTGGTGGATTTCGACGACGTTGACGCGCCGAATACGATCGCCGCAAAGCGCGAGCGCCTCGCCGCCTGCGAGAACCTGAACATCCAGCTCACCTACACGAAGAATACGGGCAAGCTCACCGCCGCCGGCAAGCTGGTGTCCGTCGGGCCGAAGTTCATCATCCTTCAGGCCGCGTCGAGCAACTTCGCCGTGCCGCTGGCCGATGTGACCAGCCTGAAGATCCTGGACCTTCCGATCCGCGTGCACGTGGCGGCGGACGGCGGCGAATCGCCCAAAGAGACAAAGCTCGGCATGGCGTATCTCCGCAAGGGAATTACGTGGATACCGGAGTACACGCTCGAGATCCTCGATGACGAAAACGCGCAGCTTACACTCCGCGGGACGCTGGTGAACCAGGCTGAGGACCTCATCCACTGCGACGTGAACTTCGTGGTGGGCGTGCCGCACTTTGTCCACAAGGGCTACTTGGCCCCGCTTGCGGTGGGGCAGGTTATCCGGATGATCGGCGCGGCCGTCGCTCCGAAGCAGGTGCGCACCCAGATCATGAACCGTGCGGCGATCGTCAGCAACCTTCAGACCCGCCGGTTCGAGGTCGTCGAGCGGCCGGTCACCAAGGTAGCCACCGTAAAGAGCGTCCTGGGGAACGTGCCTACGATGGCTGAGCCCGGCGGCGCCGACTACACGGTTTATACCAAGAAGGACATGACGGTTCGCCGCGGCGAGAAGGCCATCGTCACGCTGTTCAGGAAGAAGATTAAGTACTCGCACGTTTATCGGTGGACGCCACCGGCGAGGATGCAGCACCTGCTGGCGCTTCAGAACTCGACGGACACCGCCTGGACCACCGGCCCGTGCCTGGTCGTGAGCGGCGACCGCCCGCTGGGCGAGGACCTGCTGAAGTACGTGCCGAAGGGCGGAACCGGCGAGATTCCGATAGCCACGGCGATCAATATCGCGCACGAAAAGAACGAATCGGAAATCGCCCGCAAGCTCAAGGCGCACTCGCCGCGGTCCGGTTATTACCTGGACCTGGTGACGCTCAAGGGCGAGGTCCTGCTCAAGAACTTTGCCAAGCACGAGGCGCCGATAATCATCACGGTTGCCGTGCCCGGCAGGCCGACCGAGGCCAGCGACGAGGGCCAGACCAGGGGCGACCCCACCAAACTGCAGCTCTTGCAGCGGTGCGGGACGGTCCGCTGGCAGATCAAGCTCGCCCCGGGCAAGAAGATGAAGTTAAACTACTCGTACGACAGGTACGTGCCGTCGCACTGAGCGGGCTGGAACAGTCTTGCTGGGTCTTAAGGATCGAAACGTCCGGTGGAGCGTCTAAGTTCTTGATACAGACCTGCTCCCGGGGGGGGCAGGGACGCAGAGAGCGTCCGAGCAAAATGAGCAAGAAGCGGCGAATCCTGGTGGTGGAAGACGACGCCGGCATCCGGCAGGGGATTGTCGATGCGCTGGAGCTGAGCGGCTTTGCGTGCGAGCAGGCGGGCGACGGCAAGGCCGGCCTGGACCTGGCGGTAACCTACGATTGCGACCTGATCCTGCTCGACCTGATCCTGCCGGGCATGGACGGGCTGGAGATTCTGCGCGAGGTTCGCGCGACCCGCCCGACGCTGCCGGTGATAATCCTGACGGCCCGCGGCGAGGAGACCGACCGCGTGACCGGCCTGCGGCTCGGCGCGGATGACTACGTGGTCAAGCCGTTCAGCGTGGCTGAGCTGCTGGCGCGTGTCGAGGCGGTGCTGCGGCGCTCGGCCGAGAGGCCGTCCGATGTCCGCAGCATCAAGGTTCCCGCGGGCGTTGTGGACCTCGATACCCACAAAATCCGATACGATGACGGTGACGAATGTGAGCTGACGGAGCGAGAGTGTGAGCTTCTGCGGTATCTGGCGTGCAGCGCGGGGCGTGTGGTTTCGCGGGATGAGATTCTCTCTCGTGTGTGGCGGATGGATTCAGCGGGCATCGAGACTCGGACGATAGACATGACAGTTGCGCGGCTTCGCGGCAAGCTGCGCGACGACCCCGAGGCGCCGCTGCTTGTTACGGTACGAGGCAAGGGGTACATGTTCGCCGTGCGGGAGGACGACCGATGAAGCATACTCGGCACATATGGCTGGCTTTTGCGGTGAGCCTGGCGGTGGTTCTGGCGGCGATGGCGTGGATAAGCCTGGAGGTGCTGCGGCTTGGGCGCGTCGAGGCCCGCCTGGACCGCCAGGAGGCAGCCGCGGAGAAGGTCCGCCTGGCGCTGTGGCGGATGGATTCAGCCCTGATGCCGCTTCTGACGAGGGAGAGCACCCGTCGCTGGTCGGATTACGCGGCGTATCGGCGGGTCAGCCCGTACGATCTGGACCGCAAGGCGGCGCGCACGGTCGATCGCCTGCTCCTGCCGTCGCCGCTGCTGGGTTATCGCTCGGAGTTTATCCTGCTGCATTTCCAGCTCGAGGCGGACGGCAAGCTCACCTCGCCCCAGG
>SDBT01003387.1_pt1 | contig 27623 bp, 16 predicted proteins | sample 2277101 | NCBI WGS metagenome assembly SDBT01 (sample SAMN10404973, study PRJNA504765) | marine sediment metagenome | isolation source: marine sediment core GS10_PC15, 103 cmbsf | place: Arctic Ocean: Southern Knipovich Ridge | collected 2010 | reverse complement strand
TCATTATGACACGCCTGTAACATAATGTTACACCTGAATTGGGACTTGGTGCAATATGTCGGGTCGCCGGCTACGAGGAAAAGAAGGAAAAAGAAGGAATCTCTGGCAACATTTTTTCTTAAGGCAATGCCATTCGGCTGTCAGCCCGTTGGTAGACAGCCAGCAACATGTTCTACGAATATATCCATAATTAAGCCACTGATTGACACGGATTTTCACAGATATAGGCATTCAGCTATCAGCTATCAGCTTTCAGCTATCAGCTTTCAGCTATCGGCTTTCAGCTATCAGCTTAGTGGTGGACGAATGAAACAGGGAAAACTGATGGGAATGGAACGCTCAGGATGCGAGGTTTCCTGGGAAATTATGAGGTCAATGTGAAACACGGCGTAAAGGAAAAAACTCTGACGCTGTCACTCCCGGCAACGGGAAAGGACATACAGTTCGCTCTTGACTGATAGTATAATGAAGGCGTCGTCAACATGGCAAGACATTAAAAGGGTAGAAGGGCAAAAAAGCTCTTGACCATATGGCAAGAGGCTGGTATAATGCTCATATATGTTTTTGGAAGCAGATATTTGACAACGCCTGCAAGATTGCGGAGAGAATCCCTGCTTTCCGACTCCGAGTCAGCCTTCATGGACAATTTTGGGAGGATATAGAAAAAGCGATATAGATGCACAGTTTTGTATAAGAGGTTAGTGAACAGCACAGGGGCGATTGTATTGTTTGCTGTGATAATGATGAATCAGAATCGTCAATGTCCTTCGGGTTCGGGTACTGGTGGAGGTAGGGCTGTTGGAAATGTTGGTGAGAAGGCGCTTGCGAAGCTGATGGACAGGGGTATATCAAAGGCCGTTGACTCACTATTTAAGTAATTTTAACGTTTAGGAGGGGATACTATGAGACATCCGCTGGCGGTGGAGATAGAGAAAGAGTTGAAAGACTACAATGTGATTATTAATATTATCCCGGGGTATTTTCCAGGCGACATTGCTAACTCTCTTGGGAGCTTGCTGAAAGATGTGCTTGGCGCTCAGAATGATCACTTTAAAAGTGTTGCCGAGAAGTTGCTTAAATTGGTTGAGGAAAGTTTGGTTGAGGAAAGTAAGGAGATGGTTGATCCTGTATCTGCCATTCCGCCTTCGAGGAAGAAGAAGTCAGATCGTTCTTTTTGAGGCATTGAGATTCACAGAAGTGTCCAACATATCGGTAAATAGTGCAGGAGGTATTGCGTTTGGATGATAAAACTTTTGAGAACTTGGTACTTTCCATTGAGGGTCAGATGAAGCAGTTTGCGGAGATACAAAAGGCATTAGCACCTGCTATTGAGGCTTATACGAAGCAGTTTGCGGAGATACAGAAGGCATTAGCACCTGCTGTTGAGGCTCATACGAAGCGGATTGCGGAGATGCAAAAGGCATTAGCACCTGCTGTTGAGGCTTATACGAAGCAGTTTGCGGAGATACAAAAGGCATTAGCACCTGCTGTTGAGGCTCATACGAAGCGGATTGCGGAGATGCAAAAGGCATTAGCACCTGCTGTTGAGGCTCATACGAAGCGGATTGCGGAGATGCAAAAGGCATTGGCACCTGCTGTTGAGGCTCATACGAAGCGGATTGCGGAGATGCAAAGAGCATTGGCGCCTGCTGTTGAGGCTTATACGAAGCGGATTGCGGAGATGCAAAGAGCATTGGCGCCTGCTGTTGAGGCTTATACGAAGCGGATTGCGGAGATGCGAAGAGTATTGGCACCTGCTGTTGAGGCTTATGCGAAACAATTTGAGGATATGCGGAAGGCTTTGGATTATATCTTCTCGAAGGACGATTAGAATTTAAACAGTAAAAGGTGGCTCCGTCAAGCCACCTTTTACATAAATTTCGATATGTAGTACAATATTCCTTCAGAAAGATTTGCACTGTGTATAGTATACAGAAAAGCTTCGTCAGTTGTGCAATGGATAAATTGACAGGGCACGGCACGCCGTGCCCTTTTCTGCGACTATTACAAAGCTGCCAGAGTCCTCTGTTGAGCTAATGTGATAGAGTCAAGCTAATACTGAATTTTGACCTCAGCCCAGGTGGTAGTAGCCTTGCCGCCAGGGGAAACGGCAGTTATATTGAGTGCCTCCACGAGGCCGTTATTCATTACGTCCTGGACATCTTCCACGCTCAGAACAACATCAAAATAGGCAACCTCATCAATGTTGCCGTTGAAGTAGTTATCAGGTGTTGCACCGGCGGTGGAAATCCCCCCAATTCTGAAATGTCTTGATTCATCAAGCTCCACGATGACTCCCGTATCGGAGCCTTTACTCACTCCATCAAGAAAGAATTCCATCTTGCCTTGATCGCCGTCGTAGGTTGCCACTACGTGATGCCATGTACCGAGGGCTATGTCTATGACTATGCCGCTCCACTCTGTATTCTCAAATATCTCATAGAGGAATTGGCTCTCATTGCTGTAGATCATAACACCCCAATTCACGCTCCCGGGATCGCCCGCTCCCACATGAGACCCTCTTGAGACCATATGGTTCCACCCTTGAGTTGCTGGCATATTGGCCCAAAACGCTACCGTGAAAACATCCAGATTGAGGGCAGCGTCGTTACCACAGCCAACAAAATCGTTTGAGCCATCGAACTTCAACGCACTCCCAAACTTGCCGGTTATTCGCTCTGGGTCGCCAGTTATAGTACCATCATGACCGTTTCCGGATGAGTCGATGGCTACATCGCCTTCCTCCTCATCAAACAGCCAGAGACCTACAACACTGTCCATGTCTACCGCGGCATGGCCCGAAGTGGCCAGGATACCACCAGCGAATAGAACAACCATAGCAATAGTCATTGCACTTCTTGAAATACACATCTTACTTCCTCCTTAATGTGACTGGGCAAACCAGCATTTCGTCACATGAAGACACGACTAACCCTATAATTCGATAATTCTCTTTCCAGTCACCTCCCTCTCGTTTTACAGAAGCTCTAAGTAACAATAGAAGGACAACGCATTCATAATACCATAGGAACGGGAGATGGTCAAGCACAATTAGTGCTATTTGGATTCATGAATTGCCGTGTGCATTACAGATCAGCCAGAGCTTTCTCAATAATCGGCAAGGCTTCATCCACGTGCTCCTCACCGATTGTCAAAGGCGGCGCGAATCGTATAATTCCGGTGCCTATGCAATTGAGTATGAGACCGGCTTCCATACATTTTTCAACCAGTTCCTTCCCCTCAATGCTTAGTTCCATACCGACCAAAAGCCCGCGACCCCTAACTTCCTTTATTGCAGGATATTTCTCCTTCAAAGCGGAGAGCTTCTCCATCAGATACGCCCCGATGCGCAGAGCATTCTCCGGGAGTTTCTCATCTACTATGATATTCAGAGATGCCAGAGCGGCAGAACAGACGAGAGGATTTCCGCCGAAAGTTGACGCATGTGATCCCGGCGTCAGGCTTTCGGCTATATGCGTCTTTGTCGCCATGCAGCCGATGGGCGCTCCGCCTCCCAGCGCCTTTGCCATAGTCATGATGTCCGGTTCCACATCGTAGACCTGGTATCCGAACAGCTTCCCAAGTCTCCCCATAGCTGTCTGCACCTCGTCGAAAATCAGGACGAGTTTTTTCCTGTCACATAAATCGCGAACTCCCGACAGATAATCCTCTACCGGGATATTTATGCCACCCTCCGCCTGTATGGGTTCAACCATTATGGCGCATGTGTTTTTTGTGAGAGCATCCTCCAGAGCCTTCAAATCGTTGAACGGTACGTATTTAAACCCCGGCGACATAGGCTCAAAACCCTTGTGGTACTTCGGCTGTCCCGTCGCAGTTATGGTGGCCATAGTCCTGCCGTGGAAGGATTTGAGCATGGTGATTATCTCAAACTTGTCCTCGCCCACGTTCTCTTTTGAGTATTTGCGCGCCAGCTTGATGGCTGCCTCGTTGGCTTCCGCTCCGCTGTTGCAGAAGAAGCATTTATCGGCGAAGGACAGTTCCACCAGACGCTTCGCCAGCTTGACCTGCGGCTCGATGTAGTAGAGATTCGACACGTGCATCAGCTTTCTGGCCTGATCGACGATGGCTTCTACAACTCCTGGATGACAATGCCCCACGTTGTTGGTGGCGATTCCGGCTACAAAGTCCAGGTATCTCTTCCCCTCGGCGTCCCAGACATAAGCTCCCTCTCCGCGCACTATGGAGATAAGTCGCTCACCGTATGTGTTGATTATGTATTTATTCGCCATATCTTTGATCTCGGCCGTGGTCACTGGAATCTCTCCTTTCTGATCTGAAAACACGCTGCCGCGTGCCCAAGGACGAATACAAGATTCGCCCCTACATTAACGTCAGTTCGACGTAAGAAAATCCCTCTAACCCCCTTTGAAAAAGGAGTTCGCCCATATAACAATCCTTCTATTTTCCTTCTATTTTCGCAACGCCGCCCATGTAGAAACGAGTTTGCCAGAAAGATCAACAGCACGTGGGAGCCCTTCATTCATGAGAGTTTGGATGTCTTCCTCCTCCAGCGCCGCATTAAAAATAATGACTTCATCAATACTGCCGCTGAAATAGAATTTATCATCACTCTGACGACCAATTGTGACATTGGCGTCAGTTGAAATTGCATCAGTAGTTATATTCTGATTCCTTTTTTCAATTCCATCAAAGTAAAGTTTCAGGTAAGTTTTACTCTTTCTTACTCCAGCAATATGTGTCCAGGTGTCTAACGGCAAATCTTGTGAGGGATTCCAACTACATATTATTGCCGCAGCTCCGGTACCGAAGTAAAATTGAGCCTCCGTTGAAGTTTTATAGCGGAAATTAAATTCGGCATTAGTATCATTTACAAGTTTGGACAACATATTTCTCCAGCCAGTTGGGTATTCTGATATATTTACCCACAGCGAGAATGTAAAATCGCCAGTAATACTTAAATTATCTGCATTCCCAACATCCACATAATCATCCGCTCCGTCAAATTGTATCGCCTCGCCAAATTGGCCCTCCGTCCACTCAGGGCCATTCACGAGAGTTCCGTCGTTTTTATTTGCAGAACTATCTGCGGTTACATCGTCTTTCCCCTCATCAAACGACCACATTCCCACAACAGTTTCGGGATCTATCCTGGCATAACTTGAGGTAGTTAATATACCAGCAACAAACAGACCAACTATACCAATCAACAAACACTTTACTTTCATCTTGCTATTCCTTTCTTGAGGAACCAATTGAGGACTTCTTATATCAACCGCACGTCACATTAATGGACTATCTCAGTTCCTATTCCTCTTTCTGTGAATATCTCTAATAGCAAAGAATGACTGATCCTGCCGTCAATTATGTGTGTTTTCTTTACATCTCCCCGAAGCGCTGTAACGCATGCTTCCACTTTGGGCAACATGCCGCCGCTGATGACGTCGCTCTCGGTAAGTGGCTGTATCTCTGATATTTTCAGCGTGGATATGAGCGATCCCGCATCGTTTTGGTCCTTCATGATCCCCCGCACGTCAGTGAGCATCATGAGCTTTTCAGCCTTTAGCGCAGCCGCTATTTCGCCAGCGACGGAATCGGCATTGATGTTGTATGTCTGTCCGTCACTGCCCACGCCTATGGATGTGATAACTGGTATGAATCCCTCCCTATCCAGAACGTTGATAATCTGCGGATCTATTCTTGCCACTCTCCCGACAAATCCAATGTCCACATCAGCCTGATATTTCTCAGCGGAGATCAGTCCTGCGTCTTTCCCACTCAACCCTACAGCTTTGGCTCCATGCTGGTTGATGAGCGCAACGATACCCTTATTTATCTTGCCCAGTACCATCTCGGCGATGTCCATAGTTTCTCTATCGGTGACCCTCAAACCCTGAACAAATCGCGCCTCTTTGCCCATTTTCTCCATGACCTGGCTGATCTCCGGTCCGCCGCCGTGAATAATGACCGGATTCATCCCCACGTATTTCATCAGCACAATGTCCAGAATCACCTTTTCCTTGAGGTCTTCGTCTATCATGGCGTTGCCGCCGTATTTTATCACGATGGTCTTGCCATAGAACTCTTTGATGTACCTCAGCGCTTCTATGAGAACATTTGCTTTCCCGATGCTTTCCTGTAATTCATCCAATTCTTCCACAGGGAATCTCCCTCTTTTGTATTATGTCTATATATTACATTTTACATAATCATAAGACAAATCGCAAGTCCATAATGTGCCTTCTGCTTCCCCTGCTTTCAGGTCAATAGTGACAGCAAATTCGTCCTTTTCTATGATCTTTTTCGCATGTACCTCGTCGTATCCTGTGCTGATGCTGTTTTCCACTATCTTCAGATCATCCAGCCAGATGTCTGTAACCGTTCCGTCCATCTCGATCCCGGATGCTCCCAGCGACGCCATAATGCGCCCCCAGTTGGCATCTTCGCCGAAAAATGATGTCTTGACCAGCGGCGATCTGGCTATGCTACAGGCGGCTGTTCTCGCTTCCTCATGGTTTCGAGCGCCTTTTATGCGTAGCTCCACGAACTTGGTTGCGCCCTCGCCATCTTTGACGATCATCTTCGCCAGCGATAGTGTTACGGAACTGAGAGCTTGCAGGAACACCTCGTAATCGCCATCCGCCTTTTCTATCCTGTCGTTCCCGGCCATGCCGTTGGCCAGAATTATGGCAGTGTCATTTGTGCTCATGTCGCCATCTATACTGATCATATTAAACGATTTGTCTACGGCAGTCTTGAGGGCTTCCTGAAGCAGCGCGCTATCTATGGAGACATCTGTGGCCATGAAACAGAGCATCGTAGCCATGTTCGGCTCGATCATTCCTGCACCTTTGACCATTCCGCCGATCCGCGCTTTTTTGCCCTGCAAATCAAACTCCAACGCTACTTCCTTCGGAACAGTGTCCGTTGTCATGATAGCCCGCGCCGGCTGATGACCGCCATCATAGCTCAACTCAGGCACTACCATCTTGATGCCATTTTCTACCTTGTCCATAGGCATGAACACCCCGATCCTGCCAGTACAGCCTATCAAAACAAGCTCAGGATCGATATCAAGCTCTTCGGCCACCAATTCTGTCATTCTTCTCGCGTCTTTTAGCCCCTGTTCCCCTGTGCAGGCGTTGGGGTTGCCGCTGTTGGCGACGATAGCCTGTGCTCTCCCGCTCTTTATGTGCTCCTGAGATACTATAACCGGTGCGGCTTTGGCTTTGTTGGTGGTAAATACACCGGCTGCTGTTGCCGGTTCATCACAGACGATCAGCCCCAGATCCATAGCGTTGCCGCCGTAAAATGTCGCGATGGCCTTCTCTTTCTTAATTCCACATACAACACCAGCAGCGCGCACTCCCTGCACTGCGGTAATTCCCCCGTCAATGTTTTTCATATAATCGCTCCCTTTCGTAATCGTCTAGTATTCAGATACAGTGAATTTTGGATATATTCGTAGAACATGCCGATGGCTTATTTGTAAACGGGCTGGCAGCCTCGTTCTACTATGAAAATCTAGTGTGTCTAGTAATACATGGAAGAGCCTGGTCTCAGGAATCCACCCAGCCTGCCCATTCCCGGCAAGCTGCGCAGCGCCCACGATTTGGTGACATCATCATATCCCACACCCAATGCCTTGCCGGGATCAGCCAGCAGGTCGATCTGGAAGTAGAAGTCCTTGCGGATGCTTGTAGCACTGGTGCCGGTTCGCCTGAAACCAATACGCGATTCCCAGCAATGCAACATTCGATGCATGGATACATTCATTTTGTAAATATCATGAACCTGTTCATCGTATTCATACGTAAGATCGAAGCGCAGGCTCCATGTTCTGCTCCATCGCAGATCGAGCTTCCCTGAGAAATACTGAGTCCACTGTTTCCCGTATCGATAATAGACATTCTGTCTGCTTAGATAGGCTGTCCATTTCCTGTCCGGGTCGGAATATTTGAGGTCGCTGTTAAAAGATATGAGAAGCGGCTCATCAGTCCCAGCGTTGTTCAAATCGTAGTCAAGGTTAGTGTTAAAAACCACCTGCTTATGGGGAGTCAATGTAAACCTGTTGGACATACGAGTGTATCTCCGACCAGGCACTTTCTCTTCGGTATCATCATCTTTCCATCTTTCTTCAGTATAATCGGCCCCGGCTGATACAGTCCACCTGAATAGCGACAGCTTCTCGCGTTTGCCCTTCGTCTTTATGTCGATGGTGTTGGTCATCCTTACCGTCAGCCGCTTTTGCTCATATGTCCACACAGCAGGGCCGAAGGGATACAGGCTGGGTCTGTTCTCCTCCCGCCTTTCTTCTGATTCGCCCGGTGGCGCATAATTAAATGATACAGATGGATTGATAGTGTGCTTCAGCGCGTAAATCCCGGGAATATATCGGGAACGGAAAATCCTGTGAAGATTAGTGCCCAGAGATACTCGAGCGCTCCACGCGTTGCTGAAGATATTGGTCTCACGCGCGTCCAGCTCTTCCATTGTTAGGCCTACCCGATCTTCAGATCTCAGAGTATTCCTCAACGGCTGTGTTTTGCTGTTCCAGATCTGGCGGTAATTTCCGCTCAGATCAAGGTTGAATTCACGGCTGAGGCCCAGCCTGATTATTGCTCGCTTGCTTAGTGAAGCTTTCGCATCTGCCGTTTGCAGCCAGATACTCTCCTCGTCCCTGTATTTGTCTTTGTAGTAGTTCCCGGCGCTGGTATCAAATGAAAATGAAGTATTGTCCAGCGTGAGAAATCCCAGCGATGGTCGATTGCCCTCTACAAGTTTTCTGTAAATTTTGTCCACCAGTTTGCTGGCTTCATCTTTCGTTCTGATGTCCGGATCTATGGCTATAAATATGTGCCTCGCCTTTGCCCGCTCCCTCTTACCTTGCTCCTCCTCTACGTCCTCCAATTTTACGATATGGTAACCATCTATGACGGATATGGGTTTACTTATGTCGCCGGGGTTTAGTTCGGGGGGATCTGAGAAGATACTGCGTTCCACCTTACTACTTATTCCGCTCTCTCCGCTGCGAAACCACCCCAGGTCGCCGCCCTTTTCCTTTGTCCGATTATCATCGGACACCTGACGAGCCATTTCTGCGAAACCCGTCTTGCCCTGTATCCTGTCCGCGATAAAGTGAAGCCCGGAGTTAATCTTTTTGAAGGGCTGCAACTCATATAACCTATAGTTCGGCAATCGCAAGTCAACTGCGGGATACTTCTGCAACTGTCCCGTGTCGTCGCCCAAAAGGTCTTTGGTGCCATCTATAATAAGCCGGGCAGTGCCACGGGAGCCGGTGCGCGACATCCAGTAATAGTCGAAGGCGCAAAACGATCTCAATTCCTGTTCTGGCGTGTAGCTCTGATAGACTTCCTTATATCCCGTTCCCGCCAGGCTTAATTCTGCCCTCATGCCCAGTGCTTTATCCATCCGCAATTGCCTGGAAAAGGTACCACGATCCTGCTGCTCGCTTCCTCGCCAGAGAGTCTGGTTGTGATGGATATTAATGTCCCACGTCTGCCCCAGCTTTATGGGATTCTTCTCCCTCTGATATGAATACAGGTCGCCGTAATTGGAATAGAAATCGCCGCCAAGCCGCCTTTTCTTTTCTATTTTCACAATCCTGTAGCCATCATCAGTTTTTATAAGCCTGCTTATGCTGCCTATCTCCAATCTAAAGGCCTCTCGCCTCAGCTTAGGCTCAAGTTCCCACTGGCTTACATAACCAATATCTCCTCCCATTTCCGCAGTGGGCGCCTGCGAATACTGCCGCGCCAGATCGTCGAAGGTGGGAGTTTTCTCTTTCTCCACCAACCTGAATATATACACACCAGATCGCGTTATGACAGGTCTGCTGGTCTCGCCTTTATCCAGATTCCTGACAACACTGTGAAAAGCCATATCCAGATCCTTGAACGTTTGCCATCCCATATCGCCGCCTTCATCCTTAGTGCTCTGGTCATCGGAATAGGTTTGCGCAAGCTCCTCAAATGTGGTTCCACTATCCAGCCTGGTCAGTATTTCATCGGCCTTATTCTGTGCCTCCTCTTGAGCTTCATCGCTTGGGTCGAACATAATGAATATGTGCCTCGCCCGGAACGATTCCTCGTCCTTTGAATCAAGTTTTATAATCTGGTATCCGTCCTCTGTTTCCATCAGATCGCTTATCTGCTCAGGCTCCAGCTTGAGGGCGGCCTCCACTATGGGCTGGATGGCCGGTTTGATGGGCACAAGCTCTTTGCCCACTTTCCGCTTAATCACCCCTTCGTCCACTGTAAAAGATCCGAGGTACCCGCCGCTGTTCTTAGTGTCTTTATCGTCTGACCAACGCCTGGCAAGTTGGGCGAAATTCGCATCCTCCTCTTTGCACTTTTCCAGAACCTCCTCTGCCCTCTCTCGTGCCCTTATCTTATCTTCCTCCTGTATCTGAAATCTGATGAATATCTGCCTGAGCCATACCTTGTCCAATTCACCTCGTGCGCGCTGGAGAATCTCGTTCATCTGCGCCCTGACTTTCTGAACTTCCTCATTTGATGCGCCTTCTGGCACTGGTATGAATATTTCGCGCAAGCTTATCTTATCAGCATCGTAATCAAATTCCACTCCGCCGCTCTTGCCGCGTCGGGTGGTAAAGTTGAAGAACAGCGATCCGGCTATCATCCGCCAGCGAACAGGGACGATATTCTTAGCGTAGTAGCCCTCAAATGAATTGGAGCCAAGTTTTAGGATATAGCGGGAAGGTTCGTCCTCTTCAAGGGAACGCCTGTAGACCGGGAGATATAATAATGGTATCCCGCCGATCTTGAATATAACGTGCTTTGCTATTATTTCCTTTTTGAGGTGGATTACAATATGCGACGCCTCAAAGTAGAAGTGTGGGTGGTCAAGAGAGCAACTGGTCATGTTTCCCTTTTCAATAAAGGAATGATCCGCGCTGAGTCTGCTCATTTTTTCCCCTGAGTGATACCAGGGATCATCAAGACTCATCCCATCTCTCATTATCCCTTTTTTACTCTTCAGATCGAAGAGCATAAACTCCGCTGTTACAGTCTGATCCCCCGTAACCAAACTAACATTTCCCCGGGCTTCTATTACCTCTGCGTCCAGATCCACCCATACGTGATCTGCTTTCAGGATAACATCGTCGTATTCAACGACCGCATCACCATGCGCAGTTCCCAGATTCTTGCCAAGTAGCCATTTGACTTTGCCATCAGGCCCTGTAGAGATAGATACTGTTCTTTGCTGTTTTGCTTGCTGCGGATCGGAATCGCTCTGATCTTCCTCGGCGGGAAAAACGTTGCGGGAAAGAATGAGAAGAAAAAACAGGGCATAAAGAGTAAGGCACGAAACATGGAGAGTGGAGCTCAATGTCCTCCGTCTTTTGCCCGCTGCCATTAGCCCTCCGCCCTTTGCGTTTTGCTCCTTGCCCATCGCCTTCTCTTATTAGTTGTAAAAGAATAACTTCCCATTGTAGAGGTATTATACTTTTGATGTGGAATTAAAAAAAGGCCAGTAAAAACGGGCTTCTACGAGATGCTTATTTAACATCAGAGAAATCGAATGCCCATTTTATGCGAATTTACAGGATCATTTCACATCAAAGGTATACTACCTACCTATAACAATATTCCCATCCACGGATTTTTTTGCGAATAATCATGAGCAAGTATCTCTACCAAAAAAGAAATCACCAGTGGCAATTGATCGATGAATCTCGGTCATCCATCCGAAATATCAAGCCATTTCTCAATCGCTTGGTCAATCTGTGCTTTCGGACTCTCCCATGAAAATGGCTTTGGATCTAGCCCCCTCCAATCAGCTCGATCATGTTGAAATGTCTCCTCCATCAGGTATAGAACATTCTTACCCATGGCTCTCATCCATCCCCATTCCATTGCAACATTGGGATTGAGCTCCGGTCTATAGCGATCTTCAACAATCGCGATCCCTTTGCTACAACAAATGAGATAAAGCTCTACATTGTCCCATATATAATCATGATATTCATGATCCGAAGCAAGACGTGGGCAATGTTTGCATTCTTTAACCGAACTGCGAACAGTTTCAACGATGTTTGTTAAAGACTTATCTTCTTCTCCATACTCTTTATCAGTGATCTCTCTAGGAAACTTAGTCATTATGAAAATTGACTCTTCGTAATCTGCTATGCTGTGAAACTCCCCCCGCTTGTCATAATGACGTATGTGGTGTGGAGGGTATAAGATTAATTCGTGAAGTATATTTTTAATCTCAGCTCTTGTTTGAGCGATCCCATCATTATACTGCTCAGCTAGGCTTTGGGAGGGCTTAGTAAGATTGTTGCGCGTCCTCATCGATATATTCTCAAAATCGCGTTCATTATCAAAGAGCGCACGCAACTCTTTGATAGCTTGCCTAATGAGAAACGTGTCGGTTGATGAGCTATGGGATTCTCTGTCCCTTGAGTTCATATTAGTTCCTTCAGTTTTTTAATCTCAACATCCCGACGATGATAGCCCATGTTGTTGATCATGTATTTGGCTTTCTCTAAGCTCTCACACGCTGCGTCCTTGCGCCCTGTAGCCAGATGTAGGCGAGTGTATTCAAGATGGCAGTCTGCTTCGTGCAGACGCATTCCACCACGGGTGGCAATGGTCATGGCTTCGTCCAAATCGTGCTGTGCCTCCGTGTATACCTGCCTCATGCGATACAATTCTGATCGGGCAAGCAATCCGCTGTTTGTAAATTCCTGTGTCCCTGCTTGTCGTAAACCGTCCATCGCCACACTCAGTTCGGTTTCGGCACGATCGGCCTCACCGTTTCTGTTCTCATAAGCTTGAAGAAGATATGACCGTCCCAGGGAGAGGTGATTGAGGGCAATGTCGAGGAGACTCCCTTGATCTGATAGTTTTGCCCACATTAGCATCTGTTCAGCCCGTCTCTGAACATCCAGATACTTTCCGTATGATAGCAGTAGGTCGCAGTATTGATAGCCTTGTAGCGAGTAGAGAAATGGATATTCCGATTGAGAATCCTGCTGTATATGTTCCGCCTCCTCGAAAAGAAGCTCAGATTCAATCCGTTTTCCCCACTGGTGGAATACATCCGCTAGAACTGCTCGCATAACCGTTCGTATGAAGATGTTCTTGCTGCGGTCAGCAAACCTCACGCTCTGTTGGGCGTAATCCACGGATATTTCCATGTCCCCCATATTCAGATAAAGTTCGCTGATACTGCCAGCATTTCTAGCAGCGTTTTCCCAGTCCTCCTGCATAACATAAGCGTCTAATCCCGCTTTCATGGAGACCACAGCTTCACTCAATCTACCCAACGCCCGAAGTCGGAAGCCCGCCAGATTCAAAACAGCGGCTTTATCATATTCAGTGATTCCGCTTACAGGCTTACTCCATGGAATGTCAAAGAAACCTGATAATGCTGACAAATCTGCACCAAAAGCGCCGAGTTTTCTTGTACTGAAGAATTCAGCTCCTCTTGATATACGTTCCCAGTATACCTGATCCAGAGCTTCTTGATACCGCCCTGTATGGCATCCATGGGCAACCGCCGCATAAAGGGGCATCATCTCATCCAGCGTGTCGGGTTGATATTTCTCAGGCATGGATTTGTAGTATTCATACAGCCTACTGTGAGCTTCCCGCCATGCCTTCGGATTGTTCTCCATCAGCTTCTCACCGAAATGCTCCCGCACCAGTGGATGCGCGTCAAGTGTTCCTGGGTAATTCAGATCCCGATCAAGCAGCATCCGGACGCGACGCAGCTTTGCCACAGCCCGATCCCAATCCCTCTGACTCAATAGCTTCCTTCTGGACCTGAATAGCTTGTCTGTCAGTCCGGGTATGACAGGAGTTTCCTGGAGAACACGGAGCGCGCCAGCTTCAGCAGGACGGTCGAACAGACCCATCAGGTACAGTATGCTCAGTTCAGGTGACTCACCCAGGTGTCTCTCATAGGACTCCATCACCCGGCGCGCATGACCACCCTCGTCTATGTCCCATTCCAGAGGCGCGATCTGAGTACGACTGCGGATGTCTCCGCCAAATTCGTCCATCAGCAGACTGCCCAGCAGTGTCAGAGCGAGGGCATGACCACCGACCTCCTCAGATGCCTGGCTCAATTCCTCCTGTGTCCCCTTGACGCCAAACTGTGAGAGAAGTTGTGCTCCGGCTTCCGGCGACAGATGCACTAATTCAGTCTGCAGCGCCATCAAGCCACCCAACTCCCATCGGGTAGTCACAATGCACAGACCCGGATTCTGGTAGACCAGTTCCTTCAGGAGAGATTCCAGCGCCGCATCCTTGACGCGCCCATTCATCTCTCCCGGTAGATACTGGAGTGGCTCCACACCATCCAGTATCAGCAGTGTCTTTTGCTCCCTGATAAGCTGCGCCAGTCGCTCTCCCTTATCCCACGGAGATCCCTGATGGGGATTCAAATCCCCAAACCAACTCAACGCCGCGGCGATGAATCCATCAGCAGATACCTGTCTATATTCTGACGTTCCCTGACTGTAGAATGACCATCCATACACTCTCTCCGCGCCGCAGAAGTTCTCCGCGCCCATCTGCATCAGCCACTTATTCACCAGCGAAGTCTTGCCCACACCGCCCCATGCCACCAGACAGAGAACGTTGGTCTTCGTATCTTCCCATGCATCATCCAGCATCCTCAATTCTCTCTCACGGCCGAGCAAATCCCGCCCGGTTTGAGGTAGCTTTGTGAGATTTACTTCTAGCGTCGGAGATTTGCTAGCAGAATGGGCTATACGTTCGATGGCAATTGGTATTTCCAATATAATTTGAGATAGGGCTATCTCTATATACTTCTCGTCGAGTGTGGAGAGAGGACTTCCGCTTTCGGGTAGGACCTCCATTCGAGCAAGCCAAGGAACTTCCATCCAAGCACATGGCCTAACGATAACTGGGAGAATGCGCAAATCCTTTCTACGCCAGCGAGCCTCTATAGTCGGTAGTTCCTCTTCTATAATGAATCTTGAGGTAAGATAATCCGATGATATCAACAGAATAACAATGCTCGCATCATTTATAGAATGCTTGATTTCCTGTTCCCAGTCTTGTCCGGTAGCAATGTGCCGGTTATGCCAGACACTAACTCGCGTTGACCATTGTTGCATGCTCAAGTGCGTTATTATGCGATCTTTCCAGTATTCGTCCCGATGGCTATAGCTGATGAAAATCTTAGGCATAGGTGTTACTGACGTCATATATTCTGTTGTCCTCCATGAAGCAAAATGTTACTCATCAATTCAGGTAATCAACATTTTTATTATACAACATATACCTACATTCCGCACCTGTTTTTCGAGTTTTAAACATTTCTATAGTTTCGCACTTTTTGCTCAGATTGGCATATGCACCGAAAGAAATGCCCATTCCATGCGGGTTTACGGAGATCAGACCTGATTTTGCCCGATCCTGTAAACCCGCATGAAATAAGCGTTTACAAAAAACTGCGAAAGTATAGACATTTAACTAATTCTTATAGAACCGCATGAACACTTAGTTTTCACATTTTTACTCGTTTCAGCATACTGTCAAGATGATCGTTTTTTCGACCAAAAAGTGCCAGAAAAGGCCATTTTTCGGGGTCAAAAACGGCACAAACCCAATGTTCATGCGGTGCGGAATATAGGATATAGTAAGTTTGTCAAATATTTTTATATAGAACCTTTGATGTGGAATTAAAAAAAGCCAGTAAAAACGGGCTTCTACGAGATGATTATTTAACATCAGAGAAATCGAATGCCCATTTTATGCGGGTTTACAGGATCATTTCACATCAAAGGTATTATTGCAATTCGTACAAAAGAGTGAGGCTATTTTTACAGGCACTCAGTCTTTGACCAATCTATGGATGTAAGTTTTTCCTCTTAGCTTCTCAGAATACTTGCTTATCTTCTTCCGAAGATCTTCCTGACGGATAAACTCTCGAAGCTGCGCTATTTCATCTTCCGTCAAATCCTGTCTCTTTATTATCTTGAAAATGTGAAATCCAAACGGCGTTCTGACCCTTCTGCTGATTTCTCCCTCTTCAAACGAATCGAAAGCTCCCTTAAGCCCCGGAGCCATTGCATCAATAGGCATTTCTCTCCAGTCGCCGTCTTTCTCCATTGCCAGAGGATCATCGGAGTATTTCTTGACCAGTTCCACAAAATCTGCCCCGTTACTCAATTCCTCCAGGATGGAATCGACTTTCTCTTCGGCAGACTTTTCTGCTTCTGGATCTGGCCATGCCGCGATATATATGCGCTGCGCACGCACTTGAGGAGTCTTCATCTCGGTAACTTTTATAATATCATATCCGCCCGGACTTTCTATCAGATCGCTTATTTCGCCCACCGCAAGTTGAGCAGCGGATTTTTCCAACTGGGCATCGTGCCTCCCCATATTGGGAGTGAAGTATCCCATATCGCCGCCAGACACCTTCGTAGGTTCATGATCTGATAAATCTGTCGCCATTTGCCCAAAATCGGCTCCCGCCCTGAGTTTGTTCAATATGTTCTCTGCTCTGTGGCGAGCTTTCTCCTTATCCGCTTCTGTTATGTCAAACTTTATGAGAATGTGCTTCAGCTTCACTGTATCAGCCCTGTCGGGAAACTGTTCTTTGTTTTCATTGTAGAATTTTCTTACGTCTTCATCGGTAACCCTCAGTTCTGAACCGAATTTTTGCCTGATCAGTTCCTGACGCAGAAGCTCTCTGCGCTTCTCTTTTCTGAAGCCATCAATCGTGTAGCCCTCGGCTTTGAGTGCCTGCTGGAATGCTTCTGTCGAACCAAACTGATCTTTGAGATTGGTGACAAACTGCTGAATGTCGGCCTCTGATACCTGTATTCCTATATTAACAGCTTCCTGCGTAAATAACAGCTCATCTATCATTGTTTCCAGAATCTGTGGTCCGACTTCTTCCATTTTCTTTGATAATTGCGCTTCATCTTCATATTGATACAACTGCCGCAGCATTTCCTTACTCCTGGAAATCTGTTCATCCAATTCTGTCTTCGTGATTATATCATCTTTCACTATAACGATAATTCTTTCGACGGTTTTCGCCTCCGAAACTGAAATCCACTGTAAGGAAAATACGAGATACAAGATGCAGGATATAGAACATAAAGCATAATGTATAAAACTCGATCTTTGGAGCACAAATTGTCTCGGTTCTTGTATCCTCAATTTTGAGCGCCTCTCTGTTATTTCTGTTATTAATGATCTGAAATACATACTAGACATTATTGGAAATAACTCGATGGAGCGTGAGCATCTCTATTTATAGGTGGAACACGCTCAAATTGTCATTCCAGCGCAGGCTGGAATCCAGTCATTCTGCCAACTCATCTTTCGGTTGTTAGTTGTCGGTTCTCAGTTGTCAGTAGTTGGTCTGCATATCAATCTGAAAACTGAAGACTGAAAACTGATATATGTAACCTCTGGATTCCAGCCTGCGCTGGAATGACAAATGATTCAGTTACATAGCTTTATGCTTATTTCCAATAATGTCTACTCAATACGACCTTTTCACTTATGCAATGGATAGAGTTGTAGGGGTGGGTAAACGGTCTTTGATTTACCAATCAAAGACCGTTTACCCACCCCTACCAAGACTTTGCTTCTCTAACTGAAAAACTCGTACAAACACAATATTCAGGGACACAAAATATGGACATTTCGTTTTGTGTCCCTGAATCCTGAATCCTGAATCTTATTCACTTTCTGGCTTTTTTTCCTCTTCATCAGGCTTTTCATTTTCGCCAGATCCGCTCTCATCAGCGGCTTCAGCTTCATCAGGCTTTTCATTTTCGTCAGCTTCGCTCTCAGCAGTAGTTTCAGCTTCATCAGGTGTTTTCTGCTCATCTACTGTCTCATCTGCTGTCTCTGCTGCCTTCTCTTCCGTTTCTTCCTCTGGCTCAACGACTTCTGGTATTCTCTCAGGATAGAGTTTATAATCATTCTCCACCTTCAGCCCTTCCAGCCATTTGTCCATTCTTTCTTTCTTCTTTTCCTTCTGAACAATCCTGTTTACCCGCTTTTCCACTTCGGAGAGTTCTTGCTGCTTCGGCTCAATACGCTCATCAAGTCTGGCAATCATGTAGAAAGTCTCATCACGCAACGGCTGGACAATTATGTCGCTTATCTGGCCCAGTTCCAGACCAAAGCAAGTCTCTGCGAATTTAGGGGCGTTGGAGAATTGTGAACGGCTGAATGGGTTGGTCTTCCCTTCATTGCCCTTCCCGGGGCCGAATGTCTCGCCCTTCGCGTCCATCTCCTTAGCCAGTTCAGTATAATCTGCCCCGGCTTTGATCTTTTTCATTATCTCCTTTGCTGTTTCTTCATCTTTTACTGAGATCTCGGTGACAACCACTTTCTCCGGGATCAGGTAATCTTCTTTATGTTCCTCGTAATACTTGCTCAAGTCTCCATCAATCAAGACAGCCTTGTCATCCACTTCTCGTTTGACGAACTCCTTGACTATTAACTGATCTTTATAATCCTGGGTTTCCTGGAGTATCTTCTCGTCTTTATCCAGCCCTGAATCAATAGCGGCCCGCAGCAGCATTCTGCTTTCCGCCATCAGGACTAGATATTCCTCTCTCCCTGCTTGATCTTTATACTTTTTCTGTTTGTAAGACGACAGCTCAGAAATCTCCTGCTCCAATTCATCAATCGTGACAACTTGACCGTCAAATTCAGCCAGGATAACTCCCTCCTGCGCTTTCTTGGAGCAGCCACCCAGGAAAATTGAGAAACCAAAGATCAGAAAGGTAACAGTTAGACAAATAACCTTTTTCATCGTTAATACACCCCTTGATTTAATAACCTCGGTAATAACTTTAACACACCTCGTCACATTTATAACACCACAAAACTCGATTCGTCGCGTTTGCACAGCAAACACCCCAGAATAATATCATATTAAACAAGCTGTCGCAAGACATTTTTTACTGTCTGCAACTGCCGATCCTGTCCGAACCCCTTCGTTTCGATCATCAATTGTGCCGGCGGCATCAATTTGATTCGCTGTTGATTTTCAACCAGCTTTACTACCTCCTGCGTTTTGACACGCGCCTGGCTCAAATCGAATGAAATCTTGACTGTATCATCGCTGGAGACAATATCACTAACACCCAGTTTCTGAGCCAGTCGTTTGATTTCAGCGATGGCCAGCAGTCGGCGAACCGGCGGTGGAGGTCTTCCATATCTGTCCTTCAGCTCCTCGATTATATCATCGTTCTCCTCATCACTGGAGATCTGAGCGATCTTCTTATAGAGGGCAACTTTTTGACTGCTATCAGGAACGTAATCATCAGGCAAGAACGCGGCAACAGCCATATTGATTCTGGATTCAATCTCTTCCTCCACTACCTCGCCTTTTTGCTCCTTTACTGCCTCCGCCAGAAGCTTACAATACATATCATAGCCCACAGCCATCATGTGGCCGTGCTGCTCTGAACCCAGTATGTTGCCTGTACCCCGAATTTCCAGATCTCTGAGAGCGATCCTGAACCCGGAGCCTAAATCCGTGAATTCCTCAATCACACGCAGCCGCTTTTGTGAATCTTCTGTGATCGCTCTATCCGTAGGATAAAAAAGGTAGCCATAGGCCTTGTATCTGTCTCTACCCACTCTCCCACGCAATTGATAGAGCTGCGCCAACCCCAGAGCATCCGCCCTATTGATTATTATGGTATTCACATTGGGGATATCCAGTCCTGACTCGATTATGGTCGTACATACCAGTACGTCATATTCATAGTTCACAAAATCCAGCATCACGTCTTCCAGTTGCCGCTCACGCATTTGCCCGTGAGCTATGGCGATCCTGGCTTCAGGTACACTCATCTGAAGACCGTTGGCAATACTGGCAATACTCTCGACCCGGTTGTGAACGAAGAATACCTGACCGCCTCTGTCCATCTCGTGTAATATGGCATCTCGAACTACATCGGAATTGTATCCCATCACGTATGTCTCGATGGGAAGTCTATTCTCCGGTGGAGTGTTTATGACGCTGAGATCCCGCGCGCCTATGATGGACATATGAAGCGTGCGTGGGATAGGCGTGGCTGTAAGGGTAAGAACATCCACCAGTTTGCGCATCTGCTTGATCTTCTCTTTATGAGCAACGCCAAATCTCTGCTCTTCATCTATAACCAACAGCCCCAGATCCTTGAATTTCACGTCGTTTGATAGAAGCCGATGAGTTCCGATGACTATATCAACCTTGCCCGTCAGCATATCTGCCAGGGTTTCCCTTATCTGCTTTGGGCTGCGAAATCTGCTCAACATCTCCACCCTCACAGGATACTTGGCAAACCGCTTGGTGAACGTGCTATAATGCTGTTGAGCGAGTATAGTCGTGGGGACAAGCATCGCGACTTGCTTTCCATCCATAACTGCCTTGAAAGCGGCTCTCATGGCAACTTCCGTTTTGCCATAGCCCACGTCGCCACAAACGAGCCTGTCCATAGGCCTCACTCTCTCCATATCCATCTTGACATCCTCTATGGCCTGGAGTTGGTCTTCCGTTTCCTCGTATGGAAAAGCGGCCTCAAATTCGTTCTGCCACGGTGTGTCTGACGAAAAGCGATAACCATACCCCGATTCACGCGCTGCATAAAGTTCCAGTAGTTCCTTCGCGAGTTTCCTTACTGACTCCTTAGCTCTGCTCTTCACGCGATTCCACGATGTCCCGCCGAGCTTATCAACTTTTATTTTGGCATCATCGCCGCCGATATACTTTTGCACCATACCAAGCTGATACGTGGGGACATAAAGCGCATCACTGCCGGCATATTTGATCATGAGAAAATCTTGTGGACGCCCGGAAATCTTCATGGGCGTAATTCCGCCATACCTGCCGATACCATGCATTACGTGGACTATGTAGTCCCCCACTTTCAGGTCGAGGAAGCTGGATATTGGTATGCCTTTTTTGAACTTTCTGCGCCGTTTCCGACGTCTGTAGCGTCCGAACATCTCATCATCAGAGATCAAAGCCAGCTTGAGATCCTCGGACACAAATCCCTCACTGATAGCGCCGATGCGAACTGCCACGCTGTAGATTTCACGCTCCGCTATCACATCGCGCATTCGCTCCGCCTGCTTTTCATTATCGCTCATGACGGTCACGGAATAGCCCTCACCGCTCCAATTTTCCATCTCTTTGAGAAACATAGGAAAGTTTCCCCGCATCCCGGAGAAAGATCGTGTTTTGAGCGTGAAAACTTTATCTGTTTTTATTGCGGATGATTCGCTTTCTCTCCCCAGAGAGGAATATATGGTTTTTCTTTCCCCGCAAGTGCCCAATACATCATCGAACGATATGAACATATCGGACGGTGGCACGACCAGTCGATCAACCTCGCGTTCTCTCTGGAAGAAAGTATCGGCCTGATCCAGTAATTTACCCGCTTCCATCTGCATCCAGTATGGCTCATCCAGTATAACAATAGTGTCCGATGGCAAATAATCCCAGAGAGTCGCCAGGTGAGGATACAGGAGTGGGAGGCAGCCTTCGATGCCATCAAAGCTGCCATATTCTTCCAATCTGGCGGTCAGGAGTCTGATTTCGTTAGACAGCTTCGGCGATCCCTGTTCCGCTGATAGCTGTGCAGTTCTCTCCCGCCAGTGCTCCATGATTTCAGGAGTGAGGATGATCTCGCTCATGGGAACCACCCATATTTCTTCCTCCAGATGTGTCGTTGATCGCTGCGAAATCGGGTCAAACCGGCGGATGGAATCGATCTCGTCGCCGAATAGCTCTATACGCACAGGCATGTCGTATGAAAGCGGATATACGTCCAGGATGCCGCCGCGAACCGCAAAATCGCCTTTCATTTCCACCATATCCACGCGCTGGTATCCGCTGTGCGTCAGTTGCTCCATAGCTCTGTTCAGGTCTATCTCTTCACCCTTTACGAAATGCAAAGTCGCTTCCCGAAAGGCTTCCGGCGGCAGGAGTTTGTGCATCAAAGCTCTGGTGCAGGTAACTACTATGCTCCTCTGTGCGTGGATGAGTCTCTCAAGAGAGAGCATACGATCTGCCAGCACCTCGCGCGGTGGCGAAGCCCCGCCCCGTAGAAATGTCTGCCATTGTGGAAACAGAACCACCGCGTCGACTTCCTGATCCTCATCCTCATCGGAAGGAGCTTCTGTTGTCCTGAAGGCAGACAGATCCTGTATCAGCTTTTCTGCTTCCTCCTGCGACTGCGCGGCGATCAGAAATGTGCTGTCCGGCATATCCTGCGCGAGGGCGCTGACAAAGTATGCCCGGGCGGCGCCCCTGAGTCCCTCAAACTTCAATTGGCAGCCATCTTCAGCCAGTGCCAACAAAAGAGATTGATACACTTCCGATTCGCGTAAAATATCAAGTAATCTAACCATACTTCGTAGGGGCGAATCTTGTATTCGCCCATTTGGGGAGTTTATTACAGGAGGGCGAATACAAGATTCGCCCCTACGTGACAATCAATATGCGCAACGTTATATTATAGGCGATCAATGCCCATAGGCGCAAGGGAAACCTGAGTCTTGACAATTAAACGCTCCATCGCCACGATGGGAGTACATCGGCGATAATTTTTCGCCTTACGGTGCGATATGAGGTAATCCCGTGCTCAGACGGCCTTATCTATCAAAAAAGGCACTCTGGAATCGGCAAATCCTCAAAAGCCTCAATAGCCTTGTTGATATGCTCTTGCCCGCCTCCCAGGCAGAATCCCAGATGACCGGGCAGAAGCGCATCCACACCCAGATCGGCTAGCTTTTTGATGCTGTGATTGTAGTCCTGTACTGACGATCCGGGTGCGTTCAGCAGGCTAATCAAGCCCCGCAAAAAGACCGTATCACCTGTGAAAAGGTAAGTCGATGCTTTACCTTCCACCAGATAGCATACGGAGCCTCTGCTGTGTCCGGGAGTTGCTATTACCGCGATCTGGAGGTCGCCTACAGTCATCTGATGCCCATCTCCCACCTCAATATCCACCTGACACGGCTGGAGATGATAATCCGATGGGTACCATCCCGCCGAGCGCGCAAACGCAAGTCCCAGTTCTTCCTCATTCGCCTGTCGCAGAAAATCTGCCTCTTCCGACGACACGATCACGGATGCCCCCAGCATAGATTTTAGCGCAGCGCATCCGCCAGAGTGATCAGCGTGAGCGTGGGTAAGCAGTATTCTGGATATTCTGTTGACTCTGAATCCCTCAGCGGCAACGTTATCGAGAATCTGCTGGACATCCATCCCGACGCCAGCGTCGATCAGCGCAAGTTCTTCACCGCCGTTGATCAAGTATACGTGGCAGTCATACTCATTCGATATTCCCAGACCATTTCTGCCGCTTCCGACGATATATACTTCTTCTGTGAGTTTCATCCTGTTTTGCCTCCCTGATTTTTGGCACTGTAAAAAAAATCACCGCAGAGACGCTGAGATCGCAGAGAGGACAATGAGATAAGGACTTCATATCTCCCCGCCAATTTTTTCTTTGGCTTTCTCTGGGTCTCTGGACTTGTTTCCATTTTCTATCTTGCAGCACCTGTCATTGCTTTCCTTTTGGCCCTCTGGCTTTCCGGCCCTCCGGCTTTCTCTGTATCCTTCCCGTTCAGATTGTCAAGAACCTGCTTCAGAAGCCTTGATCTCTTCTGGTTTAGGGGATACAATATACATTGTTGCCAAAGTAATATTAAGCCTATTAGCCAATCTATTGCTTTTGTGTTAGGATACCACAAAAATACTCTATAGGGGAGGAGATTTATGATACTGTGTATGATCCCATCGCTTATGGCTGCAATATCGGGACTTGTCGGTCAGCAAGGTCAGGAGCTTTTTGTTTTCGAGCGAAGCGATAATGGTGCAGAGGTTCACCTCTACGCTAATGAGAAAGCCGAAAAACCGGTCAGCCGCTATCTTTACGGTAAATTCTCCGAACACCTGGGGCGGAATATCTACGGCGGAATGTGGGCGCAGATATTGAATAACCCCGGCTTCGAGGGCTGGCACTTCTGGGGAGAGAATCGTGAGGTCATCCAGCGTCGCGCCCGCCACTCTGCGGAGCGACTCGGCGTCCCGGACATAATGGAAAGCTACGACAAGGGCATCGCCCCATGGTGGTTTGCCTATGGGCGCGGAAGTGTGAGCTATGAGTTGGATAGCAATTCTTTCAACTCCGAACTGGCGCAGAAAATCACAGTTGATTCGCTGGAAAGCCAGCAGGCCGGCGTCCGACAGGTGATCTTTCTGCCGCTCCACCGGGAGAAGAATTATGAACTCAGCCTCTACGCCCGTAGCGATATGCCTTGTAAGCTTCATATAGCAATACGTAAGGCCAGAGATGGAGAGCCGCTGGCGGAGGGTGATGTCCAGGTCGCTTCGGCGGACTGGCAGAAATATGCTCTAAAATTGGCAATTCACCAGGAGGTGGAAAAGGCCACACCGCTGATGCTCACCATCGGCCTGTCGAAGCCAGGGACGGTTTGGCTGGATCAGATGGCGCTTTTCCCGGCGGACAATGTGAAGGGCTTTGACCCGGACGTGATCAGATTCACCCGCGAATCACGCCTCCCGATCCTGCGCTATCCCGGCGGCAACTTCGTGTCGGGCTACCATTGGAAGGACGGCATCGGTCCCGTCGATAAGAGGAGATCCACAGCAAATCGACCATGGAATTCCATCGAATACAACCATGTGGGCACGGACGAATTCATGGCCTTCTGCGAGGCCGCTGAAACGGAGCCTATGATCTGCCTGAACGCCGGCGATGGCTCTCCGGAGGAAGCGGCGGAGTGGCTGGAATACTGCAACGGCAGCGTGGACACTAAATACGGCGCTATGCGCGCTGAAAACGGTCATCCTGAGCCATACAACGTCGTCTACTGGGAGGTCGGGAACGAAATATATGGCAAATGGCAGATCGGTCATTGCTCACCAGAGGAATATGCCGAACGGTATGAGAGATTCTATAAGGCGATGATGCCTGTTGATCCGACCATTAAGATCATCGCAAATGGTCAGCACAGCCGATGGAATGCTCCCATAATTGAGCATAAATCGGACATCCTGCGCTCCCTGTCCATCCACACTCTCATCGGCGGAGGCACCCCTGAGAATGAAGATCCTGAGGACGTATTTGAATCCCTGATGGCTTATACAGCCTTCTACGAAAGTCACCTGCGGAGTCTGGGTGAACAGATGGCGCAGGGCGTGAAGAATCCGATATTCGCCGTGACTGAGCTTCAGGTATTCACCAATAGGGCTGGTTTGCCCAACAACTCTTCGTTGACTGAGTCGCTCTTCTGGTCAGGGATAGTCAATACGTGCATTCGCCTGGGGAGCCTGGTGGAAATGGTCACGCACAGCGCCCTTGTAAATCACGGAGGCGGCCTGCGAAAGCAGCAGGAGATTGTATTTGCCAACCCTGTTTACTACGCGCGGAAGCTCTATTCCACACAGTCTGGCGCGATTCCCGTCCGCATTAACGTTCGGTGTCCCATGTATAAATCGTCCGGCCGGTATTCACCGAAGGGCAAAGACGTCCCATACCTGGACGCGGTGGCGTTGATGGACGACAGTGACAGCATACTCAATCTGATAATCACTAACAGACACCCCCGGGAGGCTATCAAGACAAATATAGCGCTTCATGACTTCGTCCCCGCGGGAGATGTAAGTATTCAGACACATACGGGAGACAGCTATATGTCTCGAAACGGGTTGGATCGTCCCGATGAGATTGGATTGGAGGAATCAAATCTACGGATGGATGGTACGGCGGTAAGCTACTCAGTTCCGGCGCACTCTATAATATTGTTGACGTTTAACAGGAAGAAGGGATAGATATGAATTCTGTGAAGAGCTTTAACGTTTTTATGCCTACGCGAATACTCTTTGGGGCGGGCAGGGCATCTGAAGTTGGGGCGGAAGCCGCTCTTTGTGGGAAACGCGCAGCCATCGTCACCTACAAAGACGTGCGCGGGCTGGAAGAGACCATAGAAAGGGTCACCAGCTACCTCAAAGATGCCGGGTTGTTGGTAGCGATATATTCTGAGGTGGAGCCTGACCCGTCGGTTGAGACTATCAACAACGGCGCTGAGATGGTCAGAGGTGAAAAGAGCGAGGTGATGATCGGCCTGGGCGGCGGGAGCGCAATAGATGCCGCCAAAGCCATAGCAGTTGTGGCGACAAACGGTGGCGACGCGTGGGACTATGCTGCCTGCAACCCGGATCGCAAGGAATTCAGCTCCTCCCTGCCCATTATAGCAGTACCCACAACTTCCGGGACGGGCAGCGAGGTTACTCCTGTTGCGGTTATCACCAACAGGCAGATGAAATCAAAAGGCGCGATAGTGTCGCCAGCCAACATTCCCGGCGTTGCCATAGTTGATCCCGAACTTATGAAGACCATGCCGCCCGGACTCACTGCATACACAGGTGCGGATGCTCTGGGTCATGCGCTGGAGGCCTTCATCTCGGTAAAAGCCACTCCCTTCGTTGCCTGTATGTCGCCGGAAGCGATAAGGCTGGTCTGGGAGAACCTCCCGGTGGCCTACAAGGACGGTGAAAATATGCTGGCGCGAGCGAATATGGCGTGGGCAAGCACTGTTGCTGGCATGATGCTGGTGCAGTCTGGGGCGATTGGCAATCATTCGCTTGCACAGGCGCTGGGCGCTCACCTGCACGTACCGCATGGCCTGGGCGTGGCGATAGGAACTCCGCATTTCCTCGAATACTGCCGCTCTGAGGCATCGGGCAAGTATCTCCTGCTGGCCCAAAAGCTGAGGATAGGCGATGGGATGTACTCAGAAGATGCCATCATTGACGAGTTTATCCAACAGGTTAGGATTTTCCTGAAAAAACTCGATATCCCGATGGATCTGAAAGACCGATCTCACGAAATAGATCGGGATGCTTTGGTGGAGAACGCTATCTTCAACGCTCCTGCGGCGTTGGCAAACACACCGCGAGAAGTGACGCATGAGGATATGGCGGAGATAATCTCGAAGATTATATGACAGAAAGTAGAACGAGGCTGCCAGCCGAATGGCGCTGACTTAAGGGGAAAGCAAATATAACGCCGTTAAACTTTCGCTGATTTTGGGCTGATTTTGCGCTGATCTGGCGCTAATTTGTAGTAATAATGCCTCATTTCTACACCTAATTCTGAAGAGTCAACTTTTTCTGTGAACCGTAAACACTGATGGTGACTGAGTTTAGCTTGTAGTGGTTGAACAAAAGTTTAATAAAGTTTAACGGTTTTTATTTTTTCTTCTCCAATCTCCGGTTGTGGTATTCTAACACAAAGGCACGAAGTCACTAAGACACTAAGTTGGCCCATAGGATTTATTAGCCACAGATTAACACAGAATTTCACAGATAAAAACGGAAGATTGAATGGGTCTATGAGTTTATAGGTCTATAGTTCTTGGCTAAGATAGAATCTTGTTGCTCTGAATTTCAGTATTGTTATGTCAAAAAGCATTTTCATTATACATATCGAGTTGACGTCTGCATTTCGAGACTAATAATTTAGTTCTCAGTTTTTGGTTTTCAGTTTTCAGTTTTGCTGCCTCACAGATGGTATTTGCTGATTGGTGGATAATGCCGCATTTTGATACATAAGATTA
>SDBT01003386.1_pt1 | contig 27639 bp, 34 predicted proteins | sample 2277101 | NCBI WGS metagenome assembly SDBT01 (sample SAMN10404973, study PRJNA504765) | marine sediment metagenome | isolation source: marine sediment core GS10_PC15, 103 cmbsf | place: Arctic Ocean: Southern Knipovich Ridge | collected 2010 | reverse complement strand
AAGCCGAACCCCCGGGGTACCCCTTGGAGTCTTCCGCTCAGAGAGTTCGACGAGTGGTCGTCGAGTAGTGTAAGGTGTCGCCTTACGCCTGACTGAGGTGTCCGTCAGGATCATCTACATGATATTCCTCATGCATATCACCGCTACCCTCCTGTAGGCGCAAGCCGTCACCGTACACTACCTTCATCCCGTCGTTCCTCCGGTATGACTAAGTAAGAGCTATGGCCGAAGTTCTATACTTAGCCTGAAGTATTAAGTACAGTAAGTACATGACGGCTAAAGAGTTTATCAAGTATCAAACTCGTTAGTGTCAGGTCCAAGCGCGGAAGCAACCTATGCCTAGCCGAACGCGGCCCTCCTGTCAAGCACGAACTTAAGTCGGGACATACGGCGCACCTGAAGTGTCGGTGCAGCCGTAGTCCCTAAGTTCGCACGGGACAGAAGCACCACGCCCGGCTTGGCAGGTTGCTACCTCCACGCTTGGCCCTGACGCCGAGTTTGATGGGGAGTAGAAAGAAAGAAACAGAAGGACCACTGACATGTTCATGACCATTAAAGACCTCAAAACGACCCTGACTTCCGCCAGCAAACTGGCCGACGAGAAGTCTCACGACTTCGCTTTGTCACGCGTGAAGTACGCCGTGAGCGACTACCTGCAGGCGCTTGACGCGATCATGTACGACCCAAAGCGGTTGAACATCTGCAAGCAGGTGGACAGCTCGGAGACATACTTGAGTAATCTCAAGTCTACTTTCGACGAGAACAGCGACGAAGTAAAAGCACAAGAGGAAGCCGTCGCGTTGCTTGAAGTATTCGCAGAGCAACATCAGGTTGCTTACGCCGAATACTCCAAATTCTACCGCGAAACCTTCGGCGAAACATGGGTGCCGTGGCGTGAACGCCGCACCGTCGCCACCACCAAGACCTCTGACAGGTTCCGCCCAGCCATCGCGTAAGCTGTCCTCCCTGCAGGGCGAGAGCACCCATAGGTGTTCTCGTTCTGTTCCCTCTCAAAATTTTCCTCGCTTCGCTCGGGTTAATGCCGAAGTTCTATTCTTAGTGAAGTGAGAGCGTACTCTTAGACTATATAAGGCAGGGCGACATGAAATATTACGCTGGCATAGGCTCACGTAAAACACCTCCAGATATTCTTACTGCCATGACACGTCTTGCGTGGTCGATGAATATTAGAGGTTATACTCTGCGTAGTGGTGGTGCTGCCGGTGCTGATACTGCCTTTGAAGAGGCCGCTGCACTTAAAGAAATCTTCTTGGGTAGTGATGCTACACCTGAAGCTATCGAGATGGCTGCAGACTATCACCCTGCATGGGATCGATGTAACAACTACGTACGTCACCTTCACGGACGTAACTGCATGATCATACTTGGTGCTTACTTGACTATCCCTGTAGAATGTGTTATATGCTGGACACCTGAAGGTCGCATCACTGGTGGTACCGGACTTGGATTGCGTATTGCTAAAGACCACAACATCCCAGTACAAAACTTAGGGGCTACCGAATGAATGATCCGAAATTACTAGATGAAATCAACTACATCACATGCTCTGTATTCACATTCAAAGACTTAGAGCAAGCCCTTCGACAAATAGAAACCGTACGCTTAGAGATTGAACGACGCAAGCGTATCATGTACGAGGAGACAAACAATGGTCTTCTTGAAGATGACATAGCTGAAGCTTTACATAGAAAATTGTAACACTCACACTACCAGTCACATCTTCTCATCCTAATGAACAAAGAGGAGGACAACACGATCCGGCCCCTGATGCTCCCATATGGAGAGAGGCTGAAGTGTGAGCTTCATCCTGAGCACGATGTTAAACTGCTCCTCTTATTTGCTCGTTGGCTGACAATGCGCTCTAGAAATTCGTCACGCTTTAACACGAGAGAGTAGGTCGCGTCTACTTCAAGTCCACACCAACATGAGCCTTTACAGGCCAAGAGTGTGGAGCGAGCAAACTATCTCTTCTGGTCTGCATCAGGCTGTCTTATGCAGGGGCAGTAGGCTGCATCCTCGACTGATCCTGCTAACAAGCAGAGGTAGGGCAATAGCGTCCGTCGGATAGCTGATGCAGTCCAGAGGAGAAAAATCATGTCAACAACTATAGAATCACGTTACCGCATGGCTCTCGAAGCTATACTAGTAGCCATCTCTGCATCTAACAGTTATGAAGGAGCTATGAACGCAGCAGAAGCCATCGCCAAGCGGGCGCTTGAGAAAGAGGATTGACAAATGGAGATCATTATGCTAAGCCTACAACTGTGGTCTGCTGCTCTTGGCACACCCTTCAAGGCAGAAACTTTAAAATATCCCACGTTCAAATCATGCATGAATACAGGCACAGCAAAACAAAACGTCATCGAGTTTGTGTACGAAGGTGAGTCTGTGTTCCTGTTCAAATGCATCATCAGACAACAGGTGTAACATGTACATCCTATATTCAGGCTATGGATTAATTGTTCGTACCCGAGTAGAAAACCCTCATCCCATGTTACTCTCACCCAGTAGGTGTATCTGGATGATGCCAGGTACTATCAACCCTAACACATAGGATAGGGAGAGTGATTGGATCACGTAGTCCGCTGTTTTAAAAGGAACAGCTAAATGACACACCATAAAGTATACGAAGACCCCGCTAAAAAAGACGACAACCATACCAAAACCCTATACAAACTGTTCCCTCTAACAACAACCCACAGAGGTGGTATCAAACTAGTTGCTGTTGATGACAAAGGTGAACCACGTATGGCCGGTCACATCCTATCTATCAACCCAAGTGGTACACTCACCCTCTTCAGTTCAATCAGCAAAGACTTAGGTCTCTCATTAAAAACCGACAGAAAGATCACAGTCGAATCATAAGGAGAACGACATGCTCTCGACCATACCATACGATGAATCTTTAGTCTGCTGTAACCCTCGTATCTCTGCTTACGTGAACGAAGATCAGATCGAAACGCGTGAGAACCCTGAAGTATTGGGTCCACGGCACAAACCTGCTCCCTTTGTTGACTTCATCGAAAACATCGCTTATGAACTAGATGATAACAAGTGGTCAATCAAAACCAAATGCTTCGTACTCTCACAGAAGGGTGAACGTCTCTTCGGTGCCTTCACTGTTGAAGACGAGAGTGCTTTCGCTCCTTTACCTCTTAACTACGCCACTCCTGTCCTCATCTTCCGTGCTGCTCATGATCAGGCATGGTCACGTCAACTGAATGGTGGCTTCAAAACTTACATCTGTGACAACACAGTTATCTCAGGTGAGCTAGGTCAACATAGAACCAAGCAAACCACCTTCCTTGATGAGAGACAAACTCCTCTTATTACCAAAGCAATCGATGACTTACATTTCTTTGTTGAACAGAAGACACATGAATACAAAGCCATGTCCAAGATCAAAGTCACGGAGATGGATGCTCATAACACCATGGCTGTAGTCTACCGCAAGGGTGGACTCAACCAAACACAACTTGGCAAAGCCATTACTGAATATCATGATGACCCCTTCAAGGATGACCAAAGCATGGACCCAACACGCAAAGGTACAACATGGGGTGTCTACAATGCCATGTCCTCTGCCATACAGAATGAAAATCAAATGGTAGCACACAAGAAGGGTGAGATCATCACTCAAATTACTAACCTCCACTACGATATTAGATAATGGCAACAGTTTCACTGCACCGTTGGGATACCCCGCTGAACCGAAGGCTAAGGGGAGGGGTATAGTATCGGGTTCGTCCCGAGTGAACCACGAGGTACAGGCCAACACCTAAGCCAAGCCTGTTAACACATACCGTTGGAGGTATGCTAGGGGCGGAGTCGCAGTGGATTTAAGGATAAGAACATGAGCAGATGTATCATCTGTAACTACTCACGTACCACCAAGACCAACGAAAAGGTACGCGCTGTCTTCTTCAATGAAGAGGACCAGTGCTGGTACTGCACTGACTGCAAGACTGCAGTAGATCAGACACTCAAGGACTATGACCCTATCCTTGAGAAGGAGGAAGAATGAGCCACATCATTAAGTTCACCCTCCCCTGCCCTATGTGTAAGAGCAGCGACGGGTACCACAAGTACAGCGACGGACATGGGTACTGCTTTGCCTGCGCTGGCTATGAGCATGATTTATTTGGAAATCACCCCTCCCTTCAAGACCAAGCATTGAGCAAGCAGCGTATAGCCTACCGAGGTATCACAACAGCCACCATGGAGAAGTACGGAGTTTTTACCCTTGTCAATCAAGAGGGTGTGCCTACCCATGTATCATACCCCTATTCCAAAGGTGAATACAAAGTGAAGTCCCTCGTGCCATGTGCCAGGAAGGACAAATACAAAACTATAAAGGGTGGACAAGGTGGACTGTGCGGCACTGAAGTCTTCTCCTCTGGTCAAGCCAAAGCATGTACCATATGTGAAGGAGAGGATGACATGCTCTCAGCCTTCCAGATGTTGGGCAGCAGATACCCTGTGTTCAGTGTCCACTCCTCTGCTTCAGCCATGCGTGACTGCAAAGCAGCCTTCGAATACCTTGACAAGTTCGATCAGATATACCTCTGCCTTGACAATGATGAACAGGGCATCAAGGCAACAGCAGCTATAGCCTCTCTCTTTGACAACTCTAAAATATATTTTGTCAAGATGACCAAACACAAGGATGCTAACGCATACCTCCAAGCAGGGGAGAGTAAGGAGTTCACTTCCATATGGTGGGCAGCAGAGAGGTGGAAACCTGTTGGAATAGTCAGTACTTACAAGGAGATAGACGATATCCTTGCCGGGTCACAACACGAAACTTTGTGCTCTTACCCCTTCCCCACACTACAGGAGATGACATACGGTATACAATCGAGCGAGTTCATCCTGTTCACTGCCTTCACTGGCATAGGTAAGACAGAGATCATCCGCGCCATCGAGTACCACATCATTAAGACTACCGAACATAACATAGGCATCATACATATCGAGGAAGGGGAAAAGCGTAGCATCGAGGGTTTAGTTGGGTACCACTGGGGCGCACCAGCACATCATCCAGTAGCTAACTTCTTACCAAAGGAGATATCAAATGGGTATAAAGAACTGGTCAAAACTGAAGACCGCGTGTACTTTTATAAACACTACGGGTCAGACGACCCGAGTGTGTTTACATCAACAATACGCTACATGGCTACAGGTTGTGATTGCAAGATCATTACTCTAGATCATATATCCAAGATTGTCTCTGGCTGGGACACTGACGATGAGCGTAAAACTATCGACATGCTATGCACCCAGTTGGACAACATCTGCCAAGAGACCGGGGTGGCCCTACTTATGGTGTCACATGTTAATGATAACGGTCTCACCCGAGGGTCGAGAAACATAGCCCAGACAGCACACACTCACGTCCACCTGTCCCGTGACATGGATGAGATAGACCCTGTGCTCCGTAACACAACCAAGCTGATAATCCGTAAGAACAGAGACGGTAGCCTGACGGGGCCAGCTGGTCAACTTCTCTTTGATAGACACACCTTCATGATCAAAGAAACTGTTGAAGGCACAACACAACAGGAGGTACCCTTCTAATGAGATTTATTATATATTTAATTAGTGCATTATATATAGTAGCTGGAGCAGCACTATTACAATTCTGGTTAGCAACTCTCCATCCTTATACTCTTGCTAGTGTACCTATTACTATAGGTTTAACCTTAGGAGCTGTGGATTGGATATGTAATTGGGCTGTTAACTAGTGAGCTACCTCGTACTAGACATCGAGACCAACGCTATCATAGCACCCGACAAGCTGTGGTGTATAGTAACACAAGACATAGACACCGGAAAGGTAAAAGATTATGTTGGGGAACGCTGTAAAGATTTGCTTCGAGATGTACATCATACTGATACTCTCATCGGTCACAATATTATTAGTTATGATATGCCTCATCTCAGCCGCTTACTTGATGGATTCAATCATCCAAATACCATGGTTATCGACACTTTGGTTCTAGCTAGGTTATACAACTTTAACCTGCGGGGTAGACATTCACTTGAGGCATGGGGTGAACGCTTGGGTCAACCTAAGCAAGAGCATAAAGAGTGGGATAAATTCTCGCCTGAGATGTTGTCTCGTTGCAAGACAGATGTGTCCCTTACAGTCAAGCTATATAAGTACCTCACTGCCAAACTCAGCCACTCCCGCTGGGACAAGGCTAAGCAGATAGAACACAAGATGGTGTGGTTCAGCGAAGAGATGACACATAATGGCTTCTTCTTTGATCGTAAAGCAGCCAAGAAGATACACTCAATCGTAGTTAAAGAAAAGGATAAGCTCGATGGACGATTACAAAATATCTTCCGCCCTACCACTAAGCTCACTCGTGAAGTTACTCCAAGAGAGACTGCCCACGGAACACTACACGGTGGAGATTTTAGATGGCTCAATCAAGATTACCCCGACCTCACTCCTTATAGGGCAGGAGGTACATTCTCTAGGTTCTCTTGGGTACCGTTTAACCCACAATCGCCCCGCCAAATCATAGATCGTGTCCATAAGATAGGGTGGTCACCTGTAGAGAAGACCAAAGGACACCAACAATTGATGCGTAAAGTACGAGAGCGCCGTCTGCGCCGTCACCTTGCTCCTACATCTGAACAACTAACCAAGATGGCACACTACCAAAAGTATGGCTGGAAGATGAACGACATCAACCTCTCTACCATCAACGCTGACGCACCCGAAGAGGCACAACTACTAGTACGTAGGCTCCTCCTTGGCAACAGAACCAGTGTCATACAGTCATGGTTCGATGCCTTCAACGCACAGACAGGAAAGATACATGGATCATTCTATCCTCTTGGTTGTTGGACTCACCGTATGGCTCATCGCAACCCTAATATGGGGAATATCCCTCGTTCTGATACTGAATTTGGTGCTGACATGCGTAAGTTATGGACTTCGGGTCCTAGCGATATTCTTGTGGGCTGTGATGCTAGTGGGATTCAACTTAGGATTTTGGCTCATTATATCAACAATAATGACTTCACTCACACAGTAACCACCGGCACTAACGACAACAAAGATGACATTCACTGGCGTAACGGTGACCTCCTTGGTGTAGATAGAGAGAGAGCCAAGCGATGGATATATGCGTGGCTCTTGGGTGCTGGTCCTGACAAGCTGGCTCATCTGTGCTCTGTCACAAGGGGTGAAGCTATTGATTTCACTGACCAATTCATGGATAGATACGAGGGACTACGTGAGCTTAAGGAAGGGTTGGTGAAGACAGACGCAGCCCGAGGCTACTTCGAGGGGCTGGATGGCCGCTGGGTTGTCTGTCCCTCCGAACACCACATGATGTCGGGCTACCTACAGAATGGTGAAGCCTTGGTCATGAAATACGCTACCTTGCGATGGCAACTAGCCCTCAGAACAAGACATATAGAAGTATGGCCTTGCAACCTAGTACATGACGAGTGGCAGACACGCTGTCGTGAACAAGATGCAGAAACAGTAGGTAAGATTCAATGTGCTGCTTTAAGATACACCGGAGAAGCATTAAACATGCGCTGTCCTCTTGACGGTGCCTATAAGATAGGACAGACATGGTATGATACACATTAAAGCATTGGTTGTAGGTATACTCATATTCATCTGTATCTTTGCAACATTAGCAGTAATCATTGAGATCATACGTCTTAATCCCAATCTTTCCGCCGCCATCACTCTCATCATTCTCTCCTTACTTATAAGTTACGCAGTAGGAAGAATGATCTACCCCAATGGAAAAAAACTATGAGGAAAATTTTTCTTGTGTTAATAGTGTTGGCATGGGTGCTGGCTATCTTCCTGTCTGCTTGTAGCTGGGCGGGGAGACTCAAGATAAAAGTAGCACAACCTGTTGTCTACTACAACGGTATCACTTACACCTATGTTGATGGCAAACCTCTTGTGATTAATTAGGTTGACATGAAGGACCATACATGATATGAATAATAATCGAACTGTCTTCAAAGCGAAGGTGTTTACCGCAGGACATATCACCTTCGATGCCAACGACATGGCTCATGCCATACACCTGATTACTCGCTACTTCTCGAACCTTAACCCTGACGATATACACATCGAGTCTATAGTAGAGATAGAGCGAGAGGGGGTTGACCCTGAACAAATACTCGATGAAAGGCACTGTCCTGATATCGTCTATCACTAAAGGAGAACTATCCAAATGGCAACACAAACTTATTTCTTCCGTGGGAAGTTTAAGTGGGCGTTGGTTCACTCAATGGATGCCAAATATTCTAACTACAAGGTGAACTTGTATATGGATGACGCCTCCAAGGAGCTGTATGCTACGAGTGGCCTTCAAATGCAGCCGAAGAAAGAAGTAGAAGGAGTAGACAAAGATGGTAAACCTAATCGTGCTATCGATTGTGATATCTTTGACGCTGATGCCTTCGTAGTCTTTCGTCGTGCTCACTCTAAGGAAATCAAGGGTGATACCGTCACCTTCGGTAAGCCCAAAGTTCTCGATGCTGACGGTGCCGTTACCACTGACCTAATCGGTAACGATAGTACCGGCACTATCAAAGTAGTTGCTTTCGATACCATGAACGGTATCGGACACCGGCTCGAAGCCGTTAAGGTCGAGACCCTCGTGCCATACGAGGGTAAGGCTGGTGAAACGCATGTACCTGAAGGGTTCGAAAACGACTGTCCCTTCTAAAGAATGTGTCTCGTGGTACTGAATGTGTCCTCGTACACAGTCCCGAGGTAGCTCAAAGTCCATATTCAAGGAGTATGAAGCGAGACATAACAAATTGCGACTTAGCATGTTGCGTGGCACTATACCCGCCCGTTCGTAAGAGGGGCGCACCCTCTGGTATATAAGCCTAGTCCATATTGCTAGTCGCATGGCGAGTAGCACAACCCTCTTGTACCAGCGGATGGTCTCCTAGAGGAATGGTACCTGTGATCCGCCTGCTCGCCTCCACTTTAAGGAACACCAGATGCGTACTATCTTTGTCATTAGTGATACACATTTCAATCACACCAACATCCTCTCATTTAAAGCTGACGGTCACTCTATCCGTACCTTCAATGATGCTGAGGAAATGAACGAGTGCATGATTGAGAACTGGAACAAAGTGGTCAAGGATCATGACATAGTGTACCACCTTGGTAACGTATACTTCAACAAGAAAAAACCCATGCTGATCGATCAAATACTCTACCGTCTCAAAGGTAAGAAGAGACTGATACTAGGCAACCATGACAACGGCAAGGACAAGCTCCTACTCTGGCACTTCAAGAAGATCATGATGTGGAGAGAGTTCAGTGAGGATGGACTTCTACTTACTCATGTACCTGTACACCCCTGCGTACTCAAGGAGTCACGCTTCACAGGGAACAAGATGGTCAACGTGCATGGTCACACACATTCATCTCATACTAATGATATTTCATCTGGCGCCACCTATTACAACGCCTGCGTAGAAGCTATCAACTACACACCTATAGCAATCGAGGAGATCAAACAACATGTCGGACTTAATTAAGTGGGACAAACGGTTCCTTGAGCTGGCAGTACATGTCAGCACATGGAGCAAGGACCCTTCCACTAAGGTAGGGGCAGTGATAGCCCGAGGCAACACCGAGATTAGCATGGGATACAACGGGTTCCCAAAGTGCATCATTGACTACGATGAACTCTACCTCAACAAAGAGATCAAGTACCAATACATTATACACGCTGAGCTTAACGCCATCCTTAAGGCAGGACAAGAAGGCAGGGATATTAAAGGTGCCACTCTGTATACCTCACCTCTCCCCCCATGTATATCTTGTGCTGCTATCATCATGGGTGCTGGCATCACTCGTGTAGTATCACGTTTCACTACACCTAAAGAAGACAGTAAGTACAAAGATTTCACAGCCACAGCAGAGATGTTTATTCGTGGTGGTATCAACTACAGCTTCAACCTATGTTAAACTTCAAACCTAAATGGAGAAACATTGTGCTTAACCATATGGCAACACCTAAAGTAGAGCAAAAAGAAGGCAGAAAGAACGACCAAGGAAAGACTAAGCTGTCTCTCATATCATCCTCCTTCATTGAAGGCTTAGGAACAGTGCTCACTAAAGGTGCCGCTATGCATGGCGACAGGAACTGGGAGGAAGGCATGGATTATGACCGTGTGTTCTCTGCCCTCATGAGACACCTCTGGGCATGGTGGGGTGGAGAGAACATGGACCCTGACACTGGCGACTCCCACCTCTACCACGCAGCGTGTGGCATCATGTTCCTTGCGACATACGAAGAGAGAGACATGGGTATGCTTTGGGATCGACGTGGACACCTTCCTGATACTACACAAGATGACAGTGAGATACACACACACTAAAGGATGGCACCATGACACAAGATATTCAATCGTCGAACTTAATGGACCCTGCTGAATTTACAGCAAGTGAAGTTGAACGGATGAAATTAGGACTTGAAGAATGGACAGCCGATGACCTCGTGAAACTAAAAAGTAAACAATGGTGGATGAAAATTAAAGGAGACCCTGATGACTGATATAAGCACACTAGTACAAGATGTAGACGACCTCATAGAGCACCGCTCAGGCGTCGAAGGAGACATCATTGGTAACTTCACTCGCCGCCTTAATGAAATGCTCCATCACCGCTTTAACGGGCCTCCTAGAGGCCATGAACTATCTCTCTCTGCTGTTGGTACACCCTGCAAGAAAAAACTATACCATAACGTGATGGAACCTGAACGAGGCGAGAAGTTATCAGCCAAAGTATTGCAAAATTTTTTATACGGTAACCTCATTGAGGAGTTCTATCTGTTCCTTGCTGAAGCAGCAGGACACAAAGTAACACATAGACAAGAGAAGGTATCAGTAGCAGGTGTACCCGGCAGCAAAGACTGTCACATAGATGGTGTACTGGTGGACGTAAAGTCAGCTAATGGTAGGAGCTACAAGAAGTTCACCAAGCCGGGAGCTTTGGACTTCGATGATCCCTTCGGGTACAAAGCTCAACTTCAAGCCTACCTTGAAGGCAGTGAAGGTAATATGAAATTAAAATATTATGATAAAGCTGCGTTCTGGGTCGTCAATAAAGAGCGTGGCGGCTCTGTCCTGTATTGGATCGAATCAGCTAAGAGAACAGGACGTGACCTGAAAGGAGAGATACATGACATACAGATTATGTTGGCCAAGCCTACTCCACCCGAACGGGGGTTCGCTGCTACTGCCGATGGTAAATCCGGCAACTTCAAGCTTCCCATCGCTTGCTCTTATTGCAATCACAAGCAGCACTGCTGGGACTACCGCACCTTCCTCTATGCGGGTGGTCCTCGCTTCCTTACTACAACAGCAGTGCAACCCAAAGTACCAGAGGTAGTAAACGGAAAGGTGGTACCTTATGTTCACGCCGAATGACTTCCCTATACAGGTACATGTTAAATATAATGATGAAGAACTACGTATTGAACTAACTCACACTTATAAGACAAAAATGTGGCCTACATACATTGACTACAAGAAGTTAGATAATAAACATTACATGAAGTGGTTCTTCATGCAGTACCTACCCAAGTACCTTGCTAAAATAAAGGAGGTGGATGATGAAACACCTGCTACTTGAAGAACTAAATGACGTACTACATGACGAGGCCGAAGGAGTCGCTCCCTTACTCGACACTGATGCAATATATGATCTATTAGCACGTTGTCAAGTGGAAATAAAAAACAACTATCTAAAGATCGCAACTTTCCGCAGCCGACATATGGCAGACATAGACGACCTCAACAAGCTGCGCTCTATCATAAAGAAGCGCATTTACTAAAGGAAACATAAATGCCCATGCCAGAAGACCCACATCCAACGTTTAAAAGCGGTGATAAATTCTATGAAGATGAGCGCCGTCGTCTCAATCGTCAACGATTAATTTGGTGGCCTATCATTCTTGCATATGGATTGTTTATCATTTGGGCACATTTTTTCGCGCCATAAAAATAAGGAGTAAACATGATTGAAGTCACTCTCCACAGACACAAAAAGCCGGGACACACAGGCTATCAATACGACGCCCTCCTCGATGGCAAAATACTCTGCACATCACGCGACCCCGAGTACACAGCCTGTCGTGTCCTTCAAGGTATGGGAATCGACTCACCAGTGAGGTTTAGGCATGACTGGAGGGGGGAGGCAGGGCTTACCCTTAACAGCGTCTCTTGGGGAGCGGGACTACGCACAGAAGAGAATACAAACGCCGGCCCCAGAATTACTAAATGGAAACCATTTGAACTAAAGGAGTAGACATGCAAATGAACCTTGATCTTAGATTAGACGAACACATTGAAAGAGCCACTAAGATAGAGAGAGCTGCTCGTAATCTACTGGACAACTTTGCAAAAGTTTTCCCCGGCAGACAATGGAGTGATCCTTATATAAGGAAGCTGGCTGAAGCACTAGGAGAATACGATGCTAATCTCTGAGGCTAACACTATCACTGGCGGCTTAAGCAGTCCGTCCAAGATGCCGGGGAAAGCTTACTCCATCCCTGCCACACGATGTAAGGTAGGCTCGAAGCTGGTCAAGAAGGAAGGAAGTGTATGTCATGGATGTTACGCACTTAAAGGACGTTATCATATGCTGGTGGTCAAACAGGCATTGGAGCGTAGGTACCTGTCTCTATCTAACCCTCTTTGGGGTGCTGCTATGGTCGTGCTCATCCAACGTCAAAGCCCTGACTACTTCAGGTGGCACGACTCCGGTGATCTTCAATCTGTCAACCATCTAAGGAAAATATGTGATGTATGTTATCGCACACCTGATACAAGCCATTGGCTACCAACTAGGGAGGTCGTCATCGTCAGGGACTACCTTAAGGCTCATGGCTCTTTCCCTGCTAATCTCATATGCCGTATTTCAAGTCATATGGTGGATGGCCCCCCGCTTCCTTATCCTCATACCAGCACGGTGGTTACAACAGACGCAACATGTCCAGCCCCTCACCAAGGAGGGAGGTGCCAAGACTGCCGCGCCTGCTGGGACCACAAGATTAGGAATGTAAGCTATGGAATACACTAATGAACAAGTTTGAGAAACAAATCGACAACCTGCTGTTTGCCTTGCGTCGTGAACAAAACTTCAGCTATGGGTTCGAGAACGCCAAGATAGAGTACACCAAGCCTGAGAAAATAAGAATATATACGCCTGACTTCATCATCAACCGTGCCAATGGCTCTCTGCTATACATTGAAACCAAAGGGTACTTCTACCCTGCCGCCCGTACCAAGATGAGGGCTATCAAAAAGGCACACCCCACACTTGACATACGTATGGTGTTCCAGAAGAACCTACTTATTAACAAGAGGACTGACTTCACTTACATGAAGTGGGCAGAGAGGAACAACTTCCCCGCTGCTGTCGGTCACATACCGAAAGAATGGCTGGAATAATGACAACTCATCTAATAATACCGGATCAACACGCTCACCCTGAGCATGACAACAACCGTGCCGACTGGCTTGGCTGTCTCATAGCAGAAGTTAAGCCTGAAGTAGTGATAAACTTAGGAGATGCCTGTGACTTTCCATCATTATGTTCGTACGACAAAGGTAAACGAAGCTTCCAGAATAAAAGTTACGTTAACGATATCCAGTCCCACCTCGACTTTCAAGATAGGCTATGGGCGAGAAGCAGACGACAAAAGCAAAAGCGACCCACCACTTATTTCTTTGAGGGGAATCACGAAGAAAGAGTTCGACGAGCTATCGACCTCCATCCTGAACTTGATGGAGCGATCAGCTACGACCACTTAGAGCTTGACAGGTACTACCACAACGTGGTATATTATGATGGAGGTACACCGGGTGTACAAATTATTGACGGTGTGGCTTACGCTCACTATTTTATTTCAGGTGCTATGGGCAAGCCAATCGGTGGGGAGCACCACGCCTACACTCTTATGCAAAAGCATTATACGTCCAGCACTTGTGGCCACTCTCATCTGCTTGATTGGTCTGTTCGTACACGTAACGATGGACTGAAGATGATGGGCATGGTAGCTGGGTGCTACATCGACAAGCCTCACGCCTACGCTGGCGTCATGAACTACCAGTGGTGGTCAGGTGTGGTGATCAAACAGAACGTAGAAGGTGGAAGATATGATCCTCAGTTTATATCCCTAGCTTCCTTGAGGAAAGAATATGGATCATGATCAAACGAATAGCTAAAGCCATGGCTATAGCCAATGGAGAAACCTTTGACATAGATATAAAACCTTATCTTGAGATGGCTCGTACTGCAGTAGACGTAATGGAAGAACCTACAGAGGGGCTGGGTGTTTCGTTATTTGCTGTTCAGCAAATATAGCTAATTCAGCAAATATGGCTAATGTTTCGATGAACCGTCTTTAATGGCTTCCGACGCAGCATGCGATGCTTGTTGCTGCTGAAGAGTGTCCTGACGATTACTACGGTACTTGGACTACCATGATCAAAACAATACTGAAAGAATACGACAATGGAACCAACAAGAACACACCTTGACCGCATAATGGAGAGCGGCACCTTCGATGAGATACTGGAGCACAACGACTTAACACATACTGAAGTACTCGACATCCTGTATGACTTAGGGTACCTGTTGTACCCTGAAGACAACCATGATAAGGCAGAGGAGCCTGAGTTTGAGAGCGGGTACAATGGCTGACAACCTGCACCAGCACCCCAAATTAAAACGACTACGTAAATTAAACAGAAACATAGCTGCCAAGAGACTGCAGCAAGAGAGAGGCGGGGAGTTCCGACCCCGGGTTATATCAAAGAAAAACAACAAGAGCTTAACCAAGAGACAACTAGAGGAACTTCAAAATGAATAAAATTATAGCAGCTTTCCTGTTATCGTGCTTCATTTTTATCACGGTAGCAGACCCTGCTCGTGGATACGAGTGGGCACCTGAAGAAAAGTTTTGTGAAGACAAGTGGGCAGGATGGATGGCAGAAGCAAAGGTGCTGAACAAGGTCATCCCTACTAATGAAAAAATAAAGCAAGCCATACTCCTTGCTTTCCGCTCTTTACCTTCACACCTGCAACCACCTATTGAATACTATCACGCCATCGCTAAGTTCAAACTTGCTATATTCCTAAACCCAAACGATCCCATGGTTCCTAACGTTATGTACTTTGGAATATGGGACATGATCAAGTGTGAAGGCGCTGCAATACACATACCTCGCCCCCTTTGGAAACAACTCCTCAAACATATAGGACAACAAGCCTGATGACTGAGACTTTCACATCCTCATCCAATCCCATGTTTCGCTCACATTGGAGTGAGACCATCTTCAATGACAAGTACCGACACCAAGAGTGTGAAACTTACGCAGCCCTCTGTCAGGTGCTTGTTGATGACGTATGCGACCAAAACAATAACATCTACTTCAAAGATCACCCCGACTACACCACCCCTTACATGTCAAAAGATGAACGAGACCAGCTTGTTCAATACATGATTGACATGAAGTTCATAGCAGGAGGAAGGTACCTATACTATGCTGGACGCGAGATCAAATACTTCAACAACTGCTACCTACTTAGGGCAGTGGAAGACAGCCGGGAAGATTGGGCGCATCTTTCTTGGAAGGCGGAGTCTTGTCTCCTTACTGGGGGTGGTATCGGCATTGACTACTCACGCTACAGGGAGGAAGGCTGCAACATTAAGAGGACTGGAGGTGTGGCTTCTGGTCCTGTTTCTAAGATGCGGATGGTGGATAGCCTTGGTCGTGGCTGCATGCAAGGTGGTGCTCGTCGTGCTGCGATTTATGCCAGCCTTAACCATGCCCATCCTGATGTCGATCAGTTCCTTGTTAGTAAAGACTGGCACAATATGCCCATTGGAACCACAGGGCAAACCTACTGGGACGTAAAGCAGGACGACTTCAACTTTCCTGCACCTCTCGACCACACTAACATATCAGTAAACTATGACACAGAATGGCTGATGAAGTATTTAACAACAGGAGAATATGGAGATGTATTTCAAGCCAACGTCGAGCAAGCCCTTAGAACTGGAGAGCCAGGCTTCTCGTTTAACTTCTTTCAACAAGAGGATGAGACACTCCGTAACGCATGCACTGAAGTGGTTAGTGCTGATGACGGTGATGTCTGTAATCTTGGGAGTGTTAATCTATCACGGATTGATAGCCTTGCTGAACTAAAAGATATCGTTCATCTAGGCACCAAGTTTCTCATGTGTGGTACCCTCCGTGCTGACCTGCCTTACCCTCAGATCGCAGAGGTAAGGGAGAAGAACAGACGCCTCGGGCTTGGACTGATGGGTGTTCATGAGTGGCTCTTAAAGAAAGGATATAAGTATGAAGTGGTTGAAGAACTTCACAAATGGCTCTCAGTGTACAAAGGTGAAAGTGACGCAACAAGTAGATCATTTGCTGATCACTTATCAATCTCAAGACCTGTTGCCAACAGAGCGATTGCTCCAACAGGGACAATCGGGATATTGGCAGGAACCACCACAGGTATCGAGCCAATCTATGCCGTTGCCTACAAACGCAGATATCTGACTGAGGGCACCAAGTGGAAGTATCAGTTTGCCGTAGATCATGCTGCTCATACCATCATTCAAGAGACAGAGATCAACCCCGACAAGATCGAATCTTCCCTCGACCTTGCCCAAGACTACGAGAGGCGTATAGCTTTCCAAGCTGACGTACAAGACTATGTGGATATGGGAATTAGCAGTACTATCAACCTCCCTCCTAGCCGCGATAGGAACGGTAATGCTATCATCGGACCTACGCAAGTCAAAGAATTTGCTACAACACTGGCTAAATATGCTTCGAGGTTACGTGGTCTTACATGCTACCCTGATGGTGCTCGTGGGGGTCAGCCTCTCACTGCTGTCCCTTACGCAGAAGCTATAGCTAAACTAGGCAAAGAGTTCGAAGAGCACGTTGAGGTAAATGACGTTTGTGAACTGAACGGAGGAGGTTTCTGTGGAAGCTAAGAGGAGCTGTTGGTGGCTGAACTAAACCGTATGATTATAGAGGTTCATCGCTGGCGTGAAATCTACCGAGCCGATAGAAACTACATTGATGCCGCCGCCTGTGCAATACGAGAGACAGCGCTATTGGATGCAAAACGCGCAATAGAAAAACAAGGAGAGACACATGAATAACAACGACGTAACGGTAGTGATAGGACTCTTATTGTTCCTCGTCACCATCATGTATATAGGAGCTGTCTATGGGTGAAGTAATTAACTTTGGCAACCCCGATGAGGTGCCGCCTACACGACAACAGGAAGCCGCCGCTAGGTGTGACGACTTCATTGGTAAAGAGATCGATTGGATCAAGCTGGCGAATAACGATGAGATCACTGACGCGAAGATCAACAACGCCATCAACCTGTTCTGGATAGGAGCCAACAGCCTCATGATGGACAGTGACTACTGCGTTCCCTCTATGCTACGTAAGATAGCAGATGAGATCGAATGGCAGATAGAACATGGAGAAGGACCGCCTGATGACGCAACAGAAGGATAAACTTATGTATAAGGATAAACTTATGTTCTTTGCAACACCAACACATACCTGCCCCGTTCACGGTGACACACATGATACTATCATCTCTACCATCCCCGGACATGAAGGTATTTGGTGTATGGTATGTTGTCTGGAGATGTTAGATCGCAAAGGTGTATGCCGTATGACGGAGATTACTGATGAAAAACCTGAGTAGACGCAGCTTCCTCAAGTGGACAGGTGGTGCGGTTGCTGCTGCTACCCTTGTTTCCTTCCCTATCACAGCCATGGCGGCAGAGATGCCCCGTAAGGGTATACCAAAGGGATGGCTGGAGATGAAAGGACAACGAGTATGGGCACATGATTATCCTGAATTGTACCGCAGACTACGAGACGACAAAGTGTATCCCTCTTACATCACACAAGCAGGGTGCTTCGTGATACCTGACTTGAGGGCCACTCGTACCATCCCTCCCTCAGACAAGACGATACCCATGCAATACATCATTAAGGCGCGGCATGACACACAATTTGCAGACCCGCCTATCGGTACCCTCATCTTATGGCAGGGCTTATCTACTGTAGACGGCCAAAGATTCGCGGGGGGAGGATGGGCAGACGTAACCAAAGTAAGCACGACCAAGATAAACTCGCTGATCCACTAGAGTACGTCCACATCGTGGAGACGTATCACAAGGATGGGCGCTACGATCTGAAGGCTACCATGCGGTGGCGCGAGGCGTACAGAAGAAAGAAGAAACTATGATAATGGATATAGCTGTACAAATAGTAGCAGGCGGGGTGCTTGCTGCCGTAGTCATCTGGCTCATACGATAAGGAGAAAAATATGTTGATAGATTTCATGTTGCCGTGGTGGGGCTGGGTGCTCCTCGGATTTGTTACGGGCACAGGCTTGCAATTATTGTTCAGATTATTATGACACCAGAAGAAAAGAAGCCCCCTCAGAGATCAACCTGAGGGGGCTTAAGTTTGCCTGCTTACGCTTTTAGGGTGCAGGTCTTCCTTATAAAGCAGAGTAAACTTCACGTATGTTATCGAGCATGTGGGTTACATCATGCCTCGTGTGGGATGACTTATTGCCACTGCCGTAGTAAGAGTTGCCTGTGTCAGGATGAGGGAAAGAAGCCCACTCTCTGGCTAAGTCAAGCATGGCTGCCCTCAACTGGCCGCCACCCCCCAGGTACTTGCCTAAGGCAGGACGTTTCACCATGACCAAAGACATAGCAAGCTGGTCCTGTGTGGCCTCATCAAAGAGATCATCCTTCTTCACCTCAGCCTTCTGCATAGCGAAGGTCATGGTAGAAGGGATGATCTGATAGCGACCCGCCGCAAAGAGTTTACGTCCAGTACTCCGTGTGCCTGCCTGAAGCTGACGTACTTCACGCATGGTCATCATTATAAGAGGCGCACCAAGTTTGATGGCGGCTTGTTCTGGGGTATAAGAAGAGTCCATAATAATACGACCAACAGTACCGTTGTTCATGGCATTATAGCTACCCCGGCTCTCGCCTTGGGCTATTAGATCAAGTAGCGGCTTCACTGCTGTTACTTGTTGTGGTGTCCATTTAGGCACGCGAGTCTCCTTTGGTATGTAGTCAGTTGGTTCATCATCAAGCTTAGGTAGCCATGTACCATCAGGCACCCCTTCAGGCGCAGGCTTAGGCACAGGATCAGGATCATAGTCATCACCCCACTCTGGATTAGAGAATTCAAGCTCCGCCTTAGGCTTAGGCTTAGGTTTTGCCTGTGTTCGCGGCTTACTATTCCACCATTGATGAATGTAGGCTACCACCGATACCATGAATATGGTTACTGTAAACACTATTCCAATAGACATTACGTTACTCCTTATAGACCTGCTGCAGCACGACCTTCCGTCGCAGCTTTACGTCCTTCAAGTTTTTGCTTTGCGTGCTTCCCTTTTGTTTGGAACTCACCATGTCCTCTAACATCTGTTATGGTGGGGACGGCAACAACCAACCCTTTTATAAGGTTCGCAATAGCTTGCAATGCCTGTGGACTTTCAGTCGGGTCTCTATCATCATGTCCTGCTCCCACAATAGCAATGTTGATAGTTCTCTTGTTGGTAAATTCAGGAAACTGCTTGCTACGAGAGGCATCGTTAGGTGGTCTGATACCGCTTGACCGACTGTTGAGAGACATAACTTGGGTAATCACAGCAGTCTCGTTATCAACAAGGAAGTGATAGTTGTTCGCTTTGGGCGTCTGAAGTCTCTCTACTAAGGGCTTGCGAACACCACGTTTAAGAGCACCTTCTTTCTTCGTGTGGTGTGTCGTAACAGTAGTAATTTCTTCCTCTGTACCGGGAGCAGAAGCAAACGTTTTCTCTACATCAAGAGGCTGCACCACATAAACAATATTTAATCCACTTACAGTGGAAGGAGTAAAGAGACCGCTCGGATTAACTGCTGCTGATTGCTCCGATTCAGGAGGAGCAAGGAAAGCGGGGGGGTTTACCGGAGAGGACGTGGGAACCGAAGAGGCTATCTGCTCAGGCGGTATAGGAGAGAAGGGGGGAGTACCACCCGACACTACCCCCGCCTCAACTTGAGGAGCAGGGGCAGGAGCCGGTGGAACGGTGGGAATAGGAGCAGCAAATAAAGCCGGAGATGATGTGGGAATTGGGGAAGCTGTCTGTTCAGGTGGAATAGGGGAGAAAGGAGCAGCAGCAGGAGCCACCTCACGTCCGCGTGGTGTTGGAGCAGAGCGAGGAGCGAAGGGTAGGTTGAGGGTTGAATTAGCCATACCGGGATCACCAGTGACACTTACCAGTGCCTCATGTACTGCAGCAGATGAGTTAGAGAGGGCTTCCTTCACTAGTTTTACATGTGTGGAGTCATTAGTCGGACCTTCTGTTCTCGCAGCATCGATACCCAAGACAGTACGATAGAAGTCAGCCTTAAAGGGAGAGATGACACTCTTCTGAGAGAGATCATCAGGTATGTCAGGTGTAGAACCGAAGAGATTCTCGCGGATGACTTTCATAGAGCTATCGAACTGATCAACCATGGCATTAAAACCTGCTACCATCTCTTGAATCTTGTCGGCGTCACCTTCATCCGCTCCACTCAAACCCAACTCATTGATATCCCCTGCTCCCCGTGTGGTTTTTAGTTTGAATATCTCAGGATCAACAAAGACAGTGACCAGAGGGTTGTCTGCGAAGGTTACGTCACGAGCTGTGGTAGACTTAAGAGCAGCCAGATCAGACAAACTTTGAAGGTAGTACTGACGTGTCAACCTCGGATCATCCAACTCCTTGATCACTTTCGACATCGTGGGGTTGTAACGTCTGTTATAAGCACCCTGTTGTTCACTCTTCTTCACCTTAAGCAGGTAGTTACGATCACCCTTATTGAATAATACCCTCAGGTGCTTTAATCTTATCTCTCTGCTTACTGTTGGATCATTGATGAGTGTCAATTGCATCTGTTCGGTATGCGCCAGCTTTGCAGCAATCTGGTTAGGGGTGCCGCCTTCAGCTACAGCTACCTCAGTAAGCTTGGTTTGTGTAACAGCAGGCGTAGGGCTGTTGTTGGTATTATCACCACTCACAGCATGAAAGACCTTTCGCGTAAAGTGATCTCTCTGTCTCTTATCAAATATCTCTCTGGATACCTTCTTTCCGTCTATCGAATTTAAGACTGTGTTGCTGATAGAACCAGCAGCACCTAAAATTTCACCTGCTTTACCCCATGACCTGAACATTTGTAGAGTGAACTGAAGTTCTATATTACCACGGACCATGGCATTAGATCCATCAGCCTCAAGATTGTTTGCAGCAATCGCATTAACCATAAATAACCCATCCTTCGGGTCGAGGTAACCCTCAACCATCCCACGCATAGGAGCCGTAAGTTGTTCAGCCACCTCCTGAGATGTTAAACGTTCCTGTCCCTCCACTTCACGCATGATCATGATGTTAGACTTCTTGGTAACAGGATTAACAACTTCCAGTTCACCCACCACACCACTCACAACCTCTTGACGAAGACGATCAAGCGTCTCTGCCGTTGTACGAACTTCCTCAAGGCTGGCTTGATTACCACGCCCTGCTCTATCTTTAATACTCTGAGCTTGTGTAAGAGCCGCAGTCAGATCAGTACTAGTGGCGAGAAGAGAGGTGGTGAACCCAGTCATGTAGTTCAGAACAGACTTGGAAGCTAACTGTCCCTGCAACTTGCCTGAAGCTATGTCTCGGTCTATCTGAGCCTTCTTGGCGATATCACCATTGACCTTTGCAGTCATAAGCGTGGCACGTTCACGACTCCATTTTGCCACCACATCAGGAGGAAACCTTCCGGTGGCTATGGCATCCGCCTGTGCCTTGAGTGTGAGATTACGCTCCCTCTCAGCCGCTGTAGTAGAGGCACGAGACAGAGCAAGACGCTTGTTACGGAGAGCGTTAGCTGAGGGGAGACCAGTGAGACGTCTAGCCTCACCATCTATGAAATCTCTATGCCCCGGGAACCTTGAGCGGAGAGCCTTAAGGTCTTTATCCAGACGGTCAAGGTAGAAGGTCTCATTGACCCTGCCTTGATCCACCCCTTGGCGCTGACGCTCCAGCCTATCGAAAGCTGTAGTGATAGAGGGTGGTGTCTTCCCTTGTAGATCGTCAGTAACGTCTCGATTAGAGAGAGGGTTCTGTCTCTCGGCATCCAGACCACTGACGCCCGTCTGGGCAGTATCAAAAGCTTCATCGGCAGGATTAAAGGGATCACTGTCTAAGAACTTGTCAACTATGGCTCTATGCTCTGTCACTATCTTGTCCTTCAGAGCCTGATCAACGATAGCCACACCCTTGAACCCAAGGTTCACAGCAGCGTTCGCAAGGATAGATCCGCTGGTGTCCGCTGTCTTCCGCACAGGTTCAATCCTACCGCTCACTCTAGTGGGGTCAACGGAGTCAAGCACCGGGAGTGGGGTAGTGAAGGGATTAGCCATTATTCTCTTCCTCGTTGTGAATCTCGAAGTAGTCTCTCAAATTTCTCTTCGCTGCCACCACCAAAGCTCTTGCTAAACTGAACTGCTGTCGTAGAAGCAAGGTTTGCACCAGAAAGATTCTGTTTGAGAACCAGTTTCTTCTGTCTCTCATCTAACTGCAAGGCTGTACCAAGGTGACCTGCTCGATTTATCAAGCCATCCCTTAGTTCATCGGATGTACCCGGTACAAACGCCCTGCGGAGTAGCTGTCCGATAGTCTTTATGCCTTCTCTCTGTGCAGCCTTCCTGATCCTACCCAGTTTAATACGAAGAAAGTCATCCGCTATGTCCAGACGGGTGAGGCCGGTGAGAGAGGTAATAGTAGTCTCTAACCAATCCTGCTCCTGATCATTCAGGAGAGTAGTGTTCTTCGTGTAATACTGCTCGGTGGTGATACCTATGTAGAACCTTAACATAGCACTACCAGTACTCACGTCACTCACCAGATTAGATAGATCAAGGGCTAGCATCTTGAAGTTTACAGGATCACCACTGAAGGCGTTCACTATGGTCATCCTTAGCGGCTCAAACGACTGCCATACATCAGTGAGTACACTGCCCGATACACCTGTCATCACCTCAAAGGTGGACTTATCACCATCCAGCCAATCCTTGAAGATGTCCAGACCACCGGGACCGTAGCGTTGGGCAAAGTTAACATCGTGTCCAAACCCTGCCATTCTCATAGCTGTACTTACAAAACCTTGATGGAGAAAGAAGAGAACCTCATCAACTACAGCGTTTCCTGTGTCAGGATTAGCAAGTCCACGCTTAAGGAGTTCCTCTCTCACCACATCATAGAATGGTACGACGGCTGTGAGGGTACCTGCAGCAGTAGGCACACCGTACATCACAGAGAAGGTAGCAAACATACGCCACTTCTCTATGGTGGTGATACGAGAGGCACCTCCAAGGAACTTGGGCAGCATCAGTTCTGCTATCCTAGCCTGATAGGCAAAAAACTGTGTCGGGATAGAGAGGAAGCCCTTCTGCCACGCCGCGTTACTTACTCGCGTCATGTTACCTGACATGGTATCCGCCATGTCTAATACCAAATCCTGCGCTACGAGGTCAAACTTGGCCTTTGGGTTAGCGTTTCGCCACCTGCGATAAGACCCTGCATAGCCCATAGTTCTGTTGAACTGTTCGCCCATATCAAACAACATGCTTGACTTGTCTAGGAAGGTACCAGCCCTGCCTCGATCTAAACGAGCGGCGCGTTGGGTGTTACGGAAGGCTTGCTCGCCGCCTACACGCATGAACCCACTCTCTGACAAAGCGAGGTATGCTTCCTCGAACTCTGACGCTTTCCAAGAAAACCCTTTGCCCATCTTGGAGTGGTTCTTTGCGAACTGTTTGATGATCCCTTTGTTGTTAGTGAAGCCTAACCTCATGAACTGAGCAGCAGCCGGTGCAGCCGCCCATCCTATCTTGGGGCCAGCGATGCCGACCATGAGGATAGAGCCTTGGGCTTGCAGCCATAACTGCACCGGATTAAATAGACCCAGCTTCATGTGAAACGCCATGTTACGCATATATTGGGCAGGGTCTTGAAGCAAGGGGAGAGCTGAGTCAGGCACTAGCTTGACAGCCCTCTCACCATGCTTGCCTAACTTACTGTATAACGCATCGATAGTCTTCTGGAAGTTTTGACGAATAGATCGTTGAGTATCAGACTCCAAGCCTAATATCTGCTTTAGTATACGCTGTTGTCCTCTCGCTGCAGTCAGCCTCTTGGCGTCTACACCTACAGTCTTCAGCTTGCCGTTGAGAGCAGCGTCCAGAGGGTTGAAGAGGGCATGCTGCAGGCCACTCACTTCACCTACGTCCTCCAGCAGGTCACCGAACTCAGCGAAGAACTGATCTTGAGCGCGGAACTTGAAGTCATCCATGAACCTGTTAGCAGCTATGGTATCCAGTGACTGCTGCAGGGTAGCGAAGGGAGGAACGAACTGAGTCTTCCTAACGTCATACAGAGGGCTGTCTTCAGTCCCTTTGTTTACTACAGTGGGGAGAGGACGATCTCTATGTGTGGTGAAGTCAGTACTCACACCCTCATCAAGAGAGTTCTTCTTGACCCTTACGCTACGTCCAAGTAGACCTTCACGATAATTGTCGGCAAGTTTACTGGTGCGTTCACCACTCCTTGCGGCGTATATCTTCACGTCAGGAGACAAGAAGCTTTCTCCCTGTTTGTTGGGAGTGAACCACTTCTTCACACGAGACACACCAAAGGGTGTGCGGGCTACAGCAGCTCTAAAAGCTGTGCTGTCAGTGATCAGAAGCTTCCCATCTTGTATCTTAAGGAGTGAGCGAATGTCCTCCATCGTCTTCGCCAGTTTAACAGCATCAGGATGGAAGGGGAGGTTAACAATAGCACGATCACCTGCATACCTGAAGTCGGTAGCTGTCGGCACCAATCTTCCCTGCTTTAAGAAGGAGCCATCAGGGTAGATATTATGCCCACCCGGACTATTGGGTATCTGTGAGAGAGCTAGAGGTTTTGTCTCAGAGCGAGCAGTCACTATGAAGTCAGGGATATCACCTGCTAAGTCTTTAGCGAAGACCTTCTCGGCTACTCTCTGACCATCTCCGTTTAGTTTAATAAGTTGACCACCGTCTTCAAGAATCTCTTTCACTCGCGCAGACAACTCGGCCTCTCCTAGCTCACTACCAATATGTAGCTTGGTAAGGGAGCGCCCATTGAGGTCAGGACTCACAGGGTTGTGGAAGAGCACTCTTGTATCACCTGCTATCTGCATCTCATCGAAACCTATAGCCTTCCCTTCCATAGCTTCAGCACTTACCAGACGAGGCAGGCCGTCAGCACTAACGTCGGTCAAGCTCTCTACCTGCAAGATGTGTTGCTGGATGCCCTGACGCGCTTTGTCACGATACACTCCGAAGTTATTGGTGAGGAGGTCAAGGTCGTTGAGCTGGCGATAAGTAAAATATCCCAAGGTTTCATTTGCCTCAGGGAACCGTCCGTTGACCTTCTCGAAGTTCCTCTCAAACTGTCCCACGGTGTCGTCGAACCTACCGACACCTTGGAAGTTTCCTGCGGCGTCGAACCTTTCGTGTACGCGCTGTGTCTCAAGGTAGTGCTCCAAATCTTTCTTCTGTTTACGGGTCATGCCGGTGCGTATCGGCTTGAATATCTCCTTGGCGAACGCAGAGTAGTTATTCTGTGCCAGCACGGAGACCTTGGCGTTAGCTCTGAAGGCTGCACTCACCTGTTCATCATTACCAAACAACAGAGACCCTAACATGTTGCGGTAGGAGAGTGGAGTAGGTGCTGCTGCCACCAATTGTGCTCTGAAGAGTGGTGTGGTCTCATCAATTGGGACGAACGCCTGAATAAAAAAGTTATCACCCTTTTGCACGATCTTAAAGGCATCTTTGTCAAGACCTAATATGTCTTCAGCATGTCGTGTAGCCTGACTGATAGCATCTGCGGCATCTACTCCCTTAAAGGCTTTACCATTATACCCTATACGGACCCCTGCTGTCAAGACATTTGTGGTGCTGCCGATGGGGGTAATATCCACGATATCAATTATGTCATTCCCAGCACCTTTGAAATTTGGGCGGAACTTATCCAGCGCCTCCTCCAGCCCCTGCTCAATAGCAGCCTGTGGCCTGCCGTTCACCAAACGTGTACGTGTAGCGGCCCTGAGGGCGAGGTCCGCGTTGGCGTTGAGGATAGCAGTGATCCTACGCTTCTCTTCACGAGATGCCTTAGAGACACCTGATGTAACTCTGCCCGGGGTCATGAGAGTAGGCAGATCATTCAACAGCCTGTCCACAAAGCCCTTAGAGTTGGTAGTTGAGAGGTTAGTATAGAGACCCTCACGTAGTTCCTTGACAGCAGACCTCGCTGCCGCCCGGGTGGGAGCACCACGAGCGTTCTCGATGTCTGGGATAGAGAGTTTACGGTTGCCGTTGACCCTTAACATCTCTACGAGTTTGTTCAGGAAGGCTCTACCCTCTGGACCTTGGGGTACTCCTGCGGTGCGAGGCTTACTCTTGCCTTTGCCCTTCTTTGCTGTTGGTTTCAGACCTAAGGTTTTTGCCTGCTTGACGACACCCTTAAGGGCTTTCTTTCTGCCCGCTCCTAGCAGGAGCCTGCGGCCTACGGCTGCGCCTATCAAGGGTATGTCTATAATGGAAGAGACATCTACCGCATCGAACAGATCAGTGAGGAAGTCATCAGATGAAGAGCGGTGAGTCATCTCACGCAACCACGTTATGGCGATATCAGGGTTCATCTGCCACAGGAACTCTGAAGTCTTCTCCACGTTGTCCACAAACGCCTCGTTGGTTGCCAACATGAGGACAGTGCTTGCTTCCTCAAGGAATACTGACTTGACGAAGCTCTCATCTACTGGACCTTGAACACCAGCTTGTGTTTGTGCTCCACGCAGCCCTATACGCTGTCGGAGGGGAACAACTATCTCCCCTACAAAGTTCTGTGCTTTCTGTAAGAACACGCGCCCTTCGGCTCTCTTCTCAAACTTCTCCAGTGTAGTCTGCAGGAACTCTTTCTTCCTGATGATACCCTCGAAGCTGGTCAACATGGCATCATGAGCGAGAGCATCTTCAGCTATAGAAGCCTGCCCGTCAAGAGTAGCTATCATCTCTTTAGCGAACTGACTCTCACGTATGGTTTTAGGGTTGGTGAGTTCATCAGGAGTGAAGCCAAGGAACTCTTGGATCGCGAAGGGAGAGAGGGAGGTGTTCATGTCCACGGCTGTCTTACGTATGAACTCCATCTTTCGCTCACGCTCCTGCTGGTTTGCTTTGGTGAGCAAGCGGCTGCGGACAGCTCCCTCAAAGCCACTGAGGATAGCGTCAGCGTTCTCCTGCTGACCTAAGACAGTGCGCCCGTCGAACCCCTTCTCAGCTATCTCAGCCTTCTCAGCACGAGCGTCTATATCCTCCACTGAACTGGGGATATCGTCGTCCTTGAACTCTTCGGTAGAAGGCGTGAAGGATATCTCTCCCTCTGATGCCTCTACTTCTGGTTCAGGCTCGAA
>SDBT01003385.1_pt1 | contig 27642 bp, 17 predicted proteins | sample 2277101 | NCBI WGS metagenome assembly SDBT01 (sample SAMN10404973, study PRJNA504765) | marine sediment metagenome | isolation source: marine sediment core GS10_PC15, 103 cmbsf | place: Arctic Ocean: Southern Knipovich Ridge | collected 2010 | reverse complement strand
GGGTGATGTCGGGCCGTGATCGACGGAGCTGGTCAGGATGGCATCCATCATCCTGGCCTCGCTCTGTGATGGCAGCTCTCCTTTCAGGACTAAATAGACGATATCGGCAAAGCTTTTCCCGCCCATGAGATCCACTATATCATAACCCTTGATACGAATCTTTCCGGGTTCTATGCTCGTAATGTTCGTTTTTGATTTTTCATCAGACATGGGGCTAACCTCAGTCATTTCGCGGTTTCCATAATCCACATTCTGCTGAATCAATTATAGCGAGCCTCGTGCTCCAGTCAAACGTTTTATAAATAATTGTCTTTGCCTTTTCCAGAGCCTGACTATGATCATTTTTTATGAAAAAGTGCCGGATAATGGGGAATTACTTCTTTCCCAATGCCTTCAGCTTGGCGTCTATGAGCTGCTTATGCTCTAATCCCAATAGATATGATAGCTTATGAACCAGGGAATCCTCGTGCTGGCTCAACTGACCGTCGGCATAAATTACGGTCCAGATCGCTTCTAATACCCCGACCTTCTGATCCTCTGTGAAGACCTTATTTATAGTTTTCGTGAAACCCCAGACGTCGATGCTCTCTTTAATTCTCTCCTGGGCGATCCCGATCAGTTCATGGACTTCATCATCTGAAAGGTCGAATTTCTCAGATAGTATCTCGACAATCCTGGTCCGCTCGCCCTCAGTGAATTCATCATCCGAATTGGCTATCTCGACCATGATAGCGCAGGTTGCGATCCGGAGACTGGTTTGAATATCAGCGTGGCTGATTTCCTCAGCGGCCTGGTGTTGGTTGGTGTTAATCAGTCTTTTCAGAAAGGATGCCATAGAGTCACAATTCCCGCCAGATATCTGGCGTCCCCAAGGGGATTTGAACCCCTGCTGCCGCGGGTCCGCGATCCGCCCGGGGCACCGATCGCATTATATTGTCTCTAAGTAAATCCAATGGAATCATGCTGTCAAGAGATTATCGGGTGGTGAGGTCCAAGGAAATCTCTGTCAGATCGGATCAGGAGTTTAGTTTTTTCCTTAACATCCTCCCTGTGATTTTGACCCTTACTGCTTTCTTGGCCGATTTTAGACGGAGTATTTTAGACCACCTTGACCGGATTGTTTGAATTCGCTTGACAAGACCTGTGCGATTAAATATTTACGATTTAATTAAGGAATAATGGACAATGTCAACCAAATTTTAGTTTTCGAAACCTGAGGAAGATTCCTTATGCCGGGAATGAATATTATCTACAAGGCGGACGGCCTTCATGGAGAAAAAATGGCCGAAATAAACCATTGCCTTAATAGAACCAGCCCTTTGTCTTCATGTAATTCGGAAATGCTTTTCAACGATACCAATGTAGCGGTTTCAATCACAACATACTTTAAGAGTTATCCCTTCAAACATTTCAGATTAGATGATTTCCAGGTATTCATTGAAGGCTATCTGTTCGGCCGCAACGACAGCGATATAAGGGCTGAATTGGTTGATCTGGCCGGCGATTTTGTTTCACACGATTCAACCTCGATAAAAAGAATCGGCAATTTTATAAGAAGCGTCGACGGCGAATTCTTGATAGCCGTTTACAACAGGAAAAGTGGCACTCTGGCTGTTTTTAATGATATCCTCGGCAGGCTTCCTGTATATTATTGCTACAAAGAGGATACCTTATTTCTATCGAGAGAGGTCAAATTTATCACGGGTATGATTTCCAATTTATCCATATCGGCACATTCCGCCGCTCAATCTCTGGTATTTCTCTTTCCGCTTGGAGAAAATACGTTGATAACCGAAATTAAGAAATTAACTCCTGCAAGCCTTCTCTTGATGAAAGACAAAGATAGTCTCTTTGAGCATCATACCGTGCACGATTGGAATTTCTCTGTTAATAAAATTCAGACGCCAGCAAAAAAATATGCAGACGATTTGTTAGAGCCTTTTCTACAGGGTATAAGGTCTCGCGTTGAAACAGTTGATGATAGAAAAAATATTATGGCTTTGAGTGGAGGCCTCGATTCCAGAGCCGTATTCGCCGGCCTCAGGAGCATTGGCGCGGAACTAATACCAATTACATTTATCGATCAACGAGGAGCTCATTTAAACGAACTTTCGGTAGCGGAGCAGTTAGCCTCTATTTATGGTTTGAAGATAATTCGATTTAACCTCTCCGGTATTGATATCGAAAGCATGAACAGATTGATACTCTTAAAGGACGGTCTAAGTGTAAACGGTATAATGGGCACGGTACTTCAATCTCATGAAATTATTCGCGATCACTTTGGAGATGATATCCTCTATCATACCGGCGCCGGGGGGGGGTTAATACTTGCCCCCAGATGTCCCCTAACCCGAATAAAGAATGGCAACGATCTGGTAGACAATATTCTATATAGAAATACCGTTTTTGAAATGGAGGATGCTGCTGCTATAATGCGGATCGATCCCCTGGAATTCAAGAGTCGGATATTTGAACATATCCACAACTATCCAGAGGATGATCTGATTGATAAATATGGTCATTTCATGATATTCGAGCATCTTTTTAATTTTTCATTTGAAGGTGAGGACAGAGAGAGATTTTATTTTGCGAACTGCGCGCCCCTTTATTCAACACCGTTTTTCCTTAAATCAATGCGGCTTTCCGACGCTTCCAAGAGAAATCATATCCTATTTGCAGAATTCCTCAAGAAACTTAATCCCGAAATCGCGTCGCTCAAATACGCGAACTGGGGATTCCCCATAACCTCTTCCATAACACCTTTTTACCTTGCAATGAAAAATTGGTTTCTGGGAAAACCGAGGTTGGCCAATCTCATCCGCAGGATCAAAACCTATAGACAGCTCGCCGCCACCAAAGGGAAAAGAGTAACTACAGATAATGATTCCTTTCTCTTGAAAAATAATATCCGAGATATGATCAATGACAGGCCCGAATTGCATGAATACCTGGCCACCGATATTATTCTTAAATCATTGCCTCGATGGAATAATATTTACGTCCTGTATAATTTCAATAACCTCATCACCTACATCGCAAATTTGCAGGAATCAGTCTCTTCTCTAAACATAGACAGAAATAGTTGATCCGATTTGCAGGTTTAATGTCTGATATGACTAAGAAAATGGACCCGGACAAGGTTCTGGATCCCGAAAATTGACCTCCAAAGAATATCATATTATGTTCCCTGAAACAACCTCAAAAGGTCAAGATCTTCCCCTGGCGCTTTACTAATTCCCATAATTAAAACCGCAAAGAATGAATGGCGGCAGATTCGGTTCAACCAGTACAGGATCCCAAAATTAGGCCGTGGTGGTTTCTTGGCCTCGGTTATCTTATTACGGGGAAACAGATATGAATACCAAGGGATTCCGAACCTACAGGTTGCTGATAGTTTCGACTGGCCCCCCAGCACATTGAGAGGATAACAAAGCCATACAAAGAAGAGCCTGAGCTGGAATCTAAGCGTCCCCAAGGGGATTTGAACCCCTGCTGCCGCCGTGAAAGGGCGGTGTCCTAGACCAGGCTAGACGATGGGGACATCAGCCGAGGCGAATATAACAAAGATCTACAGGCTGTCAACGTTTTTGTTGGGAGGAAAGAGAACTTGAGTCCGTGCATTCACTTATGTCACCGTATTCATCAATATTCTACTCTGGCAATGACCATATCCAGGATGCATCTGAAACCATGGTCCGATCCAATCAAAATTCTATTACCCGTTCTTTCACTCTGTCTTCCCAAAGCTCTATCAAGACCGAGAGAACATCGTCAGCCTCCAACTCTTTCATACATGAAAGATGAGGACAACTGCGCCCCGCATCCGGGCAGCAGTATATTTTACGTTCTTGCGGGGAGCATGATGTTTTTTTCATGACTGCAATGTTTTGAGCCCGCAGAATAGCGATCAGACGGGGATTGGTCGGTCCGAATATGGTGAGGCTTTTAACGCCTGTAGCTTCGGCCACGTGCGTGCCGAAGGAATCGACGCCGAAATGCAACCGAGCCCCGGCTATTAAGGCTGCCGATTCATCCAATTCGAGCTTTCCAGCAGCGTTGTACCCTTGCACTTTGATCATTCCCTCGATTTTAGAGATTCCTGCAAAATCATTCCCCCCCCCTATAAAAACGGGAATCAAACCAGTTTTAAGCGCGAAATTATCGACAACGAAAGCAAACTTCTCGATATCCCAGCTTTTCGCCTCCCAGCCACCAAAGGGTTGAACCGTAAGATAATTCGATCCCCCGAATTCCAATCCACATTTTGTCATCGCCGTCCTCAACTGATCCTCAGAAACCTGAATTGTCGGAATAATACTTTCAGCATCTTTTACGAAGATTCCCAGTGGCTCCAGGAGCCTGAGCTTCTTTCTGGTCAAGGAATCGTTGAAATCATAGGGGTACTCATAATTGTATAAAAACCCGAATCCCTGTGTATTTCTTCCAACGCGCAGTGGAATGTCGGCCCGAAAACAGGACACGGCAGAAAAACCATAACCGGAATCGTCGATACAGACATCAAATTCCCCTTCCGTCAATTGAGTGATAAAGCGATCATGTGTTCCAACTCTCGCCAGATCAAACAGCATTTTAATCCCCGTCTTTTCGAAATCGTCATAACATATCACTTCATCAATATCTCTATTGAGGGCAGCCAGGTTCCTGTTGTATTCTCTGACCCAGCAGGTGATTTTTGAACCCGGGAATTCTTTTTTAAGCGCCAGAATGGCCGGGAAATTCAAAATTAGATCCCCGGTGAATGCCAGACAGACATACAATATCCGTACTCCACCATGATCCTCGGCAATAGACTCAGGTCGCCTTATCCGGATGAATGGACTGATAAGGATAATTCCCAGAAGATGAATAAAGAATTTTATAACGGCTGTTACAGACGTCCTTATTCTAAATTTCAATAAATCCAGATTCATCTCACGAAACCCAGATCTTCAAAGACAGCCCCGATACCCCCATCCAGCGATCCATCAATAATAATCCTCCGAAACCTATAATCCCAACCACGGCCAGATTAAAATAAGGAATAAAAAAGAGAATTTCGCGGCATATGAGGTTCGCAACAAGCATCAGAATAATAGAAACGCTCGCGCTGAAAACTCCTTTGCCAATATTGATAGCATCCGCCCTGGAGTACCGCAGTCCTCCACGTGTCACTAAATAGATTTCCATAAGGATAAAACTAACCATAAACATGGCGACCGTTCCCCCTCCGATGGCCAGTGCCCAGTTGTATTTAATGAAGTAAAATCCTATCAGACCTTTGACGATAAATGATAATGCCCTCACGAAAATCAGATATCGCCAGGATTTCAACGCGTATAACACCCTAAGCTGTATAAAAAATGCTGCAGGGAAGATCAGTCCCACGAGATAATATTTCAGCACTTCGACAGTCATTGTTCTCGACTCAACACCGAATTTCCCTCGTTCAAACAGAAGCGACACTATTTCGTTGCTGAACATGATCAAGTATACAGCAATCGGGAGAACGAGCATGACACATACGGCAATAGCCTTATGATACAATGCAGTGGACTTATCACTCCGGCCACCGGAAATATGTTCAGTCAATGATGGGAATATGGCCGTTCCCATTGAGAAGATAAGAATTCTGATCGGTGCCATACTCAGAATTACGGCATAGCTAATGGCCGATACATATCCGCTGCTAAGCATATTGCCTGCGAGATACCGATCGAAAGGCTCAATTACCAGGCCGATACTCTCAACGACAATAATTATGCCAAGGTATCTCAAAAAGCCCGACGAATTAAAATGCGAAATCTTGGAATTCCACTTCCCCTTGTTGAAAAGAATAAATGATGGAATTGTCACAATCAACATCTGGGCAAATAACCCCAGAAGCCATGCCATTATATATGCCGGTGAACCGATATTTGGAAAAAGCGTTATTAGGATAAGTATTACTATTATATTAAATCCCAGCATCGTTAAAGCGGGAAAAAGAAAATTCTTATTAAGGTGCAGGAGGCTTCTAAAAACACCTTCATAAGTTCGGAAAGGTATCACCAAGCAAAAGAACCTGCTATACTTTATGACTATATCCAATTTGGATTGTTCGAGGCCAGGCATAAATAATCTATAGATATCGGGTAGCAGGAAAAATATCATCAATGATATAAAGAGAGTGATAACCGTGTTAACCTTTAGAAAAGGTGACTTGAGAATGCCATAACCTGACCCGATATGTTTTCTCTGCTCCTGCAGGAAAGGAATCCCCGCCGATGGAATCGCCATGAAGAGAATAGTCCCCACCATCATCGGGATGGCCATAGAAATAAGCAGAATATCATAGTCGCCGCTGGTGCCAAGGAAATTCGCAATCAGTATTTCCCGTATGAGTCCCAGGCACTGGGATGATATCGCAATAATAGCAATAACCAGGGAAGCCTGCCTGATATTTTGCCTTACAAATGGAATAGTCATGTTGCTATTCGGTCATCTGATAAATATTGTCCGAATTTAGACTCACGGCCGTCAATCCCCGCTTGCATCTGCGAAATTCGGTTAGCAACTCCTGGCATATTTCAATCTCAACCACCATTAATTAGAAAAATACCAATATATTATGCCGTTGTCCACTTGCAACTGTTTTATATTCATTTCGAGAAACTGAATCCCTATATATGAATTCGTACCAATCGTAAACGAAATTCCGGGCTCAAAGCAGGCGGCCCCATTTAAGATTCGGTTATAAATGGCGATATTGTCGATGCGGTCAAGCTTGCGATACCCGGCTATTGTAAAAAGGATCTATTCGAATGAGAGCCGCGGAGCCTCAGGGAATCACATCGTTAATCCTGTTTAGCTCAGCTGAGGCTTCTTGAGCGTTGGGATTTTCCTCGTCGGCGTCTTTCAAAACAGTCAATAAACGATTAAGCGCTTCCCGTTGAGCTTTCGGCTGGTCCATGGCTTTATAGGCCTTGGCCAGTGTCATAAGGGACAGAGGATAGTTCGAGTTATCTTTCAGAGATTCCATCAATACGGATACGGCATTTTCAGGCAATTGGGCCATTACATATGTTTCAGCCAGCAGATAGGCATAATATTGCCTGAATGGAAGCCGTATCTCCGGCAATGTTTCACTATAGAGAGCAATAGCAGTATCATACTCGCCCTTGGTGACCGCGATCTGTGCTTCGACACGCCTTTGATCGAGCGGCGTTTTAGCTCTAGACTTATCGTCAGCAGCATTTTTCTTATAATCTTCCGCGGTCATGCCCTTAAGGACACCGAGCTCGACAAAAGCTTCTTCGACTCGGCCCTCCAAGGCGTAGATTCTCCCCAACAGTGCATGCGGGCTTCTCGATTTCGGGGATCTTACTATAGCTTCCTTTAAGACGTCTATAGCATCATCGGGACGATTAGCGAATAGATAGCAGTCGGCAAGCCTCATATCAAGATCGATTCGCCCGGACTCGCTTGTGGCTAAATCACGAGCCCTGAGAAGAGCCCCGATGGCATCACGATACATTCCCTTGAACATATAAACCTGACCTATATGACCTATGACGAAAAACAGATCAGGCTTAATGCTGTCTGCTATATGGAATTGCGTTAGAGCTTCATCGTATCTCCCGAGCCACAGCAATATCTCCCCATGGGAGTCATGTGGATTTGCCTGATCGCGGGCCATTGTCGAATATTCATTTATATACTCAATAGCCTTGTCATATTCCCCTCTAAAATAATGAAGATACCCGAGCATATTGTATGCCATAGCATTGCCGGGATCGATATCCAGCACTTTCCAGAACTCAGTAATGGAACTGTCAATTTCGTCTCTGCGCCAGAGCCGGTGTGCCAGTGTATTATGCGCCTCTAAACTTTCAGGAAATTTCTCCATGAGCATAGTAATATATTTTTCTGCCTCACCCCACTTGCCGTCTGCTTCGGCAAACCCGATTTGAATCCGGATCTCTTCTATTTCTTTTATGTCTTCCAGAAGGGTAAAAACCTTCTCTCTGGCCACTAAGTACTCATCCTTGCGGCCAAATTCATTGTACAGCCAAGCCATCCTTGCTGTCGCCATAGCGAATTCCGAATCGAGCTTGACGGCTTTTTCAAACTCCTGCAGAGCCTCTTTTGTATAAAGCTTATTGGCTAATTCCTCCCCCTTTAGATAAGCTCTGTACGCCTCATCCGAGGAGGTCGTTACCTTTTTGCGATCCATCAGGGCATAAATTACCGAGAACGTAACCAGGACCCCGAACGCTATTAAGACTACCCTCCGATACATATGCACCTCCAGTCTATAACTACGTAAGCCCCAATCATCTTGTTTCAGGAATTAGTAATCCAACCCATTTTTCTTAACTTCCAATCTGGAGCAATATGGGAAAATCATCCATCATAATAGACTGCTATATTTTCCACTTTTTCATATTATCGTAGGATTTCTCGCTTGTAAGGTCTATGTCCAAGGGAGTCACCGAGATACAGCTGTTTTTCAGAGCGCCGTAGTCGGTGTCGGGGCCCTTATCGGTTACTACATAATGACCTGCGATCCAGTAATACGGCTCGCCTCGTGGATCTATTTTCTCGGTAATAACGTCGCGATATTCTCTTTTGCCTAATCGGGTTATCCTGAAACGTCTGGCGTCGGCCTTCTTGCTGTCGGGCACATTTACGTTCAGCAGTATCCCCTCGGGAAGTCCATACCGCATAACGGCCTTTGCCAACCTGGCGGCGAAACGGGCGGCCTTATCGAATCGCCTGCCGTCAGAAGTGCTCACTTGATTTGTTATCGTCTGGGAAATGGCAATGGAAGGGATATTGAGAATAGTACCCTCCATGGCCGCAGCCACCGTACCGGAGTAGGTGACATCATCTCCCAGATTCGGCCCGAGATTGATCCCGGAAATGAGTATGTCGGGCTTTTTTTTCAGAATACAATAGATGGCAATCATCACGGCATCCGTGGGAGTGCCCGAAACACCGTAAACGTCCCGCGAAATCTTTTTGGATCGCAGGGGGCGGGAGAGCGTCAAAGAATGGCTGGTGCCGGATTGTTCCCACATGGGCGCCACGGTGACAACCCGGCCGAGTTTCTTCATGCTTCGGGCCAGAGCTTTAATTCCCGGCGATTGATAGCCGTCATCGTTGGAGAGAAGTATCAGCATGAAGCAAATTAACGACCAGACTTTAGACTCTGCAAGGATTTTGTTCGGCCCAGATAAGAGCGATGGTTCGCATCGGCTAAAATTATAGGTTTTTTCCAGAGGCATTTGCGGCTAAACCGTTGGACTTTTTGTCTGCCTCGCTATCGCTGCACCGTTTCCACTATCTTAAACAGTCGCCCCTCACCCGGGCCCAGCAAGGTGGTGAAGGGGATGGTGCCGTCAAGATTGGCGGAGTAGGTGGTATCCGGGGTGCCGACCCAGTCAGCTGAATCAGTGCCGGTGGCGATATCGATGATATAAACATAATTGCCTAAACCGAGATTAGTCGGATCGAATTTCACCGTTGCCGTGACTGAGGGCGCCGGTGTCGGATCATCTTCACCCTGCGAGCAGGCGCGGTTGACCAGGAGAATATATTTGTCACTACCCGCCGTAAACTCTCCAACCTGAAACCAGCCGAGATCAGGATTGGGATCGGAGGTGTTGGATATAGCATATACCGTATCCACAAAGGCGGTGAACGGAGGAATAAGCTCCAGACCAGAGCTGTCTGAGACAGCATAGGCCTCCTTCCATGTAAGTGAAAGAAAAGTCGAATCGATGGCCTTCAGATAAGGGTTGATATCGTTCATGACGACATCATACATATAGTGATGCGAACCGTCGTCGTTCACTAAACCACGTGAACCACTATTATCTGAATAATTCCAGTTCTGATCGTATTTCCAGAACATTATCCCCATCGGGCGATAGCACAATCCTATGAATGTTTCACAAATCATCTCCGCCCGCGTGGGGAATCGCCATATCCATGTCATATCCCCCAGAAAAGTAGAATCTCTTCCCGCAAAATACTGAGGCGTAAACATCCACGATGAGTCTTCCATGTCAAATCTTGCCAAAGCCGCCCTGAGAGAATCACAATGCCTGACAAGAGATTCATTCAATTCCTTTTGCAGGCCTCTTTCAGTAGGAGGGCCCTGGTCGTGGAAAAAACCGGTATATTTTGTCTCGCGCCAATCCCCGAAACCGCCAAAGAAACAATACGGATCGGACCAAACCCTGTTGGGATGACCAACCCTGATGAAATCATTTAAGCCTTTCCAGTACTGCCCCCCACAACTCTGGCAAAACAACGACGCTCCTCTGACCGGCTCGGTCCAGCTTGATTCCACCATGGCCACCTGAATCAGACTATCGATATATCCATAAGGGCGGTAGTTTCCCGGACGAGGTTCATCCTTGAGATACCAGCCCAGTACCTTCTGATCAAAGTCCGTATCTCCGGTCGAACCTTTTATTTGACTGGCAATCAATGTGTCAGGATTATCTCCCATTAGAGAACCGCCGTCTTGACAATGAACCTTGAAATAATCAATGAAAACGGTGCAGTCGCCGGAGGCCTTGAACTTGAGCTTGATCCTGGGTGCGTCCTCAGAATCTTCGTCATCCATGACGATGTAATAATCGTAGGAGTAGGTTGCCGATGCTTCCCAGTCATTTGTTAACGATAATAACGTATCGTGATCGGCGGGGAGATCCCTCACGAATACTGAATCAACGAATCTTACTGAGTCGGCCGTACTATCATCCATATTTATGACATAGAAGATTCCCACAACGGTGTTGCTGTCGGTCTGCGTGGTATCCCGTTCTATCATCATTTTAAGATAAGGATAGAATCTCTTTTGATAACTCCCCAGCATCCAGAGCCTGTTTGGCTCACGATAGTAAAGCCCGTCCAGCATGTAACCGCTGCCCGAATAAACAAGAAAACTGTCCTGTACCGTGCCGTTTCTGGTCTCGAATTTGAAATCAGAGTGGTCATCTTCGGCCTCGCATATGTAATAAGTGGTGTGGGAATATTTCTGTTGGGGTTTCACTGGCCAGGTTCCAGTTCCCCACGGATAAACATATATTCCGGCATTGACGAACCTGCCGGCCTCATCCCCCGTAAATCCGCCCATCATCATCTGATTTATGCCGAGAGAATTGTGCATCACCTGCAAACAGGAATCACTGAAAAATATCTGATCTGTCGCAAGTTTTGCTGCATAACCGCCGAAAGGCATCACGTCGGTGTCTATCAATTGAGCAAAGCACAATGCCGGCAAGATCAAGATGACTAAAAGTATTCTAAACATTCTATCCCCCTATCTCAACAATGTTAGCTTTCTATGCTTGCTCAGGTAGTCAACGCCCCATTGAGTTATCCTAGCGAAATATACTCCGGATGGACAATCCCGGCCGCTATCGTTGCGGCCATCCCAGATTACCCTGTGGATTCCCAATCCTCTTCGCTCATGCACCAGCGTTCTGACTTTGCGCCCCACTATATCGTAAATGGTCACCTCTATCTCCGCCGGGATCGGCCCCAGATCGGCAACCGCATAAACTATGGTTGTCGAACTGTTGAAAGGATTGGGATAATTGCTCTGGATAATGGTCATACGCGGAGGCTCTACGCCAACACCATCCCATATCCCCGTCTGAATCACAGCCAGCTCCTCCGAATAATCGGATTCGTTCCCTTGGTTATCTAAAGCCGATATCCTGTAATAATAATCAACGCCAGGCAATATATCTCCATCGACATAATTCGAGGTATCAGGCTCCGATATCAGGTTGAATATCGATGGTTCAAAACCGGAAAGCGTATCTCGATGCAATAAATAATTGCTGAAATCGGCTTCCGAATTGTACGCCCAGGTCAATACTATAGAATCTCCGTCAACATACCCCGTTAGACTATCGGGAACCTCCGGTTGTAAGTCCTGATATTCGTAAGATTCTCCGTAAGGCCCCCCGTAAGCTCCCATATCGGATCTCGAACCGTCAACGTCTATATAGTCCGGGTGGCCGGCATCGATTAAAGGGGAAAAAGCCTGCAGATGAAAATCATCATCTGAGATATACATAGGATCACTGGATATGTTGCCAACCGGATCAATGAAACGGTCAAATGAAGGCTCCTCGTTGTTATTCCATGAATTGTTGTAACTGAAATAGCCGGAATCCAATACCAGCAGAGCCTCACCGCAACCCGTTATGGAATTGTTAAACAACGAATCATGGTAACTAATGGTCATCCCCTCCATTCCCCCATTGCCGGAATTCATGACCAGGTTGTTATACTCTTTTTCCGCATCTACTCCTATGCCACCTGTGCCACCAATGACTACGTTGTTCCTGATTATTACCTCCCCCTCGATCCAGCCCGAGACTATGCCATCTACATCCTCGCCAGGCACGTTGATGATAATATTATTCTGTACTATGGCCGAATAAACCTGCAATTTGATAGCCCAGTAGTCATAAGCATTCAGTATTAAATTGTTGCTAATGAAAAAATCACCGATCCAGACATAATCTACTATCGCTCTAGCACAATTATCAAAAATACAATTCGTTATATGTGTCGGATAGCCTGCCGCTGCTATTCCCGTGTGAGAATCCATAAACCTACAATTGTTTATTGAAACCCCTGAATATACTTCGGCATAGATACATGCTCCATAATCGGCTTCCAAAAATGTTATTCTCTCAACAGAACATCCATGATAGATCCAGAAAATACTGCCATGCAGGGAATCGTAATGACAGAAAGTACTTTCAATGCCCATGCCTATAAGAGCGATAGAATCATAAACTCCCGTCTGGACATACTGGTACCAGTCCCCTGCCCCGATATACACGGTATCCTGTGGATCTGTAGTATCCACGGCATCCTGAATTACCAAGGCCGCTGTCTCCCAGCTTATGTAGGGATGTTCGTTGCTACCCTCGTGGCTGGCGTAGTGGTAGTCGGCGCGGGCAGGGGAAACCGCAAGGGCCACTATGGCGAAAAAGGAAATACAATATGGGTTTAGAGACTTCACTTCTATTCCTCCAAAATGGAATTTCTAATATACAATTTAACCCGGATTGCTCATCTGTCAAGGAGGTTATGTCAATTATGGTTTACGGGAATCTATAGAAGAAATCGAAGCCGCTAATTCCCCCTATTCTGGCCGCGGCATAAACACCGGATCTAATCCGCCATGCGCCCCCTGTTGGACTTCACCTTAAATTTCAGCGGGGTCACAATCAACTGTTTATCCTCACCTTTATATCCAATCCGGCGCGAGCCCGGGCAATCCACGCAACCGGATGTTTCCGCCGTGCCCCTATAGGCTGCTATCTCCGTGACTACGTCACTAAGCTCGGAAGCTATGCAGTTGCCGTTGGGATCACCTTCGGGGGCGAAATCGCTGCCGTACGGGGGGCAGTCACAGGTATAATAAGGTGCTATTATGCCTCTGTAGATGCTGATCATGGCGATAACATCGCTGAGCTCGATAGGAGTACCATTGTGGTTGCAGTCGCCAGGGATATAGACACAATCCTGACCACCGACATTGAAAGTTACCGGAATGCTAATCGACGATTGTCCGGGATCATTGCATGAAATCTCGATGGCGCCGGTGTAAACATCCTCCTCGAGTTCCGTCGCGTCAAACGTTATGACAGCAATAGTATCCTGGCCGGACTCCAGGACTCCGCTATGGATATCCGAATTCAGCCAGCCAACGGGAGCGTAAATCTTTACTGCCAGCAGGTTATGAACATATGCACTGTTAAATGCTATCTGTAAGCCGACGGTTCCTGTTGCATTCTCGATTCCAATTGTCTCCTGATTTAAATTTGGTCCCGTTGCTTCTTGATATTGATACACTATATTTCCGGTCCCCAGCATGATGATCTCAAATGTGTATGAACCTTCACTATAGTAATGTGGAACCTCGACGTAAGCTACTATGAAGGTGTCGACATTGTTCGAATAGTAATAGGCGGACCCTCCTGTCTCGAAATTAAGATCATCCCAGTATGCAGCCAGAAGGTTATTCGGCTCTGCCGCGTCAGGTATTGGTCCATTGTTATACTGCGTCACAGTACTTGTAAAGGAAGCAAAGCCGTTTGTGCAGACGTTGATAGTATTGTAGGAATTGCCATAGAATGGAAAATCAAAACCGATAGGTAAGCCTGTGATTATTCCGTCATCCACATCCCCCGGCCAATTTATCGGTGTACCGACAAGCGAAATATCGATCCAATTGTATGTCGGTCCCCCCGGCTCATCCGAATCGATCCACTCATAGCCGAACGCATCCGGGCCTCCGCGATCGGCCACGACCGGAGGATATATTGGTTGCAGGCGATCTCCTTCTTTGTTGTCGGGCATATCCGTGTATCCGATGGGTGAAGCGGAGGTAGTATCGTTGCCAGGATAAATATCAAGCCCAAAAGGCTCATCGGCTACCTCGAAGATGTTGAAGGCAAGCGTGCCCTCACCCACATTGGAAATATGAAGAGTGTCTGTAGCAATCTGGCCAACATCCGCCGAGGCGAAGAACGATGATGGTTCATACTCGATATCCGGCGGCGGGGCTGTGCCCGCTTTCGTGGTAATCTTTATGGCGCGTCCGGCTTCAAGAATGGCAGCCCCCGGATGGTAATGATTATCGAACGTATATTGCAGGCCGTCGTTATTTTCGAGATTCTGCATTCCCACAGTGCAGTAGAGACCTGGTTTCTCGCCAAGCGAATTGTCGTCATTGTTGTTGACAACTTGATACTGGAATAATATCTCCGAATCTCCGGTGGGGGTCGGATAGAAATCCGGATCGTATATAATCATCTCAAACGTCTGAGGGGCGCCTGTTCTGGCATGCGTGCAATTTTTCCACTCGATGATATAGCGATGAGCTGAGGCATCATAATACTCAAAAACGCCGTTACCACCGGAATATTCAAGATCGTCCCAGAAGGGGGCGATAAGGCCTCGTGGAGCGCCGAGCTCCGGAATATGCATGTTATGAGAATTCGAGAAGCGGTTTCCGTCCATATCGTAGATGGAAGTATCGAATGCCACAAAGCCGTTTATGCAGACCAGCATATAGTCAAAACTCTGGCCATAATAAACGAAATCGAACGGCAATGAAACGACCGTGGCGTCGTCGTCGGTGTTATGAGAGAAATTGATCCTGTCGCCGGTCACGCTGATCTCTTCCCAGCTGTAAATTGGCATCGGATCGTAACCCGCATCCGTATTGTCATACATATAATATCCATAATCATCGGGGCCGACCGGATCGACGTTAGAGACGTTACCGATGACTACGGCAATTACCCTGAAAGCCACCGTACCGCTGCTCGAGGTCAATTCCAGATCGAAATTTACGTTATGACCGTTATAAACCTCGTAGTCCACTTCGACAGTGAAAGGCGAGGAGCTGTTGGAGCCGGATCCGCCGATACCTATATTCCCGAAGTCAGCCGTTCCATCGATTATATTTATGCCGGGGTCTGAGGTGGTTAAATCGCCCGTTAAAGAGATCCCTGCCAGCTCTCCTGTGTTTTGCAGGGAAACAACAAATTGCGATGTCTCTCCAGGATCGAGCCTGTTATTGGGATTGCCGGGGTATGATGATCCCAGATGCAAAAAATACATCGACTTTACATCTACCGGGACGGCGGCGGTCCAGGCTCCCTGATCGGATGTGATTTCCAGTTCCAGAATGAAATGCTCTCCCTGAGGAATATTATCCGCAAAGCTGGCAGCGAATTTCCCCGAATTGGCCGTATTGCCCGGCGAAATATTGCCGTAGGTCTGATTCGGAACGGTAATATTCACCTGCTGGCTCGGAGAGGTTAGCGTAGCCTGAACATTGGTAGCCGTAACCGAATTTCCGAAATTCTTAAGTGTGATAGCGAATTCCACAGTCTCAGCCGGATTGACATTGCCATCGTTGTTGCCGGACGAATTCCCGGAATTATCGTCATCGAGTATTATGGCGTTGACTCCAACCGCCACGGGTTGTGTTTGAACCAGCGAATAGTCCGCATGAGGTATATAGTCTCTTGCGGTTACCGTGACGAACAGGGTGTCAGCGGTAGTCGTGGCAAAATCAAGTATGATATCACCAAAGCGGTTAGTACGGCCGCCGACAAAGACCTCCTCGTTGGCTCCGTAACCTTTCAGAAGATTGACATAGGCTCCTTCAAGCGGCAGACCGCCGGTTCCCGTTATATGGATCTCCATCATATTGGTGCCGACGGGGATAGTCGAGGGATATGTAGCTGTCATATTCCGGGGCACGGCGGTTCTAATCTCCAATTCGGGTTCACCCAGGGTGTTGTACGTGTGATGATACTGATGGATTCTTCCTCCGGGGCCGTTGTGGCTGGGGAATGAATTGTATTGATGCAATTTCCCCCTGAATGCCGCTGAGGCGAAATTGTAAATACCTTCCTCAAGAATTCCCCAGTAGTATCCTATCATAATGGGATTGTTCCATTTGGTGTGAGTGCCATGATTGGTCGATCCGTAAAAGGCCGGCCCGCCTTTAAAACTCGTGGGCGATGACCCCATCCGAACCCACTTTTCGCCAAAACACTCGGGGTCTCCAAAATCCCCCGTTCCACACACAATTGAGGCCATTACACCGATTTTGTTATTGTTCTGCACCTGGTCAAGATTCGAAGTGCTGAAACTCGGGTTATACCAACCCGATGGTCCGGCCCAGCCGCGGTAGCTTATCATCGAAACGCCGTTGTTCATAGAGGCCAGTATGGGTGCCGGTCCCGGGTTTTCATTCGGATGCCCCGGGACGCTGGCCCATGAGAATACCGTATCGACCTGATAATAGCCGTGATCAAGAAGTTGATACCGGGCCCATAAGACCGTGAGGCGCGGCGTGACCGCCTGAACATTGCCGGCCACCGATAAGCCTCTGAGCCAGTAAAAAGGGTCTCCCATATAGGGCTCTTTTTCATATTTTATCGCTTTATACATAGCTACTCTCATATTCTGCCAGTTCGTAACAGACATCCGGGTAACCATAACGTCCGATAGGTAATCGCCCCCGTCGACAAGCGAATATGGCTGATCCGAGTTGAATCCCTGGTATGGATAATCCGGGATACCGTATCCTATGTCTCCTACTATGCAGATGAATTCAGGCGGTATCTCCCAGGTATCATAGGCGTTCTGGATAAAGCTTTTTACCTCCGCGGACGTCGGCGAACTGCCATTGGGATCGATATCGGAGGCGGTTGCGATAACTACATCGTAACCCTTCAGATGTTTCCAGCGACCCAGAACTGCCACCGTATCTTCAAAAACATCAGGCGTGAGAATAAGATAGCCTCCCCTGACAGGTTCATAGGCCGCCAGAAGCTCGTCGGCATTCGGAATCATGGCTCGATACAACGGCAGAAACGATTCGGAGATTCTATTGGAACGGCGGATCTTCGCATTACGATCATCGAAACCTTCATAAACAATATTGTAGTCGATACTGGTATAGACCTTGAGCTGCCTGGTAACCGGATTATACTGAACGGGACTTATTACTACCTGAATCATTCTGAGGTCACGACAGATGATGGGCTCGCCGAGATCAACAACCCGTGATGGATAAAACTGATCTCTGCGGTAAAAATCCTCATCTAATACAAAGGGCAGCACCTCATCGGAACCCTCGCGAGTCGGAGTCTGTGTCGGCATGATGTCATAATCTTCGATAATCTCGAAGGACGACGAAACAATCTCCACCCTCACTCCGGATTGATCGGGTATTCCAATCAGGTGAGCGTACACCGGAAGATCCGGCAGCCCTTCCTCGGCTGTCTCTCCATACATCTCGAGGTCGGGCGCCATCGGCGCCACCGACTGGTAGATCTTCCCCTCAAGCTCCACCGACCGGGTCTCGATACCCGCCAATCTGAAACCCAGATCGGTTCCGGACTGACTGTAGCCAAACATCTGCATGGATGGCGCATCGAGATTCGCCGGGTCAAGTATGTGACTGTTTGTCGCGGCGAGTGCCATCGCCAGAGGCATGCAGAGTAAAGTCGATAAATAAAATGCCCTTTTCATGATGTTCCCCTGTTTAATCTGACTTTGTCTGTTAAGGCTCCTCCAACCAGGTGGAATGAGATCCCACTTAAGTTGTTCAAAAGAATAAACAATATCGATGCCGTTATAATTCCATCTATCACAAGAATCGGCCGCTTCCGTAGGCCGCCCCGTACCCTCGAATAATAGCGACCGTTGCAAAGGCCAGTAATATCAGCGCCATTATGAGCATGCCCCATTCCGAGAGAGTGGGTACAGGCTCCGGATTTACCGGCTCCAGAAGAACGTCCACTTCTGTGGGGCCGGCGGAAGTGACGATGACATTTCCAATAGTCTGGGTGAAGTAGTCGTCTTTAAGAAACCTTAATGTATAATTCCCAGGCGCCAGCAGCCGACGATAGCGTCCGTAATCCGGCCTGGAGAGACGGGGATTGATATCGGCGTTAATATGCTCGAGGACCTGCACCTCCGCCTCGATCGGCAGCAACGTGAAAGAATTACGGATGATCCCGGTTATGCCCGGGCCGAGGGCCCTCTCCAGAAGATAATATTGCCCCGGAAGATGAGCGGCAATGATTTCATCCACCAGCGCAGGATCCTGAATCGTGGTGTCGGAAACTTCAACCGAAAACGCCGCCGACCCGAAATTGCCGTAGAAATAAGTCTTGAAATCGCCCTTATTGACCAGAGCCCTGCGAGCCGTGTAAGTGCCGGTGGCGGAGTCATCGGGTATGGCTTCAATCAGAGATGTAAAAGACTGGCAGATGGATTGCATCAGGTTCTCATCAGGGCCGTAGCCATGACCGCCTTCATTGGAATACCAGTACCACGGATAATACGCCACATTGGGCCTGCCGTAGGTCGGCGAATGATAATCCAGTGCTACCAGCGGCCGATACCTCCAGCCAAACTCCGCCATGGCGATGTTCTCGCTCTGAGTGAACGGCGCTTCGCCCTTGTACGTGAGGGATTCGGGAGTGGTGGCGTTGAGGCCGTCATCTATCGACCAGCCGAAATCATAGTTGCGGTTATTATCGACGCCGTCATGAAAATCGAATATCCCGTTGTCATCGTTGTCGCATTTGTTCTTGCGCCACTCGGTATCTCCCTCTTCCACAACTATATGCCCCTCGGGATTGATAAAAGGGACACAGAATATCTCGAGGCTGGTGACATACGCTACTGCATCGGGATCTTCCTCATCATAGCGAGTAAATATATCCTGAATAAAATTCATAATGACTTCAACGCCCAATACCTCGTCGGCATGAACTCCCCCGCAATAGAAGACTGCCGGCTCGTCCTCGTCGATATTTACGTTATCAGAAATCTTTACTCTAAGCATGGGGACGGAGTCGCGTGTGGAATAACCCAGAGTATCCAGCTTGCAGATCTCCGGATGACTTGCCTGCAGATCTGTCAGGGTCTGCAAAGCATCGCTGTACCTGGTATATATCCCAGGAAGTTGAGCATCAGAATCAGATGACGCCGATATCGATATAGAAACAATCAGAGCGAGCAGGCAAAATCGTCTCATTGCTTTTTGTCCTCATTCACCATCGTCTACCAAAAGGCATATATCCACTTTTTTCTCAAGATTGAAGCCAACATAATCATCCATCTGTCAGGATGACTGAAGGGTCACCCTGCATACAATTTATATATTATTAGTATATTGTCAAGTAGTTAGCTGTGTTAGCCTTCATTACCCATTTTGGATACCGACAGCCCCCCTAAAACATAAGAGTGGAAGCCTCGGGCAACAGGAAATGCGGAGCTAACGAAAACTGAACTCAGAATATAATGTTCGTATCAGGGACCGAATGAAGCTTCGTTAAAGGGGATTGCCTTTTGACAATTTCCTAACAGAATCAGCCAAAGCACAATATAAAATGAAAACTCTATTTGAATGATGGTTTGGTCAGTTGAATTTCAGCTTCTCCACCACATCCGCCAGATGATCCGGGACGTGGATTGAAAACAGCGGAAAAATACAACGGAGAGGCAGGGATTCTCCGAAGAGTGTTTTTGTAACTTGTTGAACCTCGCCGTAACTGTTTATTAACTTTCCCTTTACACCTATAATCAGGCTAAATTTGATATCATGAATTTCCTTGTATTTCCTCCTATTTCTTCATAAAGTGGCAGAAATCTGGCAGACGTTATTTCCTTTTTCTGCCCGATTTCTTTTTTACCGTTGGATTCTCATTAAGAAAGTTGTTCAGATCATCTTTCTTAAATCTGAGTAATCTTCCAGCGTGCCGTGATTTGATTTTACCGTTACTGGCCCAATTGTATAGTGTCTGTTTACTTATACCCAAATACCCTGCAGCTTTTTCAACATCCATTACATCTGGTATAAAGCGTTCTTTTACCAATCCCTCCTTTGTACTGGCAAGACTTCGTTTTATATAGTACTGCCTTAACGGAATATCTCCCAAATTTGCTAGTAATTCATTTTTAATTCCCTCGTCGTCATCAATCACTTTCGCTGTTATGCTGATTGTATCTTCCTCGGGAGAATAAAAGCTATAAAGCAGGGATCTGTTATTGCAATAAATGTCAAATATCACATCCTCTGGCATGACAACTACCTGATCGAGAACTTTATTAGGCGGCAGTTCAAGAAAATAAAACCCCTCCGAACCAACTTTGATGATATTTTTCATAATGCCAGCGGTATTGAGCAAAGTCGTTTTCAAGGGCCTTGTTTTTACCTCAAAAGAACCTGACTTAAGTATATCTTCAGTAATCATATTTTCAATTTTACCTGTTACTAGAGGGAATTCTATTATTCCATTAAAGTCAATAGTATGGCGCACCACTGGATCTGGCGGAAGACAGCCAATGTCATAAACCATTTTCTTTACTAAAACGCTCATAATACAAATTACCACACCAAAAATTGTATGTCAATTACGGAAAGCTCCTGGGGCATGCCAGTATCGACATGACACAGAAATATGCCCATCTTGCTCCCGAGAGTTTGAGAAGGACGGTGGATAGATTATAATGGAAGCGGTTTAAAAGCCGCTCTCATTGAAAAGTTCTGATTATCTACTGTTGAGGGGATTACCATTAATGTAAACTGTAGCATACTTGCTATTGCGATCCCAAAAATCCCAAAAAAATAATATGCGAGGGCGGGTTCCCAGGGTACATTTTAGGAGTCCCGCTCTCCCTACTATGTGGGACGGTATCTCTTACCGGTACGTCGTTCTGTGCGTGAGATTTCTTCGTATTTTATTGATTATCCTTACAAACACAGCGTTTGCTTTAAGGCAATGCATATCAATCGGTTATGCTTTATGGCCGCTTTCAACTTGCAATGAAAGAAGCCATAATTCATTGCGACACAATATATTTGCAATCTTGCAATCCCGCAATGCATTCCTTCTCGTCGCTTGAATATGCTTCTATATTTCAAACCCAGTATGAGATCGTCTCAAACCAGATCCAAAACCATTTTTCAATTTCAAGATTACAAGTTTTCAAGCCCTCCATTTAGCTGGCCCACCCTGACGTCCATCTTTAATCTTTTCAAAATATTTTTTGTCATTGAGATAATTTCTAATTTGCCTTTCTTCAACGGCCTTTTCTACTTCGTTGTTTAAAAACTCATATGCTTCCATAAGAGTAAATTCTTTGCCCGCAAATTTCTCTTTAAGTAGTTCGACAGGGCTTTTAGATTTCTCTTCATCGCTATTTGCCTGTAGCCCCTCTGGCTGCACCTGTTTTAAAAAATCTACTTTCTGCTGTACAAATCTTATCGCGTAATCCACGTCCTCTTTTGTAGCATCTAATCTCGCATTAGCCCTGCAAACCGCGGCCGTCATCTTTTGAAGAGAGTTCGCTAAGCGCATGGAGAAATCACTGATCATCTCCAAAGACCCTAAATCCGTAAACAACGCATCAAACTTATCAACCATATAATTCGCAACATCTTCAGATATTTTTATTTGTTTGTAATCTGTTTGAAGTACTGCAACAAGCTTTTTTAGTTCATAACTCCAAAGAGGTTGGTCCCCGTCGGGCAAAGAACTTCCTACTTTAACTGGCGATCCTAATTTTTCTTTTGCGATTTCATGCTGCCTATTAGCGTCTCGTGGTATATCCACAATGAAGTCAAATCTGGATAAAATTTGCATTGGGATGCCGATTTCTTTTAGCTTTTTATATCTACCAGATTTGATTTTAGTCGGGTCATCAAAATATATATCTGAGATTTTGTTCATATCAATATGAATTGCGGTAAGAGCTTGGTGTTTGGCTTGAGATTCCATGGCAATTATAATCTCACCCTCTTGCATAACATGTGAAAGAACGTCCAATATTCTATTCTTATTTTCAGTAGAATGAAAATCTTGGATTATAAATATCCCGTTATGAGCATTTGGAATTGATCCTGGGGTAGAATCTCCTTTCCCTCCGCCAGCTATACCCGTTACCGATAATCTCGATCCTTGTGCCTCTCTTACTATCTGGTTTATAGCGTAAATTAATTGTGTTAGTTTTCCCTTACCAACTGCCGGGGTTCCAATTACAAGAGAGTGCAATTTTGCAGACCCGCCATCTATTCTCCCTCCCGAAAGACTTTGAAGAATCAAAAAGTCCACGGCAAGATCAAGTTGCGGGAAGCTATCAAGCCCTTTGAGATTTATATTTTCAATGACCTGTTTTTTAATATATTTTAGAATGTCATTCTGGTTTTTATTAATTCTTTTAATTAGATTTCGTGAAGCATTAATTTCTGATTTGTTGGCTGTTATCATTTCAATCATATTTTCAACTGGCTCTAAATCCATTATAATAAACCTTAATTCAAGATCAGCAAAATTGAACGCCTTGCTTTGGCGCCTATTTTTTAAGGCAAAAGATGTCATGCCATAGAAGCAAAATAGCGAACTACGTGCTGATAGCTTTTGAATCTTCGCTCTTTTTTTATCCGTTACAATTGGGATAGTTTTAATAGTATCGCCCAATCTGTCCTTCAAAGTAAGGTCAGTAGCCATGTAATCATCTATGAAGCCCCCATCGCTCTCAGTCCTCAACGCATATGTTGAGGATAATGATAATATGCTTCCATGGAATTTTACCAGCATGGGTATACCCCTGTTTATTGCAATTTCTGATATTGATTTTTTAAAATTAAAACGATTCCTGGAGATAGAGTCATTAAGCAAACCTATTTGCTTCTGTACTATCTTAAAAAAACCGCTTTCATGGTGGTTTTCTGTTTCTAAAAGCAATCTAAGCGCGATACTCATTTCATCGACTTTTTCAGGTAAGGACCGTGGATTAATAACTTCTCCGTTATTTGATTGATTTTTAGTATCGGACGAATCGCCAGTAGCAGGCAAGTCCTTGACCTCAAGCAAATCGTCTGTTTCCTCAGCGTCTATAATGAAAAAATTGTAATCAAGATTGCTTATATCTTTTGCTACAGAACCATCCCTGTCTTTCAAGCCAAGAAGAACAGTGCCATAAACGCAGAGGTCGGAACATCCCTTGGACAATTCTTGGAGTATTTCCTTTTTCTTTTCACTCACGATTGGAACTGCCTTAATAGTATTACCGTTCAGATCGACTAATTCAACATTTATAGCATTATTATCTGCCGAACTTCCCTCAAACAGTAATCGCTGCGGATCAGAAATATGCTGTATTTTACATTTGAATTTTATTAGTTTTGTGAGATTATTTTCATCCTTAAGATCCGATAAGGGGCAATATTTAAATTCATCCTTTGATGTAGTCTGGGCGATTTTTCCCATAGCTTCAATAATTTTATCAATAAAATCCTCAGACTTAATTCCTGAAATCTCCTTTATAATTCGTATAGCGGTAATCAATTCTTGTCCAGCTTCAAGGTCATCCCTAAAAGTCTTCAAAGTATTATCTTTGGATTTTTCATTTTTATTGTTCATTGTCCTGCCTTTATCTTACATAATAATAGACTGCGTATAAACATAGAGAAGTGTGTTCCTAAGGGCAAGGCATAAATGCAAAGCGCATCTGTTTATCTGATAACATCTTAAGCGCAATAGTGGCGGCGAACACATAAAATAGATGCCCCCCCCGAAGCCATCCATCCTCAAACAAACTTGACTTTTGCTATGGCAGGACTTACACGATGCTTTTCAATTCAAAAATGATGGGTTTCACTGAAGAACGGTTCAAACTCACGGACAGGCTTGCCTTTGTTATTGTAGACCTTTAATCCAGACCCAATCCAACGGCGAACATCTGAACCTGGTGCTGGTTAGGACTATATCTTTGATTGCCCCACTCCCAAAGCCATAAAACCTCAAAGGAACTTAACTTTTGCTATGGCAGGACTAACCTAGATAAGGACGGTGTGTTGATCTCATACGAGGAATACCAACCCTACGGCACAACAGCCTTCAAAGCCGGACCTACTTCCGCAGAGGTAAGTTTAAACGTTACCGCTATTCCGGCAAGGAGCGGGATGAGGAGAGTGGATTTTACTACCACGATGCGCGGTACTATGCGCCGTGGTTGGGGAGGGGGGTAAGTTGTGATCCTTTAGGCAAAATCGATTGAATTAACATGTATATATACTCACAATAACCCTACAGATTAATTGAATGCCCTGCCCCCCATAAATCGGTCAAGAAAACCTATTGTCGACACACTCCCCGAGTGGCCTTTTCATATTATCGTATGTTGTCGCAAAAAAAGGGGAGCCGATTGGCTCCCCTTTGGTTTATATTCCAACAAAGGTTTTACTTCAGCAACACCATCTTCCTCGTCTCAGCATACTCCCCCGCCTGAATCCTGTAGAAATACATGCCGGAAGAAAAATCTGTTGCATCCCAGGTGAGGGTGTGCTCACCCATTTGCCGGATGCCCTCGAATAGAGTGGCCACCCTCTCCCCGCCTGACAGCACATAAAAAATGTTTCAAACTGCAACGAATCACTATCGATAATAAAGAATACACTCCATATTGTCGATAAATATTTTGTAAACATTACTTTACAAGGAGAAAGATAAGGAAACTCGACAAGCTGAGATACCGGAGAAATGTGCAACTATTAAGAAATGTCCATACTGCGGTGAAGCTATTTTAGCTTCTGCCATAGAGTGTAAGTATTGCGTTTTGAAAATTGCAATGTAAAATCGAGGCTTCAAATTGAAGGAATCTTTCAAACTCATAGGTGCGGCAATTGTAGTATTGGTGGCAGTAGTGACAATTATTGCCTACGTACATAGTTATACAGAAATCATATCAGACTTTGAACGCTTAGTCGGTTCGGATTCAGAAAGTACTGTCTATAAAATATCAGCATATCAACTTTTTAAAGAGTACGAATCAAATGTAATTGCTGCCGATCAAAAGTATAAAGGCAAAATACTTGAGGTTGACGGCATTGTGAGAGAAATCGGGAAAGATTTTCAGGGCAGTTTGTACCTCGTGTTAACAGGAGCTGACATACAGATAATTGGTGTTCAATGTTATTTCTCTACCGCACACGCCAATGCGTTGGCGCTTGTGAGAAAAGGCGAAAGGATTACAGTAAAAGGGAAATGTAGCGGCTATTTCTTATTAGGCCCAGACCTAAAAGGATGTAAAATCATCTAATTATTTTGACCTTCCCCAATTCTTTGGTCCAGTTATAACCTCGAATGGGGATGAAATCATGAAGGCGATTAGTCTAAATATTGCTGTTTTGGTAACTGTCGTTCTGATAATAACCGGTGGGTGTGGGGCAAAACATCAATTCGATTATGCAGAACAATTAGAAACTGAAGGAAAATATCGAGAAGCTCTTATGCACTACAAGGGCGTTATCGAGAATTACCCATCAAGTGAATATGCATCTTTTGCAACATATGCTGTAGCAAATATCTACATGAACAAGCAGCGAAACTACCATTTAGCCGAAGAATATTATAGGAGAATTGTAGATTCGTCTACAGATGATCTTCTCGATGACCTTATGCATACTTATGCTAAAAGGGCTTTAATAAGACTTGAGCAACCGATTGATGTTGATACCGGGGTGGTTAGAAAATGTGTGGAATGCGAAAAAATTCTTGAAAGAAAAATCAACAAAATAAAAGTCAAACGAAAAGAGATGGCTAAATACACCATAGTGGAAATACATGAGGGAATATGTTTAAGTTGTTGGAAAGCCCGTGAAAGAAAAGAACTAATATCAGAGATAAGAAACGCTGCTGAAAGTTGGCGTAGCGCAAAAAATAGATATTATGAACTTGAATACGAATTAAAATATACAACTATTAGTTCTGAAATGCGGAAAAAAGAAACAGAATTTCTGGCGTTTTTGGAATATCAATTTAGACCAACTAACGAGTACTTTTATTATGCATCGAAAAAGTATATTCGGAAATATGGTAACGAGGAATTCAGGGATTTGGCAATAAAATATGACTTTCTGGACCTCCTGAAGTGAATTGATGTTTTACACCACCTCGGGAATACCGATAAGTGCGTGGCAGACCTTCTGGTCTGACCGTCTCTTTTCGTGAAAGCAAAGGGGCCAACAGGCACAACTGTTGCCCGCAACTATAGTTGGAGAAAATCAAAAGCAGTTGTCATTTTTAAAAAGATAAATAATCATGAATGGACGTAATCAAGAAGATTGTTGCGCTGGGCTTTATGCCGAATTCAAATTTCAGGATTTGCGAAACGCTTCACCCCCAGATAGAAAGGGAATCTATATTATAAGGGTTAAAGAAAGCGGGCATTCCATAGAAGAAATTGTCGAGCCTGTAAAGCAAATTGTTAAAGATCTAAAATGGAAGATGGTTGAAAAGTATATTCTTGATCGCATTAATCGCATAAAAGGGATAGATCAATGTCCAACAATATATATCGGTTCTGCAGGATATGGAGAAAATAGTAAGAATACATTAAAGAACCGCTATAAGGAACTTTCTGGACGGCACACGGCAATGTATCCAATTTGGGCCTTGCTTTATTTTGGCTGGGATTTGGAATTTGGATGGAAAGAAGAAAGTAATCCGAAAAATGCTGAATTCCAACTTAAACAGGAATATAAGAAAAGGCATGAGGATAAATTGCCAGCATTGGTTAAAAGATGATGATATAATAAGAAAAAAGCTGTGTCCTTCTTGTAGCAAGTGCCGGTTAGTAACCAGTGCGAACACCGTTTTGCTCGGCGTAATGAACATACGGAAGGGGGAAAAATGACCCATGCAGAAGAAATTATGCGGGCTGTAGCCGCTTTGATAAGGCGCGAAAACAAAAGAATATTTAGCAGAAAGGAAGTTCGAGATAAAATTGGCCTAACGCCCCGCAGATGGCTAAATAGCTATACATCCATTTTCCAAGGGATGAGATCAGATCATCCGGGTGGCGCCCCCAGAGTGAGAGATAGGTTTAAGGACGTATTTAGACAAGTTAAGCGCGGTAAACATATGCTAACTCGCAGAGGGAATCAACTTCTCACCGAATTCGAGTAGATGAATAGTTGTTCTGTCAGGTCGTAATTAAACGTGACCTGACGGGTAGAGCTTAAAGGCAGGTCACGCCCTGCGGACTACGACCTGCCTCGGCGCGGAGAATAGCCGG
>SDBT01003384.1_pt1 | contig 27649 bp, 48 predicted proteins | sample 2277101 | NCBI WGS metagenome assembly SDBT01 (sample SAMN10404973, study PRJNA504765) | marine sediment metagenome | isolation source: marine sediment core GS10_PC15, 103 cmbsf | place: Arctic Ocean: Southern Knipovich Ridge | collected 2010 | reverse complement strand
TCTTCACCTTTAGGTGGTCTTAACTCTGTTACTTGTACAGGTAATGGCTTACCAAACTTACGCTTACGTTTTTGTTCACTTATCGTATCAGAAACCAATCTCTCCTCAGCTAACTCAAAGAAGCCCCTAGAAACTGGCAATACTTTAGTTCTTTGCCGTATTACTTCTGCTCTTGCTATTCTTTCCTGCACAACATTCGGATCTTCACCTGTCCTTGCTGCTTCTGCTCTAGCTTCTCTTATTATATCCCCTGCTTTCTTTTCTCTTACTGGTTCTCTCCTTGGAGCTGCCCTTAATTCAATTGGCTCCTTTTTTTCCTCTCTCTTAGGTATTCCTATTCTTCTGGGTTCTATTGTTACCTTCACTCCTTTTTTTCGTAATGCTTCCGCCGTTCTTTTTGCTGCTAAAAAAGCAAGTGCTTGTTTTCCTATCTCAGTTTGCTTTCCTTTAACCATTTCTATTCTCCTTTAGAAAAAATCTTATAACAGAATTATATGTTTTGAATCTACCCTTTGCTTTGAAAACTCTAAGCTCATAAAACTCTAAGGGCATTAATGGTATTCGTTTTATTGCTCTACTCATATTGTAAGTATTGTAACCGTTACTTATATATAAATCTGCCGTTTTTTGTTATTATATAAACACAACCTTTATATACTCATTGATATTAACATATTAATATGAAAAAGGTAGCAAGTGATCCACAATTAACCGAATTCGATATGAGTGTCGCAACACTAATGCGAATTGACAACATTATTAAAGCCTTACATCAAATTACCATTGATTCCGCTCCTTCTACTGAAACAAAAGAGTTATACCTCAAAACATTAGATAGATTATACATAGAATCCAGCATAAAGATGACTGAAGACGAATTAATACGAGCTGATGACTACCAAACTACTATTTATTTGCTCAAACAAAAGTGGGGACGAAATTTACTCATCCCATATAAGAATAGTCATAATATAAACCGTGCATATGCTCAAGGATGGTCAGAAATAACATTTATTAGCAGAGATTATGAAATATTCCTAATGAAAACCATGGAAAGACACAATATGTTACTAAAAGACCAAAGAAAAGTAGAGGATAGCATAATATGACGCCCCCATACCTCGATGAGACCATATCATGGGAAGAAATACGCCAAAGAGTCATTTTGAGGGTGCCCAAGCTTCAAGGAGCTCATGGATTCAGGAATTGGTTCAATGAAAACGAATCTGATGGTTATTTATTCGATCCTACACTAATTGCCAGGTCATTTCGAATGTATAAGGACATGACAGCAATAGATCGTGATCATTTCATGCTTATTGTTGGCCCAGAAGGCAGTGGGAAGTCTACACTCGCTGCACAGATCGCATGTTGGGTAGATCCCACTTTTAAACCAGATAATATCTGTTTTTCGCTCAAAGAATACGTAACAGCCCTTAAAAACTCAAAAAAAGGCAGCTGTTTAATCTTAGATGAGGGTGGAATGGACCTTTATTCAAGACAAACAATGTCACAGGGGAATATACAGTTCACAAAGCTATTTATGATACAACGACAGAAGAATATATCAGTGATTGTATGCTGTCCGAGCTTCTGGGATGTCGATCCATACATTAGAAGGCATAGAATTAACACAATGATAAGGATAATAAGTCAAGGTAAGTACATGGGCTACCTACCACGGGCAGTAAACATCATAAATGAGCTTGGGTATAGGAAGAAACCACTTACAACCATCAAATTTCCCACTGGCAGCTTCTGGTATGGTTGGTTTAGTAAAAGATTGCCCAAATCACTCGATCGAAATAAGTATTTGGCTAAAAAAGCTAAGCATTTGGACGATTTCCTTAGGGAATTGACGAATTCGCCCCTATTTGGCGCAAAAGATCGATCTCCTTTAGGTATACAACCTAATAATCAACAAAAACATTCACTAGACCCTATATATAATAGTCCAATCACGGCTGAAGCCCAAGGACGTAATGCGAACCAACCTAAATAAAGTTTTGTGACTATTATATATAGTATCTATAACATATAGTGTTGACTAACGAAAGGTTTATATAGTTTCATCGAATCTTTAGTTACAAAGATTAGATTACCTTAAGGTTATCTAAGGAGGAAACAAAAAATGGCATACCACATAAAAGAAGAATTAAATAAACTAGAAGCAGTAAAGAATATGGAATGGGAAATAACAAATACAACCAGCCGCCTTTCTTTACTATTAAAAAGAAAAAGTGATTCAGATCCCAGCTGTGCTTTAGATATATTAAAAAAAACAAACACTCTATTCAGTTGTTTAGATGGTGCTAATGAAGAAAAAACATTTTCTAACTACGAAGACGCAGTAAACTATACCGAAAACTGGATTAATAATTTAAATATAGCCTAATCTTTAAGATAAAAGATTAAACCCGCCGTGGTGTTTACCTATGGAAGAAGAACAAACAGAACAAGAAATGAAATCTTTAATGAGGAAAAACGGCAGATCGTATTCCTTGAAGACTGATAAAGATAGATTCTTCTTCCCTGGTGAATACATTAAAACATTCGATGTCATGAAAGGAAGACAGCAACATACTTCTACATGCTTAATTAATACTGGCGCAAGGATTAATGAAATGCGCCATGTACAATACGAAGATATAGATCCAGAAAGAAATAGATTAGTCTTGAAGGTTACAAAATGCAAGGCAAAGAAAGGAGAGACTCGTGGCAGGCCCAGGCACATTCCAATCAGTTCACAGTTCTCTAAGTATCTCAAGAGATATATGAGCAGAAATAGTTCGTTTAGTGGGGATATCCTAGGCATCCTATCTACCCCAGCATTTAATGTTGGCATTAAGAAGGCGGCCAAAAAAGCAGGTGTAAAGGATTGGTTTAATTTCTCAGCTCATAGTCTAAGGAAAACTATAGAGACATGGTTAATGTCCCTTGGCGTGGACGGTTTGGCACTGACCGCTCACATGGGCCATGACATGAAGACTGCAGCAATGCATTATGTCAGTCCAGATGTATTTACATTTGAAGAAAAGGATAAGATGCGAGTCATCATAGGTGACTTATACAGGAGATAATCATATGTCATACAGAAGACACAGAAAAAAAAGGAAAGGATTTTCAGGGTTTATTGTTGATTCACTATCTTTTGCTTCTGGTGTAATAATTAGTGTAATACTAATTAGTATTGGAATCTATATATTTGTTACTAAACAAGGAAATTTCTTTGGAGTAATACTTGCTCTTTTTGGTTTGATATCTTATGGATATTTTAGACATGTCAAGGGTAATAGATTTAATGATAAATATGAATATCGAGATAGCACAATAAAAATAATGAGGTAAAACAAAATGGAAGAAACAATAATGAATAGGGCTGGTCTTTTAATATTTATAATAGGTATTTCTGGAATATTACTCGATCGAATTTCAGGCAATCCATTAGTCTATTTAGTTTGGAAGGTAATATTGATTTTTATTGGTAGTGTTATGTATCTATGGAGTTATGGTGAATGAAAATGGGAAGAAATAAATCAAACAAAAGAATTACTATATCCAAAGATAAAGAAAAAAGCTATGTCTATATTAAGGATGGAAATAAAGATGTTGGTATCTTAATGTGGCATTATAAAAAAAAGAAATGGGTATTATCAAGGTAAAAGAAAATGAATCTAGGCTCAGTACAACAACTAATAGTAGAAGCATCTAAACAACCAGAGGGAGTTAACTTTATGCATATCTCTAGTTTATATGGTGAAATAGGAATGGGGAATGGAAGGCATAACCCCTCACACTCAAAGACCTGGGCAGCTATCAATAAGCTAATGGGCTATGGATTAATACAACAGGTAGGAGAACTTAGTTATAAATATGTTGGGGATGAAAATGGAAGAAGAAGATGAGCTAATGCATAAAGCATGGGCGGAAATAAATAAAAGAATACGAGGTGAAGTAAATGCCAGTACCTGATTTTTTTATAGGGTTCTGTATAGGTGGATTAATAGGCTGGGGTCTTCCAAAATTGATGGATAGATTCATAGTAGAAGATGAACCAAACAAAGAGATCATGAAACAAGCTATACTTGATACCCCCAAGAGAAGTTTCTTTAAACGTAAACCAAAGTTACCTTCTCCAGCACCTCAACCAGAACCATTAAAATCTCAAATACCAGTTAAACATTCCACATATGAGGAAGAAGATGAATATTCCTCTATGGGAACTGAGACTAATGAAATCTTTTAGATAAAAGATTAAACGGAAGTTAGAGTAAAAATGGAAGAAAAAACTAAGAAGAAAATATCTAAGATAATAGGTTACGTAAGAATTTGGACATGCGCCCTATTATTATTAGCTGTTTGTTATGTCTTATTTATATGGCTATTTTCATTGTCTCTTCTTGCCTTTAGACAATGATAACTGAAGAACAATTCGCTTATATGTTTGGAATTATATGGATAGTCATTGTAATGATCGCTGGTAAAATTTTGTTAACTTAATGGAGGTAGGAAAAATGTTTTGGAAATATTGGTGGAAAAAATTAGACTTTACAGAAGTTCCAAGATGGGTTAAGAGATCAAAAGGGAAGAGATTCTTGAAAGGATATCATTTTTTGTATAAATTAAAAAAAGGAAACTATTATCGAAAAGATAGGGGATTAGTATATTTTGGTGGGATTCCTAAAAGAAAAAAAGATAGAGCAATAAGATGGCGACTTGGGAATATTGTTGTTTATACACCAAAAGGGTATAGAAATCCTTTTGAACCATAGGTAAAGAAAATGAAAGAATATCTAATACTTAAAATTTTATTTTGGGCTGTAGGTATTATAGGTACAGCTGCTTTAACATATGCATATTGTGTTGGATGGTTTGGAAAATGACAATCTGTTACTATAATAACGTAAGATTTATATACTTTGGGCATATACCATATTAATATATTAATATTGGAGGTAAACTAAAATGGAAGAAGAAAATGAATTGAATTTGGAAAGTGAAGAGGTAAAAGAAGAATACATCTATGAAAACCACCTAGAATGTGCCATAGATAAAATATTCTGGGGAGGAGAATAAAAATGAAAATGCGAGAAAAATCTGATTGGGGAGATATAATTTGTGTGATTTTAGGGATTCTATTGATGCTATCTATAGTAATTTTTAGTTTAGTAAGGATGAATAATATTACACAATCCTGTAAGGATTTAGGATATGATGATTCTGTCATCGGATTTCAAGATGGTTGTGTTAATACAACTCATATGGTTGAAATGGTTTATCATGATGGAAAGATGAAACCAGTAATAGAAGGTGAATAAGATGGGAGATAATGCAGAATTTTTTGCTCCCTTAATAATTGGATTATTAATTGGGACTATGGTTGGAATGTTTATTGTTTCAATAACTATAGAAGGGAGCATTAGTAAATTAGGACAATCTATCTGTGAAGAAGAATATGACATGGATTTTAAGAGTTATAGTTATAAAGAAGATACCTTAGAATGCAAACCTAAAACAAAAATATACGATGACATTAAAGTTAGAATTATAAACAGAGGAGAATGAAATAATTAAAATGGAACAGATAATGGAAGCAACAATACACTGGCTGAATAAAAACCCTTATTTATTCTTGCCATGTAATGCAGATGAACTCAGAGACAATGTAGAATCAAAACTAGGACATAGCGTATCAGCAGAGAGTGTAAGCCGAGCTAGACGTAAAGCCTGGGAGAATGGAGATGCTATAATAGAAGATCCCAAGCTTAGAGAAGAGTTCCTCTATATCAGAACTCATAATGAGAAGAAATACAAAGAGTTCTTCGGTCCCAATAGGAAAAGGATCGTTGAAGGAGGAAACTAAAATGGTAAAACGAATAAATGAGAAAATAACAATAATCTCTTGGATTATTATATTAGGTGGGTTCATTTCTGAATTTATTATTAATCCAAGTGCGGACCCTGTGGGTTGGTTAGGTATAATTTCAATGTTAACTTTTGGTTCGTGGATATTTTTCTTTTTATTTGTGTGTTTAAAAGACCAAACATATTTTAAGAAAAATGTTGTAGGAATATGAAACAGATAATGGAAGAAAGAATAAAGATGTCAGAAGAACGTAGTAATCACCTCTTTAATATGAATGATGAAGAAGGTAAAGAATTTGTTAAAGATGCTGGAAACTTAGGCATAGTTTTAAGTGTTATTGGAATTGCACTAAGTTTAATCTTCCTTATTATAGATGGGGTGAATGAAATTTCGTTAATATCTATTTTTGTTGGAGTTATTATTATGGTTATAATATATTTACTATCAAAAAGAGGAGGCGAATAAAATGGGAGAAAAAATAAAATCGACGCTAATTTTATCTGGTCTTGTCATTGGATATTTTTTTGTAATTACTATAGGATTGACCTTTGTGTGGGATTTGAAGTTTAGTTGGGAAATCCTAAAGTTTCCCCTAATTGCTACGGGGTTTTGTGTTTTGCTTTGTGCTTTTGTCAACCTTTTATTCTGGGAAGGAGAATGAAAATGGTAATAGATAAAGAAGCCGCAATATGGGCTGTCAAATGTGCATCAGTTCTCCTTATAATATCAGCAATTTCTTTAACAGTTATGACTATGATTGGAATGGATGAAGGTGAAATTTATTTAATTAATGTAATGATCCTATGGGTGGCAAGTATTATTATTGTAGCCATAACAATTGAGAAAAATACAGGAGGTATAAAAAAATGATAAACCTACATTTAATATTTGGTGTTTTGATAGGGGGCATAGGTATGCACCTATGGTTCTTATCAAAGCGAGTAGAAGCATTAGAGAAATACTTAAAGAAGAAAAAAGTAAGCTTGAAAAAGAAATAAGCGCTAAAGCCACTTAGAGCCTCCAACGTTACTTCTTGTAACACGGGAAGTGTCGCAGAACATTGCCATTTTTGCCCGTTGATTCTAAGTGGTGGCGACTTTTTTATGAAACAAAAACATATATTAAGGATCATCATTGCCATATTAGCTATAACTCTATGGGCCACTGTAAGAGATTATAATCGGATAGTAGATGATTATAATGCTGCAGATAATTGTATGTGTGAAACCTGTGCCATGTTCAACGAGGAAGCGAAGATGGGTGCGCTTGGTATATATTTCCAACCAGACTATATTTGCATTTGGACGGAGAATAGAACTGCAGAAGCCATTCAAGGCACATTAGATCATGAAGCAACCCACCATCTTATATACTTGAACTATAATCATTATTGTGAGGGAAGATCACCATGAAGAAAAAAATGCCTAAGGTAAATAATGTCAAATCATTAGATTATATTATCAAAAAAATTAAATCAGAGAGATTTAAGGTAAAACTAAAACAGGTCTTTACATTTCCTAACATCTGTCATATACTCTCTCAGGCCCTGCTCATGTACGCTGGAGCCAGGCTATTACTCCTGGTTGTTGGATTGATCCCACCACTAACACAGCTCTTCATAGCTATACTAGGACTGCCCGCAGCAGCCTTCACAAATAAGATGGTGCTTTTGCTCGTACTCTATATTTTTGTAATGTATAAATTACTACAAACAATGTTTAGAATGGGTATGAAATTATTGTGTGGTAAAGTTTAGAATGAAATGTTTATTTAAGGATTGTGAGGAAGAAGCAACGGTTACTCTTAGCTTTTCTACTTTTAAGCATAAATACTGCAAGGAACATAAAGCTAAGGTATTAGCTGGGTTGAAGTTGAGAGTTTCCTATCTAGAGTAATTGTTGCATATCATTGCTTCAATTCAATGTACCCTAAAGAGCATATATATTTCTAAAATACTTCATTACAATGCTTCATAATGCAAACATTTATATACAAGTATGCACATATATATACAAAGAGGAAAGATGGGCCTTAGGTGTCCCGTCCTCAAGTCCATAATGTACAATATGGAAAAGGCCCTATACTTTCCTAACCAATATAACTCGGATTTTCTATATCACTTTTTTCTATATCCTGAACTGGTCTTTCTTGCTCTATCTTTGTTATCCGTTCATGTATAGATAACAAAGCCTGCTGTGTAGTCACTAAAGCCTTATTAGTCTTATAAAAAGAAGAACCCTCAATAATAGTTTCCTTAATCAAATTATTAAACTTCTCAATATCAGGAGCAGCCTCCTGAGGATGATTACTCTCAATATGCTTACCATCCGACTCATCCAACATCAACCTAACCTTCCCCTTATCATCCCTTACCTTCTCAAAACCAGCCTTCTTTAACATATCCCAAACCTTATCATTTAATAATACTGCATGCTCCCTAGCTATCGTTATAAATGTCAAAGCCTTACTAGATATCTTAATCTCTAGGTGATTCTCTAATTTATCTGCTACTTCTAATGCTATCTGTGTAGCCATTGTCTTAGCGTCTATAATACTAACCTTTGATTGTATTTTAGGTGGGAATATGAGTATTTTATGAGGAGTTATATGCACACTACAATCATTATACTTAAAATAAAATTCCTCCCAACCATTCCTCTCAATAACCTTAAACTCCTGCTTCCTAAACTTCAAAATAGCATTCGGAGACCAACCCCTCGGTCTCTCCAAGATATTAAAAGACACCTGATAATCATGAATCTCGAACTTGGTAGCCAATTGGGACGCCCCCGAACCACTAAATGGGACGTTATATTTCTTCAACCACCTATGCACATTAGATCTCTTTTCACCGACGATAGAAGCTATTGCCCTTATGCTCTTGCCATTCTTTTTTAACTCCAGTATTCTTTTGATGTAGGTGGGTGTCTCGCTAGGCGTCCCGCTTACGCTCCCAGTAGACCTATGATAGTCCATATGTTTAATATTATTTTCAAACAATCTCAGATTTTCAATATTGTTATTAGTTATATCTCCATCTTCATGGTGAATCACTTCCCCCTTAACTAATTTTCTCCCTAAATGTTTTTCCATAGCTTTCCTGGCCCATCTATGATACGTTGTTTTTCTAGAAATCCTTTTCATAAAAATAAGAAAAGTTTAAATACTATTTAAGTCTAACGTTATTATTATAACTAGGCTTGTTACGTATCGTAACAAAATGTTATTATAGTAACAAAATGAAGATAAAAACTATCAATTATGGAATAGCATTCATCTCCCAAGAACCAGATGGAGAAAACGTAATCGAAGTACACAAAGACCTCAAAGAAAACAAAGAACTATATAATGACGTTATAAGCCACGAACTCGAACATTTAGCATCAGACCATAAGCACATAGACTTTTGGCTTGATTTTAAGCTTGGGAAGTACTCCTGGACCCTATTCAAATGGTGTCTCAAACATCCAAGCTCCTTTCTCTGCTTCTCCCCTATCCTAATCGGCAAAGATGGAGTATCCCTCAACCTATACATGATCATCATGATACTTATCATCTCCGCCCTAATCTTCTTTGACATATATATGTTCAAAATGTTATTATAGAAACACAACCTTTATATACTAACTGATATTAACATATTAATATGAAACTTACAAAGAAACTAGTTAAGATAGCTCAAAGCTATGGTGTTGTCATTGATAAGCCTGTGCTTGACTGCCTTTCCCTTAAGCATGGGGATCTTATCGAGATAGATATAAAAAAAGTGGTATAAATGGTTAAAAAGAATTTACAAAGTTTTGTGATAACTATTAGTGTTATCGGTATATTATCCTTATTAGTGCTTACTATATTATTGCACTGGGTGACTGGACTAGATTTTAGTTGGAATATTCTAAAAAGTCCTCTCTTAATTATTGGTACAACTATTGTTTTGTTTATTCTCATTATTGTTATTTCTGGAAGTGAAAAGGTGAAATAAAATGGAAGAAGGACAATACACAGAAGTAGACGTAGACAAACCAGCAAATTACCTAGACAATCAAGTACTACGAAAAATGCTATGGTTAAATTCCAACCTCCTGGTCTTACTAATATTAATCAGTGTTAATATACTACTTAGCATCTGGCTTAAGGAAGTAGCCTATCAAATGATTGCATTTCTCGTTAGCTCAATCACAATCGTATTAGTATGGGATAAATATAATAAGAAAATACTACCTAATCTAAAATGAATCCAACAGTTTATTATCTTTTAGCTGCTATTGGAATTATTATCTTATTTAACCAATTTGACATTTCCCCTCGTTACATTCCACTTATATTAATCTGTTGGGGATTTTATAGAAATAGAAACTGGATCAAAGAGTATTCCCTTGAAGTATGGCATTTTTGTAAACCACGAAAAAATGATACAAAGATATAAAACCTATTTAAAACAATTACGTAGAACAATAAAGGCAGTTAAAGAATTAAATATATATACTTTGGACAAACTAGGATCTAAAACTGCGGTACGTACATGCCCCATATGTCATGGTAAGCCATATGATTTTGGTTTCCTCGCACCAATCTATGATTTCGTAAAGTGTCCAAAATGCAATTTCTTTTATGCGAGAGAACTTTATGATGAAGATACCTTAAATCAATTTTATAGGGATGACATACACAACCAAGAAATACAACAAATACAATATGATATTATCAAAAAAGAAGTAGAAACTCATAAGTTAATCCCAGATAGTTTTATTAAAAGATGTATAAAAAACCAAACAGGAACAGATAAGTGTTTAGATATTGGCTGTGGCTTTGGAGTTAATTTATCATTCCTAAAACCCCATTTTAAAACAATAGAAGGAATAGAACTCGACAAATTTGCCATAGAAAAAGGCAGAGAAATGTTTGGTAATGATATTAAAATATATCAAAAAGAACTAAAATGCTTAAAGCTAAAAGAGAACTCATACGATCTGATACTTCTCAATCAAGTAATAGAACACATCTCCGATCTTGATATGTTCAAAACAATACATAAACTATTAAAGCCAAAAGGAATACTCTGCATTGCTACACCAACCTCAGATTCACTTAGTTTTAGAATGTTCCAGGGAGACTGGGTTCATGTGCATGAGTTAGGGCATATTCAACTATTTAATGATGCTTCATTTAAGGCTTTTGCCAAACAATTTAATTTTAAGATTACACATATTCAAACTAATAACTGGTTGGACATACAACTAAACGATGTGATATGCAGGAAAAGAAAAGGTTTCGTACACAGATTCAACGATGTTCCCTATATCAATCCAATAAATTTAGGTATTTCTATAATTACAAAATCAATATTAAATACAACTAACCTTTTATCTAAACTAAATAACGGCTGCTATGTAGAAGTTATCATGAAAAAAGATGATGGATGAAAAAACTAAAGGATATATTGAATTTGCAATATGGATTATCATTATATTATTGGCTCTTTCTGTAGGGCATAAAATTGGATTACGAAAAGGATTAATCGAATGTGAAGACTACCAAACATATGTAGAGACTCGTTGTATTTGTCCTCAACCCATTCAAGGAAAACTATATATACCTGAAAATATCCTAGAACAAAACCTACTTAAAACTAAAAAATAAAAAAAAGTTGTTTATTTCCTTCTGAAATATTGCACTAAGCCAATTAACAAAGCTCCGATCACTGTTATTACAATTATACTAAGCCATCCTGGGATGTCTTGAGTTGCATTCTGCACATCAGATGTTGCATTATATGCCCTACTTGCTTGTTTATGTGTGTAATTCACGAATAAATCCGCATCTATGCCAACTCCTGATTCGTTTGTTATTAATATTCCACTACCAGCTAAACAAGTATAATTTCCTGCACCAATTATTTCTCCTCCGCTACCATTAATCAATTGGGAACAAGTTAATTCTACTGCATTAGCACTATTTGATAATGCTATATATGATGTGTTTGTACTGAATGTAATTGCTTCATTTTCTACTGAATTAGAAGGTATTAACTCTACTACTTGTGTTTTCGCTTCAGCAAATATCAGAAATCCTACTACAAGTACGATTCCTACCCCTATAAGGGATACTATTAAAGGAAATAATGCTTCTACTTGACTCTTTTTAGTTCTCATTTTAGTTCTCATTTTAGTTAAATCAAAAAGAAAAAAATAAAAAAGTTTATCTTCCTCCTCTGAAAAACTGCACTAAGCCAATTAACAAAGCTCCGATCACTGTTATTACAATTATGCTCAGCCATCCTGGGATGTCCTGCATAGCATTCTGTACTTCACTTGTTCCATTGAATGCATACGATGGATACTCTCCTGAACTATTCTGCCCAGATGAATTTACTCCATCCATAACTAATATTTGTGTTTTCGCTTCAGCGAATATCAGAAATCCTACTACAAGTACAATTCCTACCCCTATAAGGGACACTATCAATGGAAACAATGCTTCTACTTGGCTCTTTTTAGCTTTCAAATGACAATTTCCACTATTGTATTGTGTTCTCATTTTGTTTGTTTGTTTAAAGGAGGTGGCGTTCCCGCCACCGTGGTGTCCTTCAAAGGTTTACTTATCCCCTCTGAAAAATTGAACTAATCCAATTAACAAAGCTCCGATTACTGTTATTACAATTATGCTCAGCCATCCTGGGATGTCTTGAGTTGCGTTTTGAACTGCATTTATTGCAGCAGTTGCGTTTGAATCAGCGCTTACCTGTGCATTATCTGCAACATTACCCATGATCAAGAAACCAACAACCAATAGAATACCTATAGCTACAAGGCTTGTGATTAATGGCATTAGACTGCCAATTTGTGCTTTATTTGTTTTCATCTTCCTTTTTCCTCCCCTCTCGGCATTTATCATAAATAGTAACAATACTAGAAATACCATTATTTTGGTGTAATAATAACATTATGTTACTATAGAAACATGGGTAGTATATAAATATACGTTAACAGCTAATCTCTTGGGAACAAAAAGGCTAATGTTAAAGCAAACAACGCCAATGCACCATACATAGTTAAATCATTAACTATATTTAACGCCCTTAATAAAACACTCAAAATGAAGATTATAAAACTACTGGACAATGCTGACTTCCCAGCATGCGCAGTAGTCTTCATAAAGCCCATAAATAACATAATCCATATCGAAACTAAGAGTAATATTCCAAAATAACCATTCATCAATGTATCATTAACACCTTTCATCATTCCAACTATCCCTGTTGTATTCTCAAATATTCCCGTTAAATTCCTTGGTTCTGGTATGGTCATATTATTACCTCGGTTGAAATCTAAATATCATATATATTATCGCAAACAATATCGAAATTAGTATTATTATAAGGAAAACATCCATGATTACTGGCGGAACCCCTAATGCTTTCCCAGTAACCTTCACTAAATCCCCCACAAGATCTACACTCTGCCAGATTTTAGTTACTGCATTATACGCTCCTGAAATCAGATTATCCAATGCGCTATCTGAAGATATTCCTTCTGGCTCTAAATCACCCTTCATCGTATTCATATCATCAAAAATTTCATTAGTTCTATTTGTTATATTTATAAACATCTCATTTGTTATAGTTATATTATATGTATCTACATTCTCATTAATAAACATAGTCCCACCTATCAACATCAAACTTGCCAATAGTACAGAGATAATAAATATGTCAAATCTCATTTTGCGTTATTAAGTCTTATTATCGTGATCCCCCCTAATATCACTAATGTTATAAAGATTGGCCAACTAAGCCGATATATTCCCAATATCCTCATTATACCCACACCCAATAACCCCATTATAATCGCTACACTAGGAGACCATGAACCCATAAAAACTAAGGCGATAACAAATAACATAGTCATAAATACCCCCACATAATTTTTATCTTTATCTATATATATATTCCATCCAGTATCAAAAGATACTTCTAAAACATCTAACATAAACTCATCCGCACCTATTTTTATATATGCTGTACCCACATAAGTTTTATCTATGGTAGTTGTATTATCTCCCACATCATATAAGATAGAACCACTTTGTGAAGATGAACATGTATCTGATAGTTCTATATTTCCTGATATGTTTCTTTCCATTACTCTTAGACATGCTTCATCTATATTTAATCCTGGATCATCATAAAACAAACTAAACACCTTAGTTCCATTATTAAATGTTAAAGAAAATGTTACTTCTTTATACTGATCGTATTCATCATACCAATCCCCACCGATTAAATTTATCCTAAAATTCTTGGTAGTTGATAAAACTTTAGCAGGTCCGTCTATAAGCTTTACTTCACCATTTAATTTAAGTGTAAACCTATACCACTCTGTGAAAAGAACTATCCTACCTACAGCATTACCTAAAGTATCAGTCTTTAATATCTCAACTGCCTTAAATGTATTAGTTCCAATATCATATTTCTCAATTGTGATATGAATATCTGCTAGATTATTATCAAAAGAATCCTTAACATTAAATATAACCTGGCTAGTACCATCAGTAACATATAGATTAATTGTTGTGGATTGAGTACTTAAGTTAATCTGGAATGCTTCGTAGGTAAATTGAGTATCTAAATACTCATAAGCTGTTGTAATATTTGTGATTATTGAACTGCCATCAGCAGGTAGAGTACAAGTCATGTTATTAAACGCTGTAGTGCATGAGATATTCTTTTTAATCCCTTCATCTAAGTACTGCAACGTAGATGCTATTCCTAATGTATTATTAACTACAAACGCATCAGTACTCTCATTAAGCATATTAAATGTGACATCAAACCTATTATCAGTTATGAAAACAGCATAAGTAATATAAGATACTGATCCACAACTCCCATCTATAGTAAAATCTGTATCGAAGGTTGTGTCATTCCCAATTTTAAGTATTCCTGTCTTAGCACAATAGACTGTAATTGCGTCTTGTATGCCAGAGCTATTAAAATGCCCTAAAAGATATTCATCTGCTGAAGCATTAGTAAAATTCAATTCAGAAGCTAAAGGACTACTTGCACTAAGATTAGTGTTAAAATCAAGCATTAACTTCTTCCTGATAGATAAGTTAGTGCTGCTATTAGGCGCTCCACCCGAACCAGGATCTGCCTCATATGTAGTGTTAAAAAATAGTAAATTAAGAGCTGCTAAGTTAGCAAATGTTTGTCCTGCATCAGCTGGTGTCCCACCACCTAGATTTCCTCTATCTCCTCCATTAAGAAATATGTTTGCTTGATATATATCTGAATTACCTATAATTTCGAATCTTATATTACCACTTCCACCTGCTCCACATCCTATACAGCCACCATCTCCTACTCCACCATCGCCTCCATTAGCTGTGGTATTTGTTATATTTATGAATAAAGAATCTGCAAGTATAGTTAAATTACCTTGATTACCGCTTCCACCTCTTGCACCGCTTATGTCATCCCCACCATTACCTCCATAGGAGCTCATATTAGCTTCATTTACACGTATATTACTTCCATTTAATAGTAGGGCACCTTTTCCCCCTGTTCCTGCTGTTTGTGCAGCTGAATCCTCATCTTGACCTCTACCTCCATGACAGTCAACAATTGAGTTTGTAATGTTTATTTCACCTAAAGCTGTCAAATCACACCTTCCATCACCAGCATCAAGACCTGCATTTCCAACTCCAGCTAAATAACCTCTACTGAAGCCATAAAGAGTTGCATTCTCTATCTTAATCCATCCGCTAGTGTTTAACAAGAGCTCACCATCATTAGCTTCTGTTGTATTTCCTTCAATAGTAGCATTATAGATTAAAATATTCATAGATGTATTGATTGAATTACCTGTGAATGTTCCATTAGCGCAAGTAAGGGTAATTGTATCGTTAGTGCAGCCTGTGACTGCAGGATCTAATTCTAAATAATCCCCTGCACTCTCTAAAAAAATCCAGAACTCATCATGAACTGTTAAACTATCTACTACCAATTCAACCCTCAAATCTAAACTATCTCCTTTTTTAATATGTTTTAATACCTTTTTCCCCTTCCATTTATTCCCATCTACATCTTTTTCTTTACCTTCTGTGTTCAAAGATTCCCATTCCTCCGAACTATTAAGATAGGATATCCCCCCAACTTTCACACCAAATTCTTTCTCAAACACCACATCTAAATTAACATCCTTATTACTATTGAGTTTGTTAGTTATAGAACAATAAGCATAGCTTGTTCCTATAATCACCTTATATTCTTTTTGATTACATTCAATTGAGAATTTATCGTCTTCAACCTTAATATTACCTGCTAATACTATATTAACTAACAATAACATACTTATACATAAAAGTAAATACTTCTTCATTGAGCTTCACTCCAATTCTTATATAAAACAATAGCCATCACAAAACCAATCACCCCAATCAAAAAAGGCAAGAGATTCATTATATGAGTCATAAATATTAACTCCTCAGCTAATGCAGACATCTCAGCCTGATTCGCTGCCTCAAGATATATATTACTGAATACTCCTGATAAAAAGATTACTATAATCAATAAGATGATATAAAATACAAAGAACACAGGATGTATCCTAACCATAAAAGCAAATATCAAAGCCGCAATACTCAAACCAATAGTTAATAATAAAAAAGTATTATCTACTACTCCAGGATACAACCCCCTTATCTCCTCAAATGCATCTTTAGATCTATTCTCCAAATCATACTTTGCTATCTGCGGACTCTCTTGGAACTTTGTATTGAACTCATCAGCTATCTTAAACATAATTAATGCTCCAAATGCAAAAGACAATAACAATATACCTACAAAAATTAAATCCACTATTGATGCTTTTTTTGATTTCATTTTTTCCCGAATAACATATTTTCTAAAACCCAATTCAACTCCTTAGTTGCTTCCCTAAATGTTTTGTTTGGATATTTCTCTTTTACTAATTTAACAAACCTCTTATCTACTCTTTGATGCTCGCTTTGATGCGATAAGATAGTCATTATTCCTCACCATAACTCTTCCTCTTCGCTATATCCCCCCACAGTTTCAAAGATCCGACTGTAGTTGACCACATCATAGCCATAATAGATAAATATATTGTCCAATTAATTATCCATAAATACCTAAATATCTCCTGTGATATCCCCAACCCAGCATTGTCTGCTATCGTCGCTAACATAGCAAAATCCAAAGATAATAAAAATAACCCGAAAATTATTGCACACCTTTTAATTATCATATTAGCCAATTCATGATTGCTTAAGTTTAATCTTAAACCTATAAAAAAGAAGGTTGCTGTTATCAACCCTACAAATAACATCACACTAAGACTAGCAGTCATGTCGTCCTCCGATTCTATTATGATGTTTAAAGTATCTCCATTGCTCACGTTTAACAAGTAAGAGTCTCTGGTACTTATATTCCATGTTACGTTGCAATACTCTGTTGATCCATAATTCGTGAAGTTCATCGTGGAAACTAAAGTAATGTTCGAATTGTAAATGTTTACCTGGGTCGAACTGCACTCCTCGTAACTCCATGGAGACACTATCATGCATGGGACATCCTTCGGAGCCATAACCTTCTGACAATCCTCTATCGCCAACACTGACGGAATCAACAACAGTAACAGGATTGGTATTATTTTCTTTTTCATTTTTCATTTTAGCCTATAGCCAACTGCCCACCCACACTATTATCTATGACTACCTTACAACCCGTATTATTCTTAGCAAATCCAGCTGCCTTTAATTCTTTATTCAAATAAAATAATCCATCATTGATAAATGTTAATGTAAAAGGAACATAAGTTTCTACATCAACCACAGGATTAAAAGCACAATCAACCACACCATCTTTCGCAAATGCACTAGGTGGATCTATTGGAAGTATCATATCTAACCTATTTGAATCTGTACCATTAATAGTTATAGCTGATTGATTGAACCAACTATCTTTAGCCAATGGCCTTAAGCTTGTATTCTGATAGACTGCTGTATTCGAAGCCTGTCCAGCAACAACTAAAGGATCAGCTCCAGTTACCAAAGTCCATCCTGCAGTAGGATCATTAGATATATCAAACTCTTTCTGGTCAGCATAATAATTAATCCCTGTGATAGTTTTATTGTATCTTATGTGCGTGTTATTAAACCAATCAATAGCAATGCATTGTTGAAACTCGAACGAATCTCCAGCTGCAGATACAGGATTACATGAGAAAACATCCCAATCATCATACACTGAAGTATCCATATTATCAGTAACATTCACGTAAAATACGTTAGTAGCTGCACAAGCCCACACTCTTGAATACGGTAAAGTACATACGTGATTAAACTGACCTGTAGTTTCACAAGCTAAAAATGAGCTGTTTGAATCTGAGATTGAAGCATTAGTATGTTCACTTGTCGTAAATGCAAATGTAGGTGTTAAATCCCCAGTTGCATTATAAGTCTCAGTAGTATCTCCATCCTCACTAGATGTTAGATTTATATTACTTATAATTGGTATTCTATCCATTGTTAGAGTTTTATGTTCTGTAACAGTATTCAACCCTCCAGTCACTGGATCAATGAATACAACATCATTCCCTTCAAGGTTTATATCTGGAACCCACTCAACCAAATAATTATAATCATCTACCCTTGTAACTATAAGTTCTGCCGTTCTTTCTCCTCCATTAACCCAAAATGTTTTTGATACACTAAAGTCATGGAAGTAATCCCCCCATATAAAATGCCCATCTATCCCAGATACTGAACTCCTATATATTATAGGTACGTTTGTAGTTACATTAAAAATTATATGCGTCTCTGGTTTTATTACTGTAAATGCTATATCCCATTCATCACCTGAACTAAATGTAGTCACTAAATTTCCAGGCACATCAGTAAGCTTATTATCCTTCTCTACAAATACCATCTTAACTTCTGACTGTTGAACATCATCTGTTGAATTAAACATAATTCTATCTTCCCCTTTCTTCCCTTTCTTAGGGGTTGGGCCATCTGTATGGTCATCAGTTACACTTGTCTCCACAACAAACACTTGATCCGTCCAATTAGTTAAGTTCAATACAGTAGTAAAATTCCACGTAGTATGCGCCGATAAATCTCCTGAATAATTATAATATAGTATGCTCCCGTTCTCACTGAATAAAGTCATATTCGCTCGAAATAAATTATCATCTGAAACTGTGATATCCAAGGTAAATGAATCCGTACTTGTTGAACTCGTGTTCCCTGTATTCGGTGCAACCCAACTTATGATAGGCACTACTGTATCTATAGCAAATTGTCTTATACTTGAATTAGCAGATCCATCCATTCCATCAGTAGCTGAAACTTGCCAGGTATAATTACCATCAGAAGCATTGAATGACCAATTCAAAGTAGATGTTCCATTCAATATTCCATCAATATAAATAGAGTAAGTAATTTCATCATCCTCCACATCTGAAGAACTATAATTAAGTAATACTGGTAACACATTAAAGTACGAATTATTAGCCACTAATAATGTTGGTGTTGATGGTGCAGCATTTGATACATTTCTACCTTCCATCCTACCAAATGGCATCAGCCATGTTTTAGTAGTTCCATCTGAATTCCATATAGGATCAATTGCTTTATTCCCTGCATTATCTTGATACCACGACTGGTCTCCTGAACCACTCCACCCCATCACCCCATAAGCTGCACTCCACCAAGCTGACAAAAAATAATCATTACCCGCTACAACATTACAAGTAAACCAATCTGTCCAATTCTTTTCTCCATCTGTAACATTTAACCCCTGTTTTCCACTTGTCGTCACATTTACCATTGTTCCAATTATACAATCCTGAGAAACTGAATCGTTTTTCTCACAAAAAGTTATCCAAGTTACTTTATTATCCCCATTACCTCCAATAGTATTATCTACCTCTATTCTACATTCATCTACAGTCTTATTCACATATGCCCCCTTTATCGCTGACCTATCAACATCAGTATCACCAGTAGAACTCCAACCAGAACTTCCAGTTTGTACAGTAACATCCCAAAAAATTCCATCAGCCTTCACACTAACACTCATACCTACCAACAACACCGCCAATCCAATCATTAATGATATCATTTTTTTCATGTTATTATCGTATGCGTTCCATTAAAGGTAATGTAATGTGTGCAATCACCACCATCTAAACAAAATTTATTAGTGTTTTGTACTGTTATATCCATCTCTGAAGTTATATTTTGTGTAGCATTGATTGTTCCATTAACATGTAATTTTGATGTTGGTGTATTTGTCCCTATTCCTACATCCCCTAAGGTTTCTATTCTCATAAATTCTGTAGTTGAATCTGAATTCACCCACACAAAATCATCCGTATCTTTTTGTCCAACTATCCACCCATTTGACACCCCTCTATCGAAATCAATTGCTACAATACCTGCCCCATCTATTTTAAGATATTGGTCTCCAGTACCATCACCGATTGTCAGAGTCTTACTTGGACTCGTCGTCCCAATTCCAACCATTCCTGAATCTGTATCCACAAATAGTGTACTGGTATTCACACTGAGATTTCCAGTTAATATCATTTCATTAAATGTTACATCACTTGTCGTATTCAAATCCTGATCATGAGCTTCTGCTGCTGCTGCCGTAACTGTCCCGTTATAATGACAACTCCATTTACTACCCACATAAGTACAGGTTACATTGGAACTGTTATCCATTAAATTTGTGAAGTTAGTTACCAAGTCTGTTTTATTCACGTAATTATCTATCTGAACCCCGAAGTCTGTTTTATTTATGTAGTTATTTATCTGCGTTCCGAAGTATGTAAAGTTGATATAGTTGGATATTTGTGTACCAAAATTTAAAATAGTCATGTAAAATGAAAGATTATTATCCACTTCTGCTTCAGTATAATAAACACCATCATGATCATCATCACCTAACCCATCTAAATTACCATGGTCTGATACTGCAGATGTAGGTGCTGAACCACCAGATGTTACCTGCCCAGCTATAAACTTAAAAAATTTACCAGATTGAAATGCCACAAACTCATCAGCATTAGGTCTAACTATAGTTCTCGCTATAGGAATGAACATGGCTTTTAACTCAGAATCAGCAGGGAAAAAATTTGTATGGCTAAACGTATCTTCCTCTGCACCTATATCTGAATTATAAATATCACCTGCACCTTGATACTCTGGAATTATTGCCAATAACTTACTAACTGTTTTGTTCTGAGGGATAAGACCCCACACAACACTTATCCTATCTGTCACTCCCGTTTCAGTTCCATCAGCATATTCAGTGAATATAGACAAATCAGTAGCCCTTACAAAATTACCAGTGGAATTTATCACCCAAAATCCAGTAGTTAAATTATGCTCATTAGTATATGTTAACTGTTCTAAAACAACTCTTACAGAACCAACTGTAATATTTAGATCCGTTGATGATGCATCAGTATCAAATCCTGAAAGGTACTGTGTTCCCTCATCATGAAATCTTTTATAAACCCTATCAATAAATTCATAATTTGTATGTTTAGTTAAGAAAAAACCAAATATTTCTGCCTTTGTTGCTGATACATCACCTACAAATCCCCTTACAACTTCAGTATATTCAAACCCACTAGGTTCTGTAGTTGTTGCAGTTAACACTGCTTCATTACCAACCACCTTATAATAAATATAATTTATTTGAGGAGTTGCATTAGTTCCAGGTGTTAGATTTATAGTATCAACTGCTGACCCAATATCATAAATCATCTCATCAACATTCACTTCTATATTACCATTTAAACTAGTAAGAGTAACATTAAATACACCACCAACTGTATCACCTGTAATTAATATATCATCCAGAATAACATTATCCTGTAAATTATCCAAATGAGTTAACGTATCTTCTAAATGATGCCACTCATCATTCACATCCTTTAACCAAACATCCCCCACAACCTGCAGATCATCACTAACTAATAAATCTGCACCTGTTGTGTTAGTATCACAATCAATCTTCAAAGTCTCACTAATATTAGTCATGTAATCAGCACAATCAGTTGCATTAGTAGTGTTATGAAACCCAGCAACTTCATTTGCAATAATAACACTTCTTAAAATAATAGATGCTTGAGTTGTCCCACCACTACTTAAAATCATATGAGGTAAGTTCTGTCCAGAAGGACCAGTCATATAAAAACCAAAAGCAGGACCAGAAATAAAAGGATTCTTCTCATCAACAGGCTTTAAAGTGATACCATCTAAATGAATGGCATTAGTACTCATATTTAAATCACCAGTCATAGTATCTCCACTAGAATTAACAAAACCAGTAATGTTATCTACATTATTAAAAGCATCAGGAACACAATTAGTAATCTCACTACACTCATCCTGTGCTGAAAAGTTAGCAACTAGCCCAGTCATGTTCTCTTCTATGTTAGCATTTGAAGCGAAATCTAATGCCGATATGTTTTGTGCTACAACAGTCATGTTCTCATTGATGTTTGTGTGTGAAGCAAAATCCAATGCTGATATATTATTGTCAATGTCTGACCTAACTGCTGAAATGTTATTATCAATATCTCCCCGCAGAGCAGTTGCATTATTAGTTATGTCTGCTCTTACAGCAGTTAGGTTAGTTGCTATATCTGCCCTGATTGCAGTATTGTTATTATCTATGTCAGAACGTATTGCAGTGGCATTATTAGTTACATCTGTATGTTGTGCATAGTTTGGTTGATCTGCAGTCCAGTTACCACTACTGGAGATATTAGCAGATACCTCAGTCATATTTCCAGAAATCCAAGCCTGAACATCTGAGAAAGTAACATAGATTGAATCCAATAAGTTCTGTAAGAAAGATGAAGTAACCCTCAAATCTATTGAAGCATTAATAGTAAGATTCAATTTAGATTCATTCAATGTGATCGTGCTACTACTCCCATTATATATGTAACGATTATCAACTAACCAGGGGGTATTACCATCTGCTCCTCCCCCTCCACCTGCAGCACCACAACAAGTAGAACCATTCTGATATAAGAAATCATCAGCAGTCACATCACCATTCACACTAAAACCCGAACTCACATTAGCACCATCAAACACTGACTCAAAAAAGCCTTTAGTAATTCCTATGTATGGTTCTGCAGCTGCTGCTATTGAAATCAAAAAAATAGATACTAAAATCCATGCGCTTACTTTCATTTTTTATCCTGGTGGTGTTCCCCCTATTGAAGCCGCAATTTGATTGAATTGCATGCCCCATGTATTAAAGCTATCCACAACTTGAGTCGGTGCTTTCAACGATAAATATACTGTTATTCCAACCATTACTAAACAAAATATGACTGTGAACATAGTCAACATCATAGCTCTTTTCTGTGCATCCTCTGATGCAAATGTCTTCGCATTCTCCTGTAACTGAAGTACAGCCCAGTATTTTTCCTCTGGACTTAACTGTTCGAAATGTGATAATTCTCCATTGAACTTTAACGGAGGCATTGAAACATAAGTTCCATCCTCATTGATCTTTAATATATTAACCTTGTTTCCAACTTGAATATCTGCTTCTCGAAACGGCTCTATCTTCTTTCTCTTCCAGAGTAGTATTTGTTTTCTTACTCCATTCTTTACTTGGTCTCTTGCTCTATCATGCTTATATCCTATTACCCTTGCTGTCTGCTTTTCGGGATCATAATACAATATCGGATATGTTACCTTATATTTATACTGCACTAAAAAATATACTGCTACTATTACTGCCAGCATAATCGCACTGATTACAGTATATCCTCCATACTTGATGACCATCGATAATATCTGATTATCGAAAATCGAACCTACTGCTTCTCCTATATCTGACGGGTTTACCATTGTACCTCCTTAACACCACGATTAATATTTTATCTTCTTTAAGTTCCTTATAGCAATTCTTCCCATCATCGCTGTACCGACTGGTCTCATCATACTACCTACAGTACTAAACGCTGGTAAAACTGATGCTCCATAACCAGTCCTAGCTATAACTGCAGTACCTATTCCTAAACCAACTCCAGCTCCAATGAAAGATCCTACATCTTTTCTAAGCGTTCTCTTTTTCTTCCTTGACATCTTTCTTCTCCTCTATTACTCCCTTATTAACTAATGTATCATAAAGGAATTTGTATTTGTTCTCTAAATCCATCAAGCTTAAATATATTTCATGATCCATTATAATCCACCTCCTAAAAAATCCATTAATCTTTCTCTTTTCTCTAATTTTTTTGCTATAGGGGTCTGGTGCCATCTTAGTTTTGGTAGTTTTGTTACATCCGTTCTTTTTCTTGGTGCTAGTCTTCTGACGTATCCTGTTCTTGGTGCTGCTGCGCTTCTAGTATATCTTGCAGTTCCTTTCTTTTTCTTTCCTTTCTTTCTTCTTGTTATTCTTATCTGTTTTGGTGGTGCTTTTGCCTTAAGCATTGTACCGAAAAATCCACCTGCTCTCTGATCTTTTAATCTCCTCTCAACTCTTAACTTCTCTCTTTCTTTCACAAATCTTATCTCCCCTTCTTCCCTAGCTTTGAATTGTATCGCCCTTAACTTCTTTCTCCTTATTCTTCCAGCAGCTGCCCTCTCACTTCTCGCCTGTAATATCTCCTTACCTCTTGCCTTTATATCATGTATTATTCCCTGCTTCCTTGGGTTGTGTGGTTCGCAATCAAATACATTTGGAACCCCATCACCATCACTATCTATACCTATAGGTGGACTAATTCTAACCTCACCCATCATTTTTTTAACATCTGGTCCTAACATTTGTTTCACCTTTTATCCGAACAATCCTTTCTTTGGCTGTTCAATATTACCTTCAGTATGAAGGTATGTATCCTTTCTTATTCCCTTAAGATAATCTTTTTCATTAGCACCTAACGCCCTGAAATATGTAGGTGTTGCTGCAGTTTTAAAGATTTGCATTAGAGGGGTAAGATCTGACATCTTAATATTATATCTCTCTCTATTTGAAATTACATGCAACGTAACAGCATTTGATAATTCTAATAACGTACTTAAAATCATTTCTTTATCATACTTGCTCATTATAAGATTCTTTGATGTTGACGGCTCAAGCATAGCAACTATTCTCCAAATACATTCATCACTACACATAGGATCTATATTAGGCAAACGCTTCCATTCCCCTTCCATATCTAATACTTCATTCTTCAACCTGTGAACCATCAATTGAATATCTTCTGATAAATCCTGCTGCCATCTGGTAAGCTCGGCTCGTTCTCTTTGCTGTTGCAGTAAGAACTCTTCATCAACCCCTGTTGATCTCCCAGCTATATCTTCTCTTGCTATTCCTCTTTGAGCATCTAATTCCATCTTCATTGGATCTTGCTTCTTTACAAATGGGTTTAGTTTCATTCTATACTCGGTACTGTTATTTTATCTTTTATCATTGGCCATATTAACATGCCCAATACTATTACTAACATAATTTTCTTAATCATTTTAATACCCAATTAATGCTGATATAAACGCTATTAAAAAACTTAAACTATAAATTATTAACGCAACCCATCCACCAATAATTCCTAATTTCATATATATATTCAACTTCTTAAATGATATCTTTTCTTCTTCCATTATCCGAACACCCCTCTTAGGTTTAATGTTTTTGTCCTTAATTTTCTTGCTAATTTTGGAGTTATTAATCTTTCTTCTATACCTGTAAGACCTTTAGGTTCTTTAGCTATAAACAATCTTCCACCTAACGCAGCCTCTGCAATTCCTAATGATGGAGTAAACCTGGTAGGTCTAGTAATCTTTCTTCGTTTAGGTGCCTTGAATGGTCTGCCTATTTTTCCTATTGGAAATCTAAACAATCTCCTTTGCCTGACTTGTTGTGCTAGTGATGAACTAACCTTCTCTAATTTAGATTGACTAAGTGAACTTTGTTTCTTCATAGATGATTTAGCTACATCAAATATAGATTCAGAAATGGTAGCAGCATCTAATATGGATTTTGATATAACTATCTGTTTAGGTATCACATCTGAGATTTTAATTACATCTTGTATAGATTTCTGTGCAGATTTTATTATTTGAGGGGAGATTAATCTTTGTCCTGCTCTTTGTTTCTGTACTATTGCAGGGACAAACCCTAATCTAAATCTTCCTCGTTGTCTCCTACCCAGTTTTGATTCTAACAAGGGGATAGTAGTTTGTCTTGATATAGACTCTGATATTTTTCTTAATGCAACTGCCTGTTGTTTTGTTGTAGATACCTTTCTTGTTTTTAGTATTTGTGCAGTAACTTGTTTCATTCGTACTCGTGAAATAAGCTTAGGGGGTTTTAGTATTTGCATTTGGATTAATCCTGCTCTTGTTGGCATCTCTAATTCAAACTGTTTCTTCTTCAGTTTCTTTAGTTTCTTTTTAGTAGTGGGGATTACTTGTTTACGTCTTATGAATTTGAATATAGGGATAGGTAATCTTTCTATATCAAAGAATAATTCCCTAGGTCGTTTAGGTAACTTTCCTATAGTTCTTAAAAACATTTCTCTCGTTCTTATTTGCCCCACTATTTCTTTCCTTTGCCCTTTCCTTAATTCCCTTATGTTCCTTAGAATTGATTTTCTCATAGTAGGACTTATATCTTCTATTGATACTACTTGACTAAGAACATCTTTTGCTAATCTTGTTTTAGCTCTCCTAATAATATCTTTTTCTCTTAACCTTATTAAACTTGGTGGTTCAAATAAAGGCAATTCTGATATTGGTTTAAATGGTCCAGCTGGTTTAATTATTAATCCTGTTCCTAAAATATCTTTCCTAACTAACTTTCTTATTCCTTTAGGTGTAAGTGGAGATAGCTTCGCTATTCCTTGGGTTATGTCTGATACTGTTTGAGCTCTTGCTTCAGTTAGTATCTCACCCTTCCTAAGTTTTATTAATTGTTTAGCTGAGATTATTGATGAAGGAATTAACCCTTGTGTTGAAGGTAATGAAAACTTAGTTATGTCTTTGGTTATTACAGATGGGAAAGTAGTTGTTGGTTTTCCTGTGACTGGTGTTTTTTTACCAACTATTAAAGTTACTGATTTCTTAGTAACGAATTGGAGTCTAGTATCTTTAAGGCCTTTTACTTTTATTCCAGTAAATCTAACATCTCCCACCTTACCTGTTTTAATCTCAAGTCCAGAGATCTTCTTTACTATTTTTCCCCCCCCTTTAACCGATTTAAAGAATAATCCCGTACCAATAACTTCACCTATAGTTCTTCCAGGTTCTGTAAGTAATTGTGTCTTGAATGCAGTGAGTGTTTTCCTTGGCCTAGTCACTAAGCTTAAACCAGTACCAAACACATCTTTAGTAAATCTTATGGGGTGCCTTATTGGCCTAGTAAAACCTGCAACTAATCCTACGCCTAATGCAGCAGTTCTAAATAATACTTTATTGTCCCCCCTTAATGCTTTGAATTCTAATTGACTTGAGAATTTAGAAAGTTTATCAACAAAACTTAAATCCTCTTCTGGTTCTGCTCTTATATCAAAACCACCAAACATCTTGGGTTTTAAAGGAACATCAGGTGTCGGTCTTGATATTGCTTCTTCAAAAGTAGAAACCCTTAACCTTTCTTCACCTTTAGGTGGTCTTAACTCTGTTACTTGTACAGGTAATGGCTTACCAAACTTACGCTTACGTTTTTGTTCACTTATCGTATCAGAAACCAATCTCTCCTCAGCTAACTCAAAGAAG